>Ga0302324_100004915_pt1 | contig 29434 bp, 28 predicted proteins | sample Palsa_T0_1_FD_201949 | JGI IMG/M metagenome (GOLD analysis project Ga0302324, IMG submission 201949) | Peat permafrost microbial communities from Stordalen Mire near Abisko, Sweden - Palsa_T0_1 | ecosystem: Environmental > Terrestrial > Soil > Palsa > Peat permafrost | place: Sweden: Abisko...
ACTCTTCGGCGTGACGGATCGGTTCTTCCGCACTCATCCAGCCTAGAGTCTCACAAGCTGCGGCATTTGTCCAGCCCCCTGGCGCTGATGCCCATTTTACAGTGCTGCCGATTGGTAAACGTTGGCTGCGCGGGCGCGTAGTGGGCTGGGGCAAGCTGGAGCGCCGGGCGACGGTCGCGGGAGTTTAGCGTACAATCTCAGATATGGCCGTCGCCGAGTTCGTGGAGCTACCGGAGATAGAGGGCGAAAAGAAGGAGCTGATTCGGGGAGAATTGGCCGATGTGCCGCTCGGCGACGAACCCGTTCACGAGCATACGAAAGCGAACCTGATTGCAATCCTGGTCGCCTGGCTGCATGAAAGCCGCGACGGACAAGTATTCGCCGGCTCCCCTTACATCCTCGACGATTACAACTGCCTGGCGACTGACATCGGCGTGCTGACCGGCGAGCGCCTCAAGCGGGGTATCGACGACCTGTTTCGAGGTGCGCCCCACCTGGCTGTTAAAGTCGTATCCCGCGAAACCGCCCGCCGCTTGCGACCCAAGGTCGGACTCTATCTCAAAAACGGCAGCAAAGCCGTTTGGGCAGTCTATCCGGAAGAGCGATTGGTCGATGTTCACAGCGCGATCGACCAAGTCACGATTTTCGGGCAAGACCAGATCCTGGAAGGACACGATGCCTTAACGGGCTTCAGCACTCCCGTCAGCGCGATCTTCGAAGGCCTGTAGGAACGGCGTATAATCTCATCTATGAGCACCATCGCGGCGCCGATGACGGCCGACGAATTCCTGAAGCTGCTGGATACCGAGGAGCAGCGGGTCGAGCTAATCGACGGAGAGGTGGTTGATATGCCGAGTGGCGGGCCCAATCACGAACAAGTAAAAGCGAATCTCAATCGAATCTTGGACCGTTGGCTGGATCGGCACGGAGCCGGGCTAGTGTATGTCGAGTCGGCGTACCGGCTGGATGAACGCATCGTTCAGGTGCCGGATCTAAGCGTGCTAGGCAGTGAGCGCATCAAGCTGAGCATCGATGAGCGGTTTCGCGGTGCACCGGACCTTGCTGTCGAAGTCGTGTCTTCTGAAACGGCTGAGCGTCTGCAAGCCAAGATCCGGCTGTACTTCAAACATGGAAGCAAGGGCGTTTGGTCGGTTTTTCCCGTGTCCCGGATCGTTCACGTAAACCACCCCAACGGACATATCGACACATTGGAACAAGACCAGATTCTCGAAGACCCCGGCGCGCTGCCCGGTTTCAACACCCCAGTCAGGGCGATTTTTGAGGGGCTATAGCTTATGGCGACGGCGGGCGCATTACTAACAGTCGATGAATTCCTGCAGCTTCCCGGGTATGCGGCGCAGGTTTTCTTCACCAAAGAGTCAAAGCCCGTGTGACTCTGTGTGTGTGGCTGACGCAGAACCCGGCAATAGAAGGACCTACCCCGGAGCGCCGGATATCGCCATCGACAGCGTATCCTCGGAAACAGCCGCCCATCTACAGAACAAGATCGACCTCTACCTGGAGCACGGGAGAACGGCCGTCTGGGTGTTCTATTCCAGGCCGCCGCGGATCCTGATGCACGGCGCCAGCGGCCTGGCTACCAAACTGCACGGAAACCAGATTTTGGATGACGCCGACGTGCTGCCCGGCTTCAGCGCGCCCATCAGCGCGATCTTTGGGGGGCTGTAGGCACGCCATCGACCGGCGGCGCTGGGGCCGGCATCTCCGGCGGCTGGCAAGCGCCGATCGACACCGAAAAAGCCGCAATCCAGTGCCATCCGCCGCCGGCGCGCCGCTCGATGCGATACGATTTGCTGGCGGCATCCGCGCGCAGGCGCCAGTCCGCATCCGCCGGGTCGGGGCGCATCAACTCGATGAACCGGTCGCTCGACTGGCGCAGTATCCAGGTTTCACCCGCATTCGGAGTCTCATACAACTCGGAACGGCCGGATTCGCCCGTCCGCCCGCGATAGATCACCAGGTTGCCGTTGGTTCGCGAGCTGAACCGGAAATCCACGGTGGCGCCGAACTGCGGATCCGCGAAGATCGGATGCGCCTGCCACGTCTTGCCGCCATCGGTGGTGGCCAACAAGAACGGATCGCGCGGCAGGGGATGCTGCACCTCGCCGCTGATCCAGCCCTTCTCGAAATCGATGAATTGGATGCGATCAAGGCCTGCCGAACGCATGCGCTCGTACGGCTCACGCCATGTCTTACCGGCGTCGTCGCTGGCCAGCAGTATGGAATAGAGCGTGGTCGAAGACGAGTGGATGTTCCCCGCCACAAAAATCCGATTCCCTGCGGCCTCGACTGACGCCAGTTCCAAAAATACTGGACAGGGATCGTCAATAGTGCAGCTCAAACCGGCCAAGCGGATGTCTTCCGCGCCGCAATTGTAATCCACGATCATGGGTTTGCCGGTATTCCGGAGAGGCGGGCTTTCCGCGGGTTGCTCGGCGGGCTTTTCAACCTGCGCCGCGGCGCCGGCCGCGAGGCAGAGAAAACCCACTCCGAGTGCCATCCAAAACCTCATGCTTCCGATTGTATCGCTTCGCTGAATGTGTGAAACATTACAGATTCGGAGATCCCGTGTAACCCCACCTGAGAGACCGTCGTCTTCTCGACAAATCCCCGTTACGATAAGCGGGCGCACTCACCCTTTTCACCCAATAGCGCCCGCTTCTTAGTATTCACGATAGTCCAGGCTAGTTGCCTACCGCGGTATACAACGTTTGCTTCCCGCTCACTCCTCCAACTGTGAAGGTTACAGGTACTTGGTTACTCGCCGTGACTGCCGGCGCCACCACGTTGAACTGATACAACCCCATAAAATTCGGCGTCAGCCCGTCGTAGGGCGCGGCGGTGGCCGGCATGCCGCCGAACTCGATACTAAACGGCGAAGCCAGGGTGTTCAGTTGCTGGACGAACTGCCCCGCCGGAATGTACGGTGTGACCGGACCAAAGCCCACGCCGTACCGTGTGATGGTGTCACCCGGCTGGGCCGGGCGCGAGTTGAGGCCCGCAATGGCGCCGGCCGGAAGCACGTAGGAACCGTCGGGAAACAGCGCCACCACGTACTGAATCCCATTGATTTTGAACGAATGCGGCGCATCGAACCCCGGCGCGACCGCGTTCACGGCGATGCTGTAAGGGGCGCTGGTCTGGAATTTGTGCTCAAGATCAGTTGCTGGTGCCCCGCTGTCACATTCGACGGTACCTGCACGTTCACCTGACCCGGGCTGATGAACTCGACGAAGGCGGGCAGCCCGTCGATGGTCACCGAGGTCCCATCGAGCGCAAGGGGACCGTTCACGCCCGTGAAATCGCCGGCTTCCCATTCGCGCGAGTCCACTGCCAGGTTCAATCCGTAGATCTCGATCCAGGAGCCGGGCGCGACGGAGGGGAGTTGCCCGAAGGAACTTGCACTCACGACTCCGCCCTCGCCGATCGAGGGGGGTAGTTGCGCGGCCGGAATCAGCAGCCGCACCCGGTCACCACGGCCTTCGCGCAACGCGGATTGCGAGTCTATGCTCCCGATTACCGGCTGGCCCCAGAGAGCCAGTTTCCCGCCGGGACGACACCGTGGCCGCCTGGCATGCGGTGCGCACGGAGGCCGGCGCATCCACTCCCGTATTTATTGGCGGCCATCCGGCAGGCGGCGGACTGGCGCTCGCCACCATGCTGAAGCTGCGCGACGAAAACGCTGCCCGCCGCCGCGGTGCTGTTCTCACCGCTGACCGATCTCGTGGGCATCGGCGAATCCCGCCGCACCAACGACCTGCGTTGCGCCATGTTTTATGGCAGCGGTCTGGCGCGCGCCACCGAGTTCTACGTGGCAGAGACCGGCGGCGAGCCGCGCGACCCCTTGATCTCCCCGCTGTATGCCGATCTGAGCCTGCCGCCGCTGCTGATTCAATGTGGGCGCGGACGAGACCCGGCGCGACGATTCGAACGGAGTTGGCTAAGCGGGCCGCGGGCGGCCGGCGTGCGCGTGGATCTGACCGTGTGGCCGGTAGTGCCGCACGTCTGGCAACTATTCCATCCGTTCGTGCCGGAAGGGCGCCATTCGCTGGACGCGGCGGCTGCATTTCTGCGAGACCAAGCGGCCCGCGGCGAATAGCCCCTCCGTCCGCGTCCAGCAGCGGGACGGGGGCGTCCCGCGTGCTCCAGAAGGACCGCCCCACGCGCCGTGTATCTTGGTACGAGGGGCGGCACATTGAACATACTCGAACTCACCGCGCTGGTCGGCCTGATCTCGGCGGCGGCGGGCTTCCTGGGCGCGCTCGCCGGATTGGGCGGCGGCGTGGTGATCACCCCCGCCATGGTGTTGCTGCTCGGCATCGACCTGCACTACGCCATGGGCGCCACGCTGATCTCGGTAATCGCCACCTCATCCGGCGCGGCCCGCCGCGTACGTGCGCGAAGGCTTCTCGAACATCCGCATCGGCATGTTCCTGGAGATCGCCACCACCGTGGGCGCGGTCTGCGGCGCGTTTGCCGCGGCGAAGATTTCGCCGTCGATCCTGGGAGTGCTGTTCGGCGCAGTGCTGCTGCATTCCGCCTGGATCTCGACCCGCGCCCGCCCCGCGCCGCGCCCCGGAGAGAAGGACGATCCGCTGGCCACCCGCTTGCGGCTGAACGGCAGCTTTCCCACGCCGGACGGACCTAGATCCTACAAAGTCAGCCACGTGAAGACCGGCTTCGGTATGATGTTCGCGGCAGGCGCGGTTTCCGGCCTGCTAGGCATCGGGTCCGGCGCTTTGAAAGTTGTCGCCATGGACCGCGCCATGCGCATCCCGTTCAAGGTTTCCACCACCACCAGCAACTTCATGATCGGAGTGACTGCCGCCGCCAGCGCGGGCGTCTATCTCAACCGCGGATACATCGATCCCGGACTCACCATGCCGGCGGTGCTGGGCGTGATCGCCGGCTCGGTGCTGGGGGCGCGCCTGCTGCCCGGCGCTCCCACTATGACGTTGCGGCGGGTCTTCGGCGTGGTGGTCGGCTTACTGGCGGTGGAGATGATCTATAACGCCCTCGCGGGGAAACTGTAATGCCGGCCCGCGCGCCGCTGACCGATCGGCGCATGGACGAGATCATCGGCGCGCTGCTGCGTTACGGCGTGATGCTGTCCGGATCCGTGGTGGCCGCGGGCGGGATCTGGTATTTGATTCAGTACGGAACCAGCCAGCCGGGCTATCACGCCTTTCGCGGCGAGCCCGAGTATCTGCGCCACCTGCGCGGCATCGTCAGCGGCATTCCGGGTTTCCATTGCCGCCGCATGATGCAGCTCGGCCTGGTGCTATTGATCTCGACGCCGGTGGCGCGGGTGGCCTTCTCAGTGTTGGCGTTTATGTTGCAGCGGGACCGCATTTATGTAGTCATCACCCTGATCGTCCTCGCCGTACTGCTCTTCAGCCTTTGTGGCGCACGTTCTTAACGTGCCGTGTCCCCACTCATGGGGACACCCGCGCGCCGCTGCAATAACGCAGGCATCTCGCCCAGAGCATCTCAATTCGTCGTGGATGCCCCGGTCAGCCCGAAGATCCGCAACTGCTTGTAGCTGGCAACGAAGACCAGGCCGTTGGCCACCACGGGAACCAGGTTCGAGTCGCCGCCCAGATTCGGCCACGTTCCGGCCGTCCCATGAAACAGCGGCTTCAGTGTGCCTCCGGAGTCGGGATTAAACGCAACCAGCAGAAGCGGCGCCGTGCCGGCGTTCTGAGGACGCGATAGCGCCCAAATAATGGGATTCGTGCGGCCGTTCGACGAAATCGAGGTGAAGAATCCCGGGTCCTGTATACCACCGCCTATCCCTCCGGACTCCGCGACCTGCTGCAACGCTACGCTGGGCGACGTCAAGACTTTCCAGACCATCACCTGTGTACCACCGCTGCTCACCACCCGGGCCACTCCGTCCGCATCCACAAAGTAAGACGGGCCGCACCAGCAACCACCTATCGAATAGCTGCCCAGCACGTTGTTCTCCGGCGAGTATCCGCCCAGATCGTCTTGGTTCATCAGATACATCGTTCCCACCTTGCCCGCCGCCACCGCCAGATGCGGAGTCGGTCCCGGCTGATCGGGCAGCACCAGCACTCCGCCGGAGCCGAAATCGAGGTCATCCTCATCCAGTTGCGCTTGGTTGCTCGGGGTAAACAGGTCCAGCACCGCCGTCAGCGAGGACGAGACCTTTACCACGCTCTCCTGAATGTTAGTGACTCCGTCGTATGTGGTCCCCGAATGGTCCGAATTCCCGGTCACGAACAGGATCCTGCCCGCATCGTCGGTGGCCGGTCCGTACCCCGCCATCCAGATGGACGACAGAAAGAAAGTGTCCGGCGAACTCGCCTGCTGGTCTATGAGTTGGTTCGATGGAAAAGGCGCCAACGACCCCGCCGTCCATCCCAGCAGCCAGCCCCGCGACAGATTTGCCGACAGGTCGCAGAAGCTGCCAAAACCCGCATAAATGCTGCCGTTCGAGAGCAGCAACGCCGGACGCTGACGCTGGTAGGTCGCGTTGAAACTGAACGTCGTTCCATCGGTCAGCGTGTGCGACGCGGTCACCAACTGCGGTTTCACTTTGTCCGTCAAGCTCCCCAGATCGAGCGCGTGAAGACGGTAGGCCGGCCCACTGGTATCCTGCGTGTAAATCATCACGTACAAGGTGCCGCTGGTAAGGTCGATTACCGGCGTCGAGGTGATGCCGACATTCGGCCCGTTGTTGGTGCATCCCAGCGGATTGGATACGGGCGTTCCGAAATTCGGACTCAGCAGCACCGTCCCGCTATGAACGTCGATGGCATATACTGTGTCGCGTTCCGTCGCCACATACACTACATCATGCGTGCCCTGATAAGTTCCGGCTGTGATTTGCACGCCCGGCACCACCAGCGGCTGCGCGTCGACTTGGTCGTCGAGCGCCACGCCCAAAAGCAGACCGAACGACGAACTCCCCACATTGGCCGGCGTCAGCACGGTCTCGCTCCGATTCCAGCCGGTGCGTTTGTTTTCGTTGTGATATGTCGTCACCGCCGTCTGGCCCGCCGCCGACGGTGCGCCCGCACCCATAAACACTAGCGTAGCTACAGTCAGCGCCGCCGTGCCGTTGACGGCGCGGCTCCCTTGATGTCTGCGCATGCGACCTCCAATCCACCGGCAGTTTCTTGGGATCGAAAACGGCCTCAGCCGCCTATCCCACCGGCTTGGTATAGTGTATCGCTCTTTCAGGGTCGCCGCGAATGCTTGATTGCCGGCCGGCTCCGCGCAGTTCCGCCAAGACGGTTTTCTAATCGGCACGCGATCCGGCTTCGTCGGCCACGACCACCGCCCAGACGGCTATCTTGATTCAAAGGTGGCACCCTCCGGCGCTCGCGAGCGCCCTGTTGAGGCGACGAAGGGGCCGCGCTCATCGGTACTGGTACCGCTAAGTGGTACGCATTCGCTGAAACACTTGATTTAAGGAACATCCCGATCTAACCTCGATCAGGACTCCATTCGCGGGACCTGAAACGGAGGGCGAACTAAATGTCTGTAACTATCGGTCTATCGCGGTAGCCGCAGCCGTAATATCCGGTTTGGGCGCCGCACAAAACGCGGCGGCAGCGTCAACGTGCACCGGCAACGTGATCGCTTATCAAGTTTCGGGAGTGTTTGGGTCCACGCGGATCAGCGGAGACGATCCGCTCGAGTTAGCAGGCAAGCCGTTCAGCGTCGCTTTCTACGCCTGCGAGACTATGAAGCCGATACAGACGGGCTCGGGCTATGCTGAGTATTATCCAGTCGAGAGCGAATAGAAACCGACACGGCCTTCATCGTGGCGCAGCCGACTGCTGGCCTGGACGCGATCGCGATGCATGGCACGATAAACCTAGGAGGGTGGCTGCTTGCTATCAGGGGCGGCGTAGCGCTGCCGGCGGGTGCCCTGACGTCCACGCGCATCGCGGTTTTCCCGAGCGTCTCGGTGATCCCGGCCAAGTCGGATTTCATCTACCTGTATGGACCGTGGCAGGTTTCCACGCCATATTCCGTTGGGCAGAAGATCGTGGACCCGTCCCGGAACGAGCAGGAGGCGGCCACCTACGGGACTAGCGGGATTACGGCTCCGGTATGGAACGACAGTGTTGGCGGGACCACCAATGACGGCTCAGTGGTGTGGCTGTGCGAAGGTCCTTACACACCGACTGAGTTGTCGATCGCTGGAACCGCGGCCGGCAACATCTACACGCCACGCCCGTCGCTAAAGCCGGTCCCATTCTGCATACGGATGCCGTGCAGGTAATCACCCTCCATGCAGACGGAACGCAACTGGTGCGGCCGCTGCGGATGGCTCCGGTCGAACCAGCAGCGACATCGGACCGGGTGATGCTGCAATTCTACGCATCCGGAGTGCGCGACGCATCCGAGGTTCACGTGCAGATCGCAGGACAGGACGTGCCGGTGCGGTATGCCGGGCCGTCCGGCCATTTCCCGGGATTGGACGAAGTCACCGTGGAAGTGCCGCGCAGCTTGGCCGGTATGGGTGACGCGGATGTGACTATGACGGTGGATGGCCAAGCAGCCAGCCCCGTGCGTATCCGGATTCAGTAGCGATTATTGGGCTTCCACGCCCTAATCCGCGGGCACGCGATCTGGCTTCGCGCCAAACCACGACCACCGCCAACCCCGCACATACGCCGCAATATCCTTCCGATAAGTCCTACCCACCGCCAGCAGCAGCATCAGCGCGATTACGATCGCCGACGCCAGCACCGTCTGCCCCACATCCAGATTGTTCTTGCACCATGGCAGCCAGCGCCCGTAAACCAGCTCGATATGCACCCAGTAGACCAGCAGCGATGTGGTGCCGAACTGCCGCACCCAACTCCACCCGGGCGCCGCGCCATATTCCGTCCAAACGTACGCCACCGCCAGGATCAGCAGCGTCACGCCCAGCTTGATCAGTACCTGCGCCGGGCTATCCAGCCAGAACTCGGACTTCGGGTAGATCGAGAACGGCAGGTTCGCGAAATAGCGCGCCGCCAGAATCATGGCGACTCCCAGCAGCGCGGCCCACTGCATCGCCCGATCGTATTGCTCGTGTTTCAGCAGGCGGATCAGGCTGCCGGCGCTCATCCCGAAGGCTAGGTACGCCGCCCACGGAAAGAAGCTGAAAAAGTTGTAGTCCGGAGCGAGGTAAGCCTTCAAAATCCACGGCACGCCGGTCCAGTTCATTTGCGAGACCAGCGGCGATAAACCCGCGATCAGCAACCCCAACGCCGCGCAAATGCGCACCCGCTGGGCCGTCGAGAACAACGCCATTGAGGACATCAGCGCGATACCGAGGCCCATGCAGTTGAGGATGTCCACTTTCAGCAGGTTGGTCCAGGGGCTGGGCCAACTGAACAGCCAAAGTTGCACGCGGAACAAAATCGCGATACCGAACAAGTAACCGGCGCGCCGTAGCGTGCCCGTGATGCGGCTGCCCGGCGAAACGCCCTTGCGCTCGAAGCTGTGCATCAGGAACGCCAGCGTAATGCCGGTCAGAAACAGGAACATGGCGGGCGGCATGCCCCCGAAAAACTGCGAGAACATGTAAGCCGCGCCGCCGCGCAGATCCGGTTTCAAAAACGATTGGAAGACGTGGCCCTGCAGCATGACGATTCCCGCCACGCCGCGCAGCCAGTCCAAGAATGTCAACCGGTTTCTGGTTCCGCTCGATTCCATGCGCCCTGGCCTTCGCCCGGTAAGATTTACTTCTGCGGGTACTCCCGCTTCACGCTCTTAGGCAGGTGCAATTTCAGTGCCGAATCCGGCAGATCCGGGTTGATCTTGATGGCCGAATACGTTGCCAGTTGATAATCCCCGCCCGGAAGGTAGAACTTCTGCTGAACCGGGTAGCCGTTCTCCGCGACGCACATCTCTAATTTCAGCAGATGCTGCAAGACCTCCTTGGTTTTCGGTATCAGTTCCAGGAGGTCGCATTTCTGGCCGGCGACTGTATCTGGACCCACCAAGCGCAGCTTGTAGGAAGCCTGCAACTCTGCGCGCGAGGTGCCAAATCCGAGCAAGAAGAACTGTTCCAGCATTTCCTTAAACTTGCTCACATCGAATTCATCCACAGTCTGCATCTTCGGGTAGTAGATCTCCACGGTGTGGTCTGAAAACGCGACCGTTTTCCGGTCGGGATCGGTCAGATCGATGAGCATGCGCAGGTCCCGGCGGTGCCCCCGTTTCAGCAGGACGGTTCCCGAATCCACGTTGTCGTCGTTCATCACCGCTGTATGCTGCACGCGGCGCAACTTGGCCGACATGCTCCGGAACGCCGCGCCCGCCTTATCGATACGGTCCAGCACGGCGTCCAATTCACTTGGCGGTTTGGGCACCGCTGGCGCAAACGCGGGCGAACTTAAGACGATTCCCAGAATTGCGACGGCGGGACGATGCATGGCGGTCGCTCAGGGCTTGGCGAAGACCATGTAGCCCTTGGTTTCCCCGTCCGAGTCTGCAATAGGTTCGACGCGGGTCACGGTCACTTCTTTTTTGTGCGTGACGTTTCTGAGAAGCTCCGCCAGCTTTTGGGCCTGCTGCTCCTTCGACAGGTCGGCCAGCAACTCGGGCTCGACCCAATAGACGCTGCTGCCGTGCTCACCCGGCAGCACCGCGATGGAACTTACCAAAGGCGTGCGCGGCTGATCGCGAAACCATCCGCGTGGCGTCAGCATGATGAAGATGAGGATGATGCCCACCATCACGTCGTACTGCCAGCTCGCGCGCCGGTAATCCCAGAAGATGAAACGCTTCAGCACCTGAAGCTCAGTCTAACAAATGGATGCTGTGGTGCGAACGGGGGGAGTTGAACCCCCACGGAGTTTCCCCCGCCAGATCCTAAGTCTGGTGCGTCTGCCAATTCCGCCACGTTCGCTTGGGGTGGCTTCTACCCCGATGATATCATTCATCATTATCATCGCCTACGGACTCACAAGAAATACCGTGCCGAGGGAGGTGTCGGTTCCACCCCCCTGGGTGGTTCCGAAGAGCACGTCGTTAGGGCCGATCGCCAAACCTGCACTGGGATTGCGCCCGTCTGGGGCCGGGGCGCCACTGCCGCCCGTAAAACCGTAGAGCACGGTCTCGGTCCAAGGGCCGCCTGGAGATGCCGGTGGTTTTAACGAGAATACGGTGCCAATGTTGTCGATTCCGCCGTAAGCCGTCGTGCCGTAGAGCACTCCGCCGCTCCCGATCACAACAGGCGCCGAGGGGTCCGCAGGTTCGGCGCCCCCGGGATTCGCGAAAGTGTAAAGCACCGTCTCGGCCCAAGGGTCGCCGGAAGATGCCGGTGGTGTCAACGAAAACACCGTTCCAGAACCGCCGGCAGCCCCGCCTTGCAGGGTCGTGCCATAGAGCACTTCGCCGGTGCCGATCGCCACGCCTGCCCTGGGTTTCGCCCCGTCACCGGTACCGCCGAAGTTGTGAATCACGCGCTCGGCCCACTCGCCGCCCGGAGATACCGGTGGCGTCAGCGTAAATACCGTGCCCTGATATAGGTACCCGCCTAGCCAGGTCGTGCCGTATAGCGCCCCGTCACGACCGATCGCCACGCCGGCCAGGGGCTCGCTCCCGTCCGGGCGGGCACTGAAGCTGTGGAGTACGGTTTCCGTCCACTCCCCGCCTGGAGAAACCGGCGGCGCCAGAGAGAACACGGTTCCTTGATCCAACGTCCCGCCGCCACCCGTCGTACCATACAGCACACCGTTCGGTCCGATCACCACACCTGAGGGGCCGGCGCCCCCGCTGGAGTTGCCGGTAAAGCTGTAAAGGACGGTCTCGGTCCACTCGCCGGCTGGAGATGCGGGCGGGACCAAAGAGAACACCGTTCCCTGATTCGACGTTCCCCCGTAAGCCGTCGTACCGTAGAGCACACCGCCTGGGCCCACTGCCAGGGTTGCACTGGGTACCGCTTGGCTGGGGAAGCTGTAGATCACGGCCTCGGTCCAAGCGCCTCCAACGGATGCCGGCGGAGTCAGGGAGAACACGGTTCCACAGCCTGGCGCGAAGTCGGCGTTAGCGCACGGCCCCGAGCCACCATAAGGGGTCACGCCATAGAGGACCACGCCCGGGCCAATGGCTACGCCCCCAGGGGGCTTGGCCCCGTCAGGCCCACTGAACGCGTGGAGCGTCATGAGAGTCGAGGTTTGAGCTGCCGTATCCGACGTGAAGATCAGGAACGCTGCGAAAAGCGTTCCGCCGGTTGTGAGAGACTGCCGACGGATGGTAATTGTTTTCCTCCGGTTGAAGTGAGACATCTGTTGACAAGAAGTCTATCATGCAATTTGAAACAAGGATAGCTCGTTGTCTAGGAGGAGCACTGGAGGTAATGGATCCCGTTCCACAAAGAATGCCCGCCCTGTGCGCAGGTGCCCCCCATGTGTGCAACGCGTGGATCTTGGCCCGGATTTGAATTTGACGAACAAAGCCCAACATCCTGATAATGCAATGCTTACTTGGTTTCAGGGACGAAGCGAAGCCAATCGTCCCATCGCTGCGCCTGTATGCGCCGGGTGCTCAATGAGCGCAGGAGGATGAAAGGCCGCGATCTTCACCTCCTCTTTTGAGGGAGATGCGGGCAGGCGCGGGCGTGATTCATGGCTGGCAAAAAGGCCGATTGACAATCGGCCTCGCAGGTTGGCAACGTTGGCAACCGGCCCCACAGAAAATGAAGCTTGCCTTACAGCCCGTGCTCCGTGCCGCACACCGACACATCCAGCCCCATCTCGCGGAACATGGCCGCCTTCGCCGCCAGAGCCAGATTTGCGGCGTCCGCATCCGGCGCATAGGCCACCTGCACGTGGTTGGATTTGTGCCGCGCCATCATCTGGTCGCGGGTGATGCCGTACGTCACCGCGTGCATAATGGGCCACTGCGGCGTGGTGATCCGCCAGCGCCGTTCGGTCTCTGCGCGCGGCAGTTCCACCACCTTGGCGCGGCCGATATCCGCCTTCAGCGTGCCGCTATCCACGAACACGCGGCTCCATACGATCTCGCCCGGCTTGCTAATGCCCTTGAGACTGCCGCCGCCCAGCCGGAAGTACATGGGCGGCTGGCGCTCACTGACCGCTCCAGCGTAGCCGCCGATGAAATGCGCGGCCGGCGCCGCGCCCGAAATCTCGAAGACCCACACAAATTCATCGATGCCGTTCACCGGGTAGGATTCGCCATAGCGCACGTCGTGCAGCGTGGTCTCGGGCGGGTATCCCAGCGCCTTCCAAATGCGATTGGTGACCAGCGCATCCAGGCCCGCGCACTCATCCACTTCGTTGAAGTGCGGCAGCGCGTCGTTCGCATGCAGCACCCGCCCGTTGCCGCGCGCGCGCACCGGCGGCCGGTCGGCATTGTTCAACAGGCCCTCGGCCAGGTCCGAAGCCGGCGCCAGGTCTTTCAATCCCTGCTGATACTGTATGCCGATGGCGTCGCAGCCGAAGTCGTCGGCGATGCGCAAGGCCGCGATGTACATCTTGCATTGTTCGAGGATCTGCCCGTCGGTCAGGTCGATCTCGGGATCGCTGCCGGTACGAAACTGCACGCCTTTGCGATCCAGCCAAGTGCGCACCGCGCGCGCTTCGTCGCCGCTGGTAGCGAGCATTTCCGCATAGAGCGCCGACTGGCTGAGACGCTCCTTGAACACGCCGGTGGGATGCAACAGCTCATCCGGAACGATGGCGTTGTACATGCCCATACAGCCTTCGTCGAAAACGCCCAGAATGGCCTTGTTGCGGCGCAATTCGGCAGCCAGGCGGGCGCCGGTTTCCTCCGCGCGCGGCGGCAGCTTGCAGGCGGAAAGCGGGCGTACGTGGCTGGTATCGTGGCGGACAGGCTTGCCCGCCAGCCAGTGGCGCAGGCCCGAGAGGAAGAAATCGTCGGTAAAATCCGCGCTCCAGAGCGAGCTGTACGCAACGCCCGTCTTGGTCAGCGAGGCGTTCAGGTTCAGCATCCCGACCAAGCCGGGCCACTCGCCGCTCCAGTTGGCCACGGTGAGGATGGGGCCGCGATGGGTATAGAGGCCGTGCAGGATGTGATGGCTATACTGCCAGGCCGCCTCGACCACCACCAGCGGCGCGCCGGACGGGATACCGCGGAACACTTCCATGCCGCGCTTTTGGCTGTCGATGAAGCCGTGGTTTTTGGCGGAGTCGCAGGCATGGCCGCGTGCGACCGCGCGGCCCAACCCCCGGATGGCGCCCATAACGGCTTCCTCGGCGCGCGCCTGGGCCGGCCAGCATTTCTGGTTGGCGGCCAGGCGCATGTCACCGTTCGCAATCAAGACGACAGAATCTGGCATGACCACATTTTTGCATCATTCTTGCATCATGTTTGTATCGGGCGCGGAGCCAGAGTCCGCTGGGCGGCGTGTTAAGCTGGATGAAGTTTGCGGTTGCGGGCCGGTAGCTCAGTCGGTAGAGCATTTGACTTTTAATCAAAGGGTCGCGGGTTCGAGTCCCGCCCGGCTCACCAGTTCTCTTAATGCGCTCGCGAGTCCGCGCGCATGCCAGAGCTTGAAAAGTCTAGTACTCAACCAACCTTCGCTACGATTTCCACATGGTCGAGGAAACTGGCCAGCGCCACGAGCTGACTCCGGATTTCATCCTCATTGGCGTCCAACGCGGCCAACTCTACGGCCGCCCCGGTACGCGTGATTTCGGGAAAGCCATAACTTTCACCGGATCCCTTGAACTGATGCCCCACCCGGTCGGCAATTTTGCAATCTTTAGCGTCGAGGCCCGTTAGAATTTCGTGCATGGCGCGCCGGACGCCTACCAGGTAGTTTGGAACGAACTCCTCCATACCTTCTGGGGGAGTGATGCGGATTTTTCCGCCGATGTGGCGGGAGATGGCCTCCAGGAGAGTCGCTTTCTTAATCGGTTTGGTAAGGTGCTCGGTACAACCGGCTTCCAGGCTTTTCCTGACCTCCCCTTCCGCGGCGTGCGCCGTTAGCGCCAGGATAGGTATCGGATGCGCATACGTTTTCGCTTCCCATTGGCGAATGGCGCGAGTGGCCTCCAGCCCGTCCATCACCGGCATTTGTACATCCATGAGCACGAGATGCGGATTACCGGATATGACTTTCTCGATGGCGATCTTGCCATTCTCCGCGAAATCAAGCTGGAAGCCGCATTCCTTGAGATAGGCATTCATCAGCACGATATTGTCTTCGGAGTCTTCCACGATCAGGATGCGGGAGACCGGCTGCTGTGCGCCCGGTCCCAGTGCGGGAATCCGGATCGCGGCTGGTTCGGCAAGCTCCGGAGGTTCCAACTCCGCGCGTATGTCGAATGGCGCCGTAAGAGAGAATGTGCTACCCTTACCCACCTCACTAGTACAACCTATCCGTCCACCCATCAACTCTACCAAACCTTTGCTGATCGCCAATCCGAGACCCGTTCCACCGTATTTGCGCGTGGTGGAGGAATCGGCTTGAGTGAAACGGCCGAATATGATTTCCGTTTTATCCGCGGCGATTCCGATCCCCGTATCCACGACGCTGAATCGCAGCCACCCCGCCGCTGCGCCGGGGTCCGGCTCCACGCGCAACGTGACGGAGCCTTGCTCAGTGAATTTCAACGCGTTGCCAATGAGATTGACGAGAACCTGGCGCATGCGCTTGGGATCCCCAACCACCCCCGATGGGACGCCCGGCAGAATCTCAAGAGTAAGCCGCAAACCACGGTCATGCGCCTGCGAAACCATCATCTCGATTATTTTTTCGAGCAGCGCGGCTAGATCGAAGCCGATCGATTCCAATTCGAGGTGCCCGGACTCCACCTTGGAAAGGTCCAGGATATCGTTGATCAGGTCGAGGAGGTTGGCCCCGGCTTTTTGAAAGATACGAACATAGTCCCGCTGCTCGTCGCGGAGCGAGCTCTCCGAGAGCAGGTCGGCCATGCCCAGAATGGCATTCATCGGCGTTCGCATTTCATGACTCATAGTGGTCAGGAATTCGCTCTTGGCGCGATTCGCGGATTCCGCCGACGCTTTGGCGCGCTGGAGATCTTCCTCGGCACGCTGGCGTACGATCACCTGCCCGAGCTGTGAGCCAATGGTTTCCATTATGGCGAGGAACTCCGCATCGGGCTGCACCGTCTGCAGCGAAAAGAACTCCAGAACGCCGAGGACTTTCTCTTCCACCAATACCGGAAAGCCGAAAGCCGACCGGAGTCCGGCCTGCTCGGCCGCACAGGTTCGCTCCGGCAAGGGATCTTCGTCCGCTAAATTAACGATCCACTGGGGTTTACCGGAGGCCAAAACACAACCGGGCAATCCCGTTCCATGGGCGATGCGGCAGCCCTCGCTGGCCGCGCGGAAAGCGGCGAACCGGTCTTCGTCTTCGAGATGCCAAATTCCCGCCGAAGCCAGTTCGTCCGAGTTGTTTGTCCGCAGATAGATATGGCCTACCGGCCACCCGGTGTGCGCACAGATCTGGATGAGACAGGTCTGAGCTGTCTGCTCAATGGTGGAGGACTGGTTGGCGGCCACCGTTACCGATTGCAGCAGTTGAACCAGTGTGGTCTCCTTCTTACGAGCTTCCTCGGCGCGCCGCCGGTCACTGATATCGCGCACGAACGCGTTAAAGCTGCAAGCGCCTCCCACTCGAACCGGCCAAACCGTCGCATCCACCGGAAACTCATGGCCATCGCGATGCACGGCAACCAGTTCAATCGTCCCATTTAACAGAGATCCCTGCACGGTGGTCAGGAAATGTTCCAGGCCATAGGCGTGGGCTTCGCGGTATGCGGGAGCGATCACGGTATCGCACAAGCGGCGTCCCATTACTTCCGCGGCGGTCCATCCGAAGGTCAGCTCGGCGCGGGGATTCCAGACCGTGATCGTACCGTCGGGGTCCATGCCGATGAACGCGTCGTTGGCCGTCTCCAGGATCATGCGGTTGCGCTCGTTTTGTTCACGGAGCATTTCTTCGCTGTTCTTCAGGGCGGTAATATCCCTGGAAATGCCCGCGATCCCTGAAACCTGCCCGCTCCGTTCAAACATTGGGACCTTTGTGGTCGACATCCAACAGAGGCTTCGCCGCGGAAATTTCAGCCGCTCGATCCGATCCACCTGCGGCCGGCCTAACGTTACAATTTCTTCTTCCTCCAGGCGCCAGTGGAGCGCCTCTTTGGATCCGAAATAGTCCGCATCGCTCTTCCCTATGCACTCGGCGGAGTCTTCGGCTCCCAGAGACCGCGCGTACGCCTGGTTGACTCTGGTAAAGCGGGACTGGCAATCCTTAAAATAGATCGGGTCCGGAATGTTGTCCATGAGGGCGCGCAGCAATGCGCGCTCCTGCTCCACCGCCTGGACCAGCTTGAAGTGCACCACCGCAGCGGCGATCTGGGCCTTCAGTTTGAGAGGTTCCCAAGGCTTGGCGATGTATGCGAAGATCTGTCCGCTGTTGACTGCTTCGGTGAGCGCGCTGATGTCGGCATATCCGGACACCATGATGCGGGTGGCTTTGGAAACTTCTCTCACACGCCGCAGAAACTCGTGCCCGCTGACCCCGGGCATGCGCTCATCGCACAGGATGACCGCCATGTCATGTTCCGACGCCAGCCCTAAGGCCGCCTCGGTGTCGGTGGCCGTAAACACCTCGTAATCGTCCTCGAAAAGATGTTCCAGCGACGTGAGGATGAGATGCTCATCGTCCAGGACTAACAGTTTTTCCTTCATTTTCTCCTCTGCACATTTCCAGGTTGAGCGGAATCTTGACAATAAACTCCGTACCCACGCCCTCTTCGCTTTGAACCTCGATCGACCCGCCGTGTTCCTCGACGATTCCGTAAGAGATAGCCAACCCTAGTCCGGTACCCCGGCCGACCGGCTTGGTGGTAAAGAACGGGTCGAAGATCTTGCTTCGGATGGTTTCGGCGATACCCGCTCCGGTGTCGCGAACCGAAATCAGGAAAGACTCGGGAGTCTGGCTGGTGGTGATGACGATGTTTCCTTCCCCAGCAATGGCGTCCACGGCATTGGCAATCAGGTTCATCAAGACCTGGTGCAGCCGCCCCGCGTAACAACACAGCGTACGCGCTGCGACATAATGTTTTTCCACGTGGATGCGGCCGTTCATCTTGTGCTTCAACAAGAGCAGAACCGCATCGATAGTCTCCACGACGTCCACGAATTGAAACACGTTTTCATCCAGCCGGGAAAAAGTCCGTAGATCGAGCACCAGCTCCTTCACCCGGTCGAGGCCTTCCCGCATCTCTCGCAGGCGAGCCCGTATTTTCCGCAGTTTCATGAGAGAAGGTTCCGAGAAGTGCGGCTCCATTTCCGGGCCCAGGCTATCGAGCCCGTTCTCGACGATGAACAGGTTATTCACCACGAAGGCTAGGGGATTGTTGATCTCGTGCGCGATTCCGGCCACCAGTTGGCCCAGCGAAGCCATCTTTTCGTTCTGGATCAATTGGGCCTGAGTTTCCTTTAGCTTCCGGTTCGCCTCTTGCAGATCGTGATTAGCCTGCACCAGCTCTTCGGCCATAGCCGCACGCGCCTCGGCGATCTGGCGCCCGGCGCGGGCACTCAACGTTTCCAATTCTTTGGTCTTGAGCTCCTCGACAATGCGGCGGTTCTCTTCCTCGAAGAACCTGCGGCGCATCAGGGCCTGAATGCGGGCTCGCAAGATGGCCAAGTCGCTGGACTTGGCGACGAAGTCGTCGGCTCCGGCTTGGAGGCCTCGATTCAGGTCTCCCTTGTTCGCGCTGGCAGTGAGTATGATCACCGCCACGCCTTTGTTCAGGCTCTGATGCATCGCGGCAATCCGCCGACAGACTTCGATGCCGTCCATCTCGGGCATTACCATGTCCACCAGAACGCAGTCGAATCTCTCATCCGCCAGGCGGCTGAGCCCCCCCAGTCCAGTGGCCGCAGTCTCCACTTCATAACCTTGATTCCGCAGTTCGTCGCTAATGAATGCGAGGTGCGTAGGGCTGTCGTCGATGGTCAATATGCGGGCGGTGCGAAAAACGGCATCTTGGGGATTCAAAATGGCAGCTTGCGGCGGCTCTGTGCGCAGCAACGCGCGGATGCGCAATAGCAGGATTTCGGAACTCTCGGTCTTGGCAATGTAATCGTTGGCGCCGCTTTCCAGGCTGCTCATCTCCGCCGCGCCGGGGGCCGAACCGGTCATCGTCAGAAGCGGTATGCCGCGCGTATTCAAGTTCGTTCGAATGCGCCGGCAGAATTCGTCCCCGCGCATTCCGGGCAGGTTAAAATCGACCAAGATCAGGTCGGGGAGAGGGTCGCCAAGCGCGGCCAGCGCCGCCTCCGCCGTGCCGGCCACGGAGACCTGCCAGCCCTGTTCCTCGAGCAGCATGCGCATCTTGAAGGCTTGGGTCTCCGAGTCTTCCACCACCATGATTCTGAAAGGGCGATACATTTGTTTCTCACGAATTGAATGACGCTAATTCCAAGACTCTGGCGGCAATCGCCGGCAGGGGCAAGGACTCGCAAACGGCCCCCATGCGGACGGCCGCCGCCGGCATTCCGTATACCACCGCCGTCGATTCGTCCTCGGCGATGGTGTATCCGCCGGACCGGCGAATATCCAGGAGACCTGCCGCGCCGTCGTCGCCCATGCCGGTCAACACCACGCCCAGCGCGGCGGTGCGCAGATCCCGCGCCATGGATTCAAGCAGAACAGTCCCGGAGGGACGCTGAAACGACACGGGATCTCCCGCATCCAGCCACAGCCGCCCACGGTCCAATCGCAGGTGCCGCTCGGCCGGAGCCATGTACAGCGCCCGGGTAACGGGGACGCAACCGCTATTCACTACCCTCACCGAAAACGGACAAACGCTTGCCAGCCACGAAGCGAACCCCTCGATGAAGCTGGCGGTCATGTGTTGGACCAGCAGTATCGGCAAAGGAAACGCCGGTCCCAGCGCTTCGAGCAGTTGTACCAAGGCCGCCGGCCCTCCCGTGGAGCAGACCATGCCCAGCATTCTGAAGCGGTCCGGTCCGCCGCTCCCAGATCGCACCACTGAATGGATCTCGTGGCGGCCGTGTTGCCGAACCAGCTTGACTTCGCTCATGATGACTAATTGCGTGCATAAGCGCTCGGCCAGCGCCTGATAGTCGGCGTGGGTGGTCCCCACGGGTTTCTCAAGAACCGTCAAAGCGCCAGCCCGCAGTGCCTCCATGGCGGTGACATTCCACTTCTTGGATTCGACGCTGGCGGCGACCACCACAATGGGGATGGGCCTTCCCGACATGATCCGCCGGGTGGCTTCCAGTCCATCCATGCCGGGTAGCCGGATGTCCATGGCGATGACTTCGGGCGAGAGCTGTTCGAGTATCTCCAGCGCATCCTCGGCGCTGGCCGCCGCCGCGCAAACCTCCAGCCGCGGGTCGCGCCCGATGGTGTATTCGAGCAGGGCGCGTACCACGGCCGAATCCTCGACGATCATTACCCGGATCTTTTTCATATCGTTTGCCGGTTCATATCATTTGGCGGATCGCGTCCAGCAAGTCCGTCTGATCGAAGGTACGCTTCACCACGTAGGCGTCCGCTCCCAGCAGGAGGCCGCGTTCCCGATCCTCGGTCCGCTCGAGCGAGCTGACGATAATCACGGGAATCCCTTTAAGCCGGCTGTCCGCTTTCAGCGCCTCCAGCAATCCGAACCCGTCCAGACGCGGCATCTGAATGTCGGTAATGATCAGGCCGGCCTTTTCGACGCGCAGCAACTCCAAAGCTTCCAGGCCGTCCACGGCGGTTCGAACGCGGTAGCCATGCGCCTCGAGAATGCTCTTCTCCAGTGAGCGGGACGTGATCGAATCGTCCACGACGAGAATGCCGGGAGCGATCGCTTCGACCACCGGCGCCGCTCTCCGCGGCACCGGAGTGGCGGCCGACGGCGTGCAACTCGCGGCCAGACCGGCCGGGTTCAAGACCACGAAAGGCGAGCCTTCCCGCAGGAGCGTGCCTCCGGAAATGTTGCCGGTGGCGGGGCAAGGCATTCCCAGTTCCTGAATCAGAGCGTCTCTCTCCTTCAGGAACTCGTCCACCCAAACCGCGAAACGCCTGGCCCCCGATTTCAATACCATCACCGGCAGCATGTCTGCGCGCAGGGCCGGAGACGCGTCCCCGATTTGCAACAAATTGGCCAACCCGTATAAGGGGACCGGTTGCCCCTCCAGAATCACCACTGGTTTTCCTTCCAGCGTCTCCACCATTTCCGGGCGGATGCGATAGAGCCGCTCAATTCCGTGAGTGGGGATTCCGAAGGTCTGCCCGGCGCAGGACAGCAGCAGCAAATGGGTGGTGGATACCGACAAGGGGACGGACAAGAGAAAGGAGGCGCCGGGACTCTCTTTGGGCCTTAGAGTCACGTCTCCCTGAAGGCGGTGCGCCGTTTCGTAAACTACCGAGAGTCCCATGCCTCGCCCGGACAGGCGGTTGACGGTCGCGGAAGTGGAAAAACCCGGCCGAAAGATGACTTGCGCCAACTCTTCCGGGGAGTGGTTCCCCGGCTCGGCCCGGGAAAGCACACTGGCCACCTTCTTCAGGTCTACGCCACGGCCGTCGTCTTCCACCTCTACGACCAAGCGTCCTCTTTGGGAGTCCAGACGCAAGACTAGTGAACCCACCGCCGATTTTCCCGCGCTGGCGCGCTCCTCGGGCGTTTCAATTCCATGACTGATGGCATTGCGCAGCAGATGCATCACTGGATCCTTGAGCGCCTGAAGCACGATCCGGTCCGCCCGCACACCGGACCCGGTCAGCCGGAAGTCGATTTCCTTGTTCTCCTCGCGGGCCAAATCCCGCACCATCTTTCGAAAGCCTTCAAATAAGTCTTCCGCGGGGGCCATTCGGGCGCTCCATACATCCCGCTGGAGCTGATCCACCGAACGCAGCGAATTCCAGGCGGTGCGTCGCTGCGACCGGCACGCCGTCCTCGACTGGGCCGCCAAGGCGCGGACCTTTTGTTCGACGAAACCTATATGCCGGATCACCAGGGAGTACTCTGGCTGACTCGCAAGGCGCCACGAGGACGCGGCCGAAGCCTTGCGAAACCCGATACATTCCGCTTCCATTTCGGCAATCTGACCGTCGAGCGCGTCGAGTTCCGCGGTGACGCTTGCCTGGCGCAGGCTCTCCGTGAGAATCTGGCTCGTCGAGCGCACCAGCCGATCCAAATTCTCCGCCGGCAGCCGCACCATTTCAGCGGGCTGGACGTTCGGCTGCGGCGCCGGCGCGGCGATGGCCGGTTTCGCGGGCAAATCCACCGGCCCGGCGATTGGCGTTTCCCGATTTTCGAGCAGGTCCTGCATCGCCCGCAACGCCGCCGCCGGTTCCTCCGGAATCCGGTTTTCCCGAAACGCACACACGCAATCTGCGCTGGCGTCCAGAACCTGATGGATCACGCGGGTCATGCGTTGGTCCAGAGGCAAGCTCCCCTCGCGCACCCGCGAGAATAAATTTTCGAGCCCCGCGGCCAACCCCTCCACAGCCTCCAGATCCACCGCGCGAGCCGCGCCTTTCAAAGTGTGCGCGCGGCGGAACGCCTCATCGAGTTCGGTACTGCCCTTCGCTTGCTCGACGTTTTCGAGCAAGGCGAGGATTGAGCGGAGATGCTCCAAGTGCTCGGCGTGCTCGCCCTGAAAAATGGCGGCGAGCTTTTGGCGAATGGCGATCAAAGCCGGTAGCCCTCCGTCGCCGTGCGAAGCTGGGTGCCCAGGCCGGTGAGATTGGCAGCGGCTTCTTCCGTCTGCCGGTTGCCTGTGGCGGTCTGTTCGCTGGCCCGGCTCAGGTCTTTCATGGCGCGCATTACGTTATCAAAGCCGATTTGTTGCTGGTTGGTGCCGGCTACAATCTGCTGAAACGCCTGCACGCTCTGGTCGATGTTGGCGGCCATACCACGAATGGCGGAGGCGGCCAAATCCGCCTGGTGCTTACCCAAGTCCACTCGCTTGACCGCTTCCTCGGTGAGCATTACAGACGTGTTGATTTCCTTCTGGATGTCTCCCAGGATGGTCTTCACCTGAACGGTAGCCGCCTTCGACTGATCGGCCAGGTTCTTGATTTCGCCCGCCACCACGGAAAAGCTTCTGCCGTGTTCCCCGGCGGCGGCGGCTTCAATGGCGGCGTTCAGCGCCAGCAGGTGCGATTGTTCCGCGATATCGTTCACCGTGGCCAGAATATCTCCCACCATCTGTGTCTTTTCGCTCAACGACACTATGTTCTGCGCTACTGCCTCGGCTTGCTCGTGAATCGCTTCCACAGTCTGGTTGGTCTTTTGGACCGCATCCAAACCCGAGGTATTGGCCATGGAGACGGCCTCCGCAGTGACGGTAATCTCCTTGGCTCTTTCGGCCATCTGAGAGCAGGACTTGCTGACCTCCTGCATGGTTGCGCTGGTCTCCTGGTAAGCTGCCACTTGCTCTCCGGTAACGGCGGACTGTTCTCTGGCGGAAGCCAGAATATCCATCGCCGCGGAATTGAGACTTTCGGTCACGGCGCGCGTCTGCGTGGCCATGTTCCGCAGCCGGGTCACCATCCGGTTCAGGCCCTGCGCTAGTTTTCCCAACTCGTCACCGCCCTCGCCTGCCGGTTTCTGGGTCAAATCCCCTTCTCCGACGGAAGTCACGAATTGCTGGAATTCGCCCAAAGGGCCGGTGATGGAGCGGCGCATGGCGATCGCAATAAAGGCCGTCAACGCCAGACCAAATAGATTTCCATATAGAATGACCCGATTGGTGCTCTGAACTCCGAGCCGCCCGGTCCGTTCCCGCTCATTCAGGAGAGCGCGTTCCGCGCTCTCCGCCGCCGCCAGCAAATTCAGAATCTCAGCCGAGCGTTCGATCGCATTCCCCGGCTGCGCTGCCAACGGCGCGGCTGCCAATACCGTCTCTTTGCGCATATTCGAGATGCGCAATATGTCGGCGACCCTGCCTTCGATCATCGGATCCAGATCGTCGATTCTGCGCTGTTGAGCGAGATTGTCGACCGTCAGCGTTCGCAGCAGTTTCAGGTTTCCGGAGAGGTGCGTCCGGAAGCGTTCGGTCGATTCCAGAAAACGAGTTTCGCCCGTCGCCACGTATCCCCGGGCCGCACTTTCGAACTCGAGCAGGTCGGCACGGATGTCTTCGGCAGCGCCGATCACAAGGAATGTGTGCCGCACCTGATCGTTGGCTTCCACTAGCTGTTCCAAGCTCCGGTACGCGGCGATTCCCGTTATAGCCATGAACAGCATCGCCAAACCGTAGCCTAAAAGAATCTTTTGTCCTATAGTCAGTTTCAAGTTGTAGCTCCTGTCTGTAGCTCCGCAAAGAGCGCATCCGTGCTGAGTAGCGTCAGCAGGTCCTTTGTGTATCCCTTGCTGTGCCGGGACGATCCTGTATCGCCGTTCCCGGCAGATTGCAGGTCGCCGGCGCGGATCCAGCGGATCTGCTCCACGCTGTCGACCTGCAGCCCCATCTCGCGCCCCTCTTTGCGAAGCAAAACCACTCGCGCGAGACCGCCATCGCGTGCACTCTCCATACCCAGCGCGTCCAGGCCCAACAGCCGGCGCAGATCGATCACCGGCCGAATCTCACCATGCACGTTGATGACTCCCGAAAAGACCGCCGGCGCTCCGGGAACCGGCGTGGCGCAGATCGGCGGCAAGACCTCGGCCACGTCGAGAAGATCGATACCATAGCGCTCCTTCCCGATCCCCAAAGCGATTACGGGAAAGGCGCTTTGTCCGGCTCCCGCGAGAACCGGGCGTTGCGAGAGACGATCGGCCCGCTCGCGCCAGACCGCCTCCATGTGTTCGCGCCCATGGCGCCCGACCATCGCTTCGCTCATGGCGCCCCTCTCATGATCCCTGCGATTCTTCCAGATGCATTCTTGCGAGTTCCTTCAGCCCAGTCACGGTTACGCCGTGTCCCGCCGTAACCATCGCGTGGTCGGGCAAGCCGGCCAGGACTTTCAGGGCATTCCCGAAGGACCGCGCCGCCGTAAGCATCTGTCGATCCCGTTTCAAGGCGAGACCCAGATGGTAGTGGGCCAGCGCAAAATTCCGATCGAGGTAGATGGCCTGGCGCAAGGATCGCTCCGCCTCCTCCAGTATCCCGAGGTTTTCGGAAATCACCGCCTGATAGAAATGGATCTCGGGATTCAACCTGTCCCGAGTCAGCAATCTCCGACCATACTCGGCCGCGTCTTGCCAATTGCCGCGATTGACGAGTTGGCACAGACCTGCCACATCGGCCACGTCGGCCACATCGGGATCGGCCGGCGGCATCGACACCGGCCGAACCGCGGCCACCGGACGCGCCAAGGGCGCCTCCGGCGCTACTTCCATCTGGCCGCGGGGAAGCGCCATTTTTTGATAAAGCCTCGCCCCGGGGGCAGTCACCGTACGGAAAGCCCGGTAGTTCTCCAGACTATGTTCAGACGCACCCACCACCAGCCACCCCTCATCTTCCAGAGCTTGGTGAAACTGTCCGATCAAGCGGCGATTTACCTCCGGCGCGAAGTAAATCATAACGTTGCGGCACAGAATCAGATCGAAGGAAGTAGCGGCGGGAAAAGGCGTGGAGAATTCGCCCTCGACCAAGTTCATATGGTGAAACGAAACCCATTGCTTGTATCGGGGGTCAATCGTCCAGATGAGGCCCTCCTGCGAAAAGCAATCGCGCTTCACCTCATCGGAGGTGGAGCGAAGATCCCACGCACGGAACTTGCCCTCCGCCGCCCGCGCCAGATAACTCCGGTTCAAGTCGGTGGCATAAATGCCGACTTGCCAACCGGCAATCCGATCGGCCAGTTCATGCGCGAGCAGAATAGCCAGCGAGTAGGGCTCGGCGCCGGTGGCGCAGCCGGCGCTCCAGATTCGCAATTGCATCGAGGATCGTTTGCGCTCCAGGATGTCCGGAAGAACAATGTCGCGAATCGCTGCAAATTGCTCCGGATCGCGGAAGAAATAAGTCTCCCCCACAGTGAGTTCGGCGATCAGAATGTCCATCTCCGCTTTACTCTCACAGCCGTCGGCCAGGAATTCGGCGTAGGAAGAGCAATCGCGCAGGCGTAGGGCCGAAAGTCTGCCGCCGATCACGTCGGCCAGTATTTCGTCCCGGTCCGCATAGTAGGCCAAGCCGGTCGACGCGATCAGTTCGTTTTTCAGCCGGATATAGGCTGGATCTTGGGATACACAATTCAATGGCTCTCCTCCAGATGGAGCAGACGCGCCTGCGACATGGCACTATAATCGGCCAGCAAACGAGCTTCGCTCGCCTCCAGCAAGGCGGCCGGTGAAAGCAGATGAATCAGATCGCCATCGAGTTGCAGAGCGCCCCTAGCGCAACCTTGGAAAGTGCGATCTTCGGGTATATCCAAGAGCTGTGAGGCATCGACCGGCACGATGCTGCGAACGGAGTCCGCCAAAATACCGATCGGGCCGCGGACTTCGCGCAAGACAATCATCGGTGTATGCAGGCCGGGCTGCTGCTCTGGAAGATCAAAGAGCCGGTCCAGACGGATAATCGGAATGGCGGCGCCCCTGAGGTCCAGGAAACCCAACAGCCCCGAAGGCAGACCCGGCGGAGAGGAAAGCGTGGCCATGGGCACGATTTCCCGCACCGCCTCGAGCGGGAAAGCGCAATCCAGTCCGCTCGAGTGAAAAATCAGAAGGTTTTGCCGGCGCGCTTCCGAATTGCCCATCGCTATATAGATCGGAACGTTTGCAAAATATGCTTAGGACAAAAATTATCGAATCTATGTTCGGGTGGGCGGGATTTCCGGCAACCCGCTAAAATCGACCGGATGATCGCTGTCAGACTCATTCCCGCCTTCGCCATGCTCGCCTCGGTGGCCGTATGCCAGCCGCCTTCCCTGATCGTGGACGGAGGCAATGGCAAGACCGTCACGCTCACCGCGGCGCACCTGTCCAAACTCCCGCAGCACACCGTCAACGCCGCCGATCACGGCGCTCCGGCAACATTTGAAGGCGTGCTCCTGTCCGACGTGCTGGCGGAGGTGGACTCGCCATCCGGCGAAAAACTGCGGGGGAAACTGATGTCGCAGTATCTGCTGGTGGAGGCGGCCGACGGCTACCGCGCGGTCTTCGCATTGCAGGAATTGGACGCGGGGTTCACGGACCGCAAAATCGACCTGGTAACGCAGCGGGACGGGAACCGATTTAGATTTGGAGACACCAGGACGCCCGTGCATCCGGCGGCAGTTACACGAGCTTGGCCCGTGTTACAAAGACCCACAATCTGTGCAGGTGCAATGGTTGCAAACAACAGCATCGTCGCGAGAGCGTGCAGAATCGTTTTGGAATGCTTCTTAGCGTATGACATCACTTTGCTCCTTTTCGACAGGCGCGCGCAGTTTGCGGCTGTGCGTACCCATCCGATTTGGGACAACATTACATTTGCAACCCTATTTTCCGCGCGTTTTGTAACAGTATACACCCCACATGCGGAAGTCAAGTTTCGATGCAAGAAAGTCCGGGGCTAATCCGCAGCGTTTCCAGCGAGGGTGTCAACGATCGCGACGTTGGCCGCCAGATCGGAGCGTAGATTGTGCCGCTGCCGGATGAATTCCACGCTGTTGTAAGTGAGCCAGACTTTGCCCTCGGCATCCTTTCAAACCAGGATTTTCGGAGCAAGACCGAGCGCGGCGGTCGGTGATGCCAGCATCAGTGGCATGCCACCCTTCGGGTTGCCGAAGATCAGCAGTTTGGTATTGCGCATCGGCATGCCGGCCTTTTCGGTCTCGCCGCTGTGATCGATGAGCGAGAAGATCTTGACGCCCTGGCTTTCCAGGATGCTCTTCAGCTTGTCCAGCGTGGCATCCACGTGTGGCGGCTGGTAATCGAGACGATGCCATTGCCGGTAACCTCGGGCATGCACGCTCCTTACGCCATTGTAGGACGGCGCGGCTGGACTTGTGCGAACTGTGCCATGCTGGAGTTGCTATGCGAGACCCGGAGATCATCGAAACCGAGCTGATGGAAATCGGCGCCATCGCCGACGATACCCTCAAGCTCGAGCGCATCATCGCTTGGTGCGCATCGCACCCCGACGAAGTTCCGTTCGCGTTGCATCAGTTCATGGGCCGGCGCGACAAGCACCCGCCGCAAGCGTCTACGACTTAAGCCCGGTGAGGCGTCCTAAGTTGACCCTAACGTGTGCAACACCGTTGCGATCCGGAAACTCAACTTCGCGTGTGCCAGCCGCAGCACCCGCTCCACCGCCGCCGGGTCGCCGCCGCGCGCGAAGATGAACCCCAGGTACGACGCTCCCTCCGGCAGCGGCACCAGGATCTGGCCCATCTTTGCCGTAATGATGACGTCGTCCACGCCCTCCACGTCGCGCGCTGCATCGAGTCCCGCGGCGTCTTCATATACACCGCCGCGCGGAATCGGAATCATCATCACTCCCGACGCCGCATCCGCCGGCTGCAGGGCGGCAACATCTTCGCCGATCGCATGCCGCAGGATTAGTTCTTCCAGCGGCATACCCGTCCCGAAGCGCAGCGCTTTCGAGCAGAGTCCGCCAATGGGCCGCGCCGCCACTTCCAACATCCAAACGCCGCTATCGTTGAAACGCAGTTCGGCGTGAAACGGCCCGTGGTGCAGGCCCAGCGCGCGCACGGCCCGCTCGACGGCCTCGCGCATGCTCTGTTGCGCCGCGGCGGTCTCTCGCGATGGCGTCACATAAATCGTCTCTTCGAAGAACGGCCCTTCCAGCGCATCGGGCTTGTCGAATATCGCGAGTATGCGCGGCGCGCCGTGGGTGAGGATGCCTTCCACGGCGAATTCACGCCCCGGAATGTACGCCTCCACTTGCAAGTATTGGCTGTGGTCCTCGCGCGCTATGCGGATATCCGGGGTCTTTTCCAGCAGCGCCTTGATGCGCGCGAAGGCCGCCCGGAACTCGTCCGGATGGTCGGCGCGGATCACGCCCCGGCTGGCAGAAAGTCCCAGCGGCTTCAGTACGCAAGGGTAGGGGGCGCGGCGCGCGACGGCGACAGGGTCCTCCGTTAGCGGCACGCGGAAGAATTGCGGCACGGGGAGACCGGCCGTTTGAAAGAGTCGGCGCGCTTGATGCTTGTCGTGGCAGGCGCGCACGGCGGCCGGTGGATGGAATGGAATATCGAACGCGCTGGCCACGTCCGCTGCCAGCACGGCGGGGGCGTCCCCCACTGCCGCGACCGCGTCGAATCGCCGATCCCCGATCGCATCCAAGCATGCGAACAGCGAACCCTGCACGTTCCCAAACCGCACCGGGATGGCGCGATCGCCCCACGGATCTTCGAGCACGTGGCAGCGATCCGTGGCCAGCGTCAGATCCACGCCCAGCCGGCGCGCGGCCTCGGCGAAAACGCGGATCTGGTAGCCGGTGGTCGCCGCGAACAGAAGCAACCGCGCCACGCTCACTCCTCCGTCCGGAAGGATTCCATCGTGCGCGG
>Ga0302324_100004916_pt1 | contig 29432 bp, 28 predicted proteins | sample Palsa_T0_1_FD_201949 | JGI IMG/M metagenome (GOLD analysis project Ga0302324, IMG submission 201949) | Peat permafrost microbial communities from Stordalen Mire near Abisko, Sweden - Palsa_T0_1 | ecosystem: Environmental > Terrestrial > Soil > Palsa > Peat permafrost | place: Sweden: Abisko...
GCGCGAGTCAGGCTGTGATCGAGAAATTCCGTCACATCAAAGCCGATCAACGCCGCTCCCGACAACCGCGCGACGACGCTATCGCACGCATTGTCGAATACCCACGCGTAGTCGCCGCGGTGCGATTCGCACCAGCGCGCTAGCCTGGCATGCAGGCCTTCGGGATCGGTCGGGTCGAGAAATTCCACCAGCCGCGAAAGACGCCGAGCTGCCGGTTCGAGCGATAACGTGCCACGCAACGCTTGATCCAAATCGGCCGCCTGTCGGACCGCGCGCGATTCCGGCGGCGAACCCGATTCTCCGCGCGCCAGCTCACGCAACCAGACCTTCAGAAATTCAATGTTGGCCGGCGTGGTTGGCAGCTGCAGCGGATTGAAACCCGTGGGGATTCCATTCTTCAGGGGCAGATAATCGCCCGCCAGCGCCCGCACAAGAATCTCGAGCCCGCAATCCTTGTCGAAGATGACTTGCGTGGCTCCCTGTCGGCTGAGCATGGCAATGAGGAAGCCGATAAACACGGTTTTCCCCGACCCGGTGGGGCCGCAGATCAGCGTGTGGCCCGTGTCTTTGCGACTGCCGCCGTCGGGGTCGCCAGGGTCGCTGGCGTGCAGCGAGAAGTAATAGGGCGAGTGGGCGCTGGTGACAAACATGCTGAGCGCATCCCCCCAGTGATTCCCGTGTGCGCGCCCGATGGGGTAGTTGTGAAACGGCGCCATCGCGGCGAAGTTTCGAGACGTAATCGGCGCCTTGCGCGGCCGGAAAGGGAAATTTCCCGGGAGCTGCGCCCAAAAGGCGGCTTCCAAGGCCAAGTCCTCGCGCGCCACCAGCATGCCGGTATCGGCGAGACAGCTGCGCGCCAACGCGATCGCATCATTGAGCGCCTTGAGCCGGGCGCTGCCGCCGCCCGCGCCCACGCCACCGTCCGAGGCATCGGCGATGACCTGCAATGAGAAATGATGGTCGCCCATGACGAATTCATTGCTCGTAAGCGCATCGAGCGCGTCTTTGAGTTCGGCCGCCTGCGTAATCGCGAAATCACCCGCGTTCACCATTCGATTGAATTGACGCTGCAGCAGCGCCTGGCCGGACGATTTAGCCAAGAACGAGAAGGACTGCGTCGCGACAAATGCAAACGGCATCGCCAACAGCCGGTTGTACATGCCGACCGCGCTGGGCGTCGGATACTCCTTGATGCCTAGCATGCCTGCCACCCGTGTGCCGCAGGGCGGCCGGTATTCAATTGCCTCCGTACCGAATAGCAGGCGCGAGGTCGCAAGCGCTCGATTGATGGGGCCAAAAGGCAGCGGCATGCGCTGCCACTCTCCATTGACCAGCAATCCGAAGTACTCGAGCAGCGAGGAACACGGAACATTGCCCGCTCGATAGGCGCCGAGCGGTTCAGGATCGTAGCGGGCCAATGATGCAAGCAGTGTCTGGCTCAACTTCTCGCACGCATCGAGCGCGTCATTGAGCACCATTTTCGAGCCCGCGCGCTGCGCCCGCGCCAGCGCTTTCGAAACCAGACTCGTCGCCACTCCGGCAGTCGGCCGATGCACGATCGCCAGGTAGACCTCGTTGAGCATGAGCGTCTCGTTGGCAAGACGGCGGTGATATTTACCATGCAAGCCATCGGCGAAGTCCCGAGCGATCTGGCCCCGCGCCGCGCCGGCATCGACTCGGGCGCGATGCCGGATAACGTGAGTCCACAACGCCACATTCGGGCTGGCGATATTTCGCCACAGCACATTCAAGCGCTCGTGCCAATTGTTGAGCTCATCGTCATCATTGCTTTCGAAGCTTGCGCCGCCCAGGCGAAATGCCTGGACGTAGTCGCCTAACGCCGTGCGGACTATCGATGGCGCTACATGAGCAAGATAGGGAATCCTTTCCGCGGCGCTGATTTCGCGATGCAAAGCGGACGGCCGGCGCAATGACACCACGATCAGCTTTCCCGGTTTCGCCGGCCGCGGCGATTCGGCAGGTCGATCACCAGCGGACAGTAACTGCTCGCCTTCCAGACCCGCAGATTTGCGAACAGCGCCGGCAATCGGGTGCGTCCCCACAAAAGCACAAGATCGAAGAATCGCGCATCGCGGGCACACAGCAGCATGCATACCCCATGAATCGGCGCACACAGCAGCAAGGTCAGCAGATTCTTTGAAAGAAGAAATGCCTCCAAACTGAAAACCATATTAAAAAGCAGCGCCGAATAAGTGACGCCCCAGCGCATCGAGGGCCGGGTCGCGCCAACGAAGAGGGCGTCGGCGGTGAGGCCAGTGTTGCGTTCGTTCATGGTCTTGCCCTAAACGCCGAACATTCCGCGAACCCAGGTAACGATCTGCGGCGCGCCGAAGCCGATGGCTATTCCCAGAATCGCGAACAGGCAATACCCCCACGACATTCGATTTGCCATCGCCATGCCGCCGAGCACCATGACTAAAATTATGGCGACCGGAGTTAGCCAAGCGAGGATATTTGTCTGCAGCGCACTCGCGCCGGTAAGGAACGGCGAGGCTTGCGCCAACGCCAGATCGGGCGCACAGAACACCGAAACCAGCGCGACCGCCAGCGCCACGCGCGCGAGTCCGCGAGTCGGGAATTGCGACATATTAAATCTCCGTCTCCAGCGCACCGATTTCGTTCTCGCCGTGCCAGGCGGCCAGCTCTTCACGCTTCGCCCGACCAGGAGCGCCGAAGCGAAAATTTTGTACGATGTAGGAATGGGCGTATTGCTTCTCGCCGTCCCGATCGGTCCAATTGTTGGCACGAACCTGGGCTTGGAGGATGAGCTGATCGCCCTTGCGCACGTTTTTGGCTATCGCTTCCCCGAGACTCTCAAATGCAGTGAACCAGATACTGGTAACCGCCTCGCGCGCGTTGCCATGCTCGTCTTTGCCCGCGTAATCATTGCCGACCAGGCAAAACCGTGCGTAGCTGGTGTCGCCCTTGACGGAAAATTCCGGATCCTTGGCGAGATTACCCACCGCGATGAGCGTGAAACTATTCATGGTGACTCCTTGAGTGTGTGTGGCGCGCCGACTGAAGATTTCGTCGCGTGGCAACAGTTTCTTAGGAGTGGCACCAAACTAGAACTCAATTAAGTGCCGAGATTGCGAAGATTCTCTTGGAGCGCCCGGACCGATCGCGGCTCCTCATCCGCGTCACGCGCTATTTTTCCGGCGATTGCCCAGAAACCAACGTCGAGTTTTGTCCCGCAATCGAGCGGAGGTGATTTACCTTGGCAGAGCGATGGCAACGTCTATGCGATCAGCTAGTCACTGGTGTGCGATCAGGATCGGTCACTCGGTCGGTTGCCACTCAGGCAGTCCCGCGCGCCAAAACACGAAGGCGAGGACGTCCGCTCCGAGCGCGTCGGTCTGCGTTTTGGTGGAACCGATACCATGTCCTGCCTCCTCGTCGATGCGCAGCAAAATGGGTTTCGCCGTACCGGACGCCTGGAGGGCTGGCGATTCTACGGCGCATCCCAAACTTCGGCAAACAGGCGGGCGAAGTTCGTGCCCAACAATTTGTCGATGCGGGTGTTGGACCACCCGCGATTCGCCAGATCGTTCGCCAATCGATCGAAGCGCAGCGGATCGTTGTATTCCGGCACGATGGTCAGTACGTCTGCGCTCTCGCCCGGAGCTCCATACCCGGCCTTCTTTCGCGCTTCTACGTCTTTGCGAAAGTACGCTCGATAGGCGTCGGTCAAGGGAACGCCGGAAATCGATCCGTCGGTGCCTAAACCGACGTGATCCTCACCGCAAGTCTTCACGGCATGTTCGATATGGCGGATCAAGTCTTCGGCGTGCGGCTGTCCGGAATCACGTAAGAATGGCATGAAGTAGATTCCAACGACGCCGCCGCGTTCGGCCAATGCGCGCAATTCGGAATCGCGGGTGTTGCGCGGCAAATCCACGAGCGCCCGACAGCCGGTGTGCGTAATGGCCATCGGAGCTTTCGAAGCAGCGATGCCTTCCGCGATGGTGCGCGGCCCTGCGTGACTCAAGTCGAGCAGCAATTTCAGCCGATTCATCTCAGCGACGAAGTCGTAGCCCATTTTGCTCAAGCCGCCGTCCGCCTTTTCGATGCAGCCGTCGCCCATGAGGTTGCGGATATTGTACGTGGGCTGAACGATGCGCACGCCGAGATCCTTGAATACCGACAGATTCTTGAGGTCCCCTTCGAGCATGGTCGTGTCTTGGCAGCCGTACACGATGCCCAAGCGTTTGCTCGCCTTTGCCGCCTGGATGTCCTGGCCCCTCAAGATTTTCATGAGCGCATCGGGATGCAGCATCAATTCGTGCTCAACTCCGGCAATGTTTTTGACGGCCGCCATGAACTTATTGGGACCGTTGCCGACCTCGTTGATCGTGAGATTTATCACGATGACCCCGGAGTCGCGCGCATCAGCCAGCGCGCGCGCCGACAGCGGCGCGTCCTCGGGCGCGTCGGGATTGAATTCGCCGAGACCGCCGAGGGCATCGATCACGATGGCCCGATCGTATCGGGAGCGCGGATAGGCCGCGCTGGCCACCGCTTGCGCAACGGACCATTGATTGGCAAGGCCGGCCGCCGCCATGCCTGCGATGAGTTGCCGGCGGCTGATCATTGCTGTTCTCCGCTTGCTTTGGGCGCCCCACCCTGCTCCATGTGAACCTTGAATCCAGGGACCCATCCCTCTTTGGACTTAAACTCGGTCACGACATCGTAGGCTGTCGCGCCGCTGCGTTGCCAGCGGCTGCGATACACCATGGTCTTGCCCTTCTCAACGAAACTTGTATCCGGGAAAACCAGTGCCTCGTTCTCGATCGAAACCGGCCCGCGGCTAAACCCGCCGTCGCTTTCAATATAGAGATACTCCAATCGATTGGCGGCAGAATCCCAAAAATAAATCGACTCTCCCAGGGCATCCGGCTTGCCTGCTGCGCGCACGGTGTGTCGGTCGCGTAGAAATTTGCCATCGTAAATCCACGTAAAGCAGTGCTCGTCGGTCCCGCCGCCGGGGAACGCGCCCTTCCAGCAATGATCGGCGAGAAAGCTTAGCGGCTGGTAACCCGCATCTGGATGGGCGAGCGCGAAACCTGGGGCAAGCAGAAATAGGCAAAATAATTTACGCATCGTTTTTCTCCCGTGGTTTTTTGATTTGAGCTTGAGTCTGTTGCTTGCGCGGGGCCAACCTGGCCGGCCGCTCGAGGCATTGAAAGTACTGCCGAAGCTGGCGAACCGCGGCATCGAAGTATCCGACGTCGCGGAAGGTGCGCGCCTGCATGACACCGCCCTCCATGGTGGTGAGGACGAATTGCGCCAACTCTGGGCGGTTGAGGTCCTTCGGTAATCGGGCCTTCGCCTGTCCCAAGCATTCCGTGATGGCCTCAATCCAGGCGCCGAAATTCTTGGCCAGCCGTTCGCGCACGGCTAGATCCGGCTCGTGCAGCTCCAATGCCAGGCTGCCGATGGGACACCCATAGAAGCAATCGGTATCAACCAGGGATTTTCGATAACGGGCGAGCAGCGCAAATATTCTCTCGACCGGATCACTGACACCCGCCCACGCGGGCTCGAGCAGCAACGGGCGGATGCCGTCGTGGTACATGTCGAGTACCGCGGCTAGCAGGTCGCTCTTGCCTGGAAAGAAGTAGTAGAGACTGCCGCTATTGACCTTGGCGGTCTGCAAGACATCCGCGATGCTAGTGGAGTTATAGCCTTTTTCCCAGAACAGCTGCATGGCGGCGAGCACTAAACGGGTCCTGGTATCAGAGGTCTGAACGACTTGATTGATCATTCAACTAAGGTACATGCCGGCCATGCGGTGCGTCAACCAATCAATGGTCCCAAGCAAAAACCACTATATAGGGTCAGCTTTAACGTACTGCGCTTTGCCGTCGCCGAACGACCAGTCCTCGGGGGCGACGGGTATCAATGAAATGAGTACATCCCCGGGCCTCACGCCTGGATTCTTCGCCAGCCTATCGGCAATGGCTTTGTACAGCGCCACCTTTACTGCTTGAGTGCGCTGGTTCAGCGTAATTTGAATCATCACGATATCGTCGGTGCGTTGCACGCCGAGATAAGTCGGATCGTAGATCAAATCGGCGGGCGCATGTTCGGTCAGTACCTGAAACCGGTCCAATTCCGGAACACTGGCAACCTCGACCAACGCGCGATGCAATTCATCAGCGACCGCTTGACGGTATTGAGTGGATTTTCCTGCTCGAAACGCGATACGTACCACTGGCATGTCCATGACTCCGGATGTTTCTTTACGGCAGCTCTGGATTATAGTGCGGACTGCAGTCCAAGATTAATTGCCAGGGATAAACATGAAACCTAACGCTGAGCTTTCCGCGAATTCGTTGCGCACAAAATCATTGCGTGCGGTCCTGGCAGCGGCTGCCGTGACCTTCAGCGTCTCGGCTGCCTCGGGCGAAGAAAGCCGGGCATCCAAGCACTACGTACTTCCCGCAACGACCGAAAACGTGCAGTGGGGTTGGTACGACATCAATGAAAAACCCAGGCTCACCCTGAAATCGGGGGACACGGTCTCCATCGAAACCCTGCCGCATTCCTTAGGACAGATCAAGCCCGGGGTTCCGATGGATGAGATCGTGCGGCTGCGCAAAGCGAATCCGGGCGGCGGGCCGCATTCGATCACGGGGCCCATTTATGTCGAAGGCGCGGAACCCGGCGATACGCTGGAAATTCATATTCTGAAAATCGTGCCGAAGGCGGACGGCTTTAATTTCAACGTACCGGGGAAGGATTTTCCGACCGTCGGCCAATTGGCGTCCGAGTTTCCGGAGGGCTTCGTTCGCTACTACAAGCTCGACCTGACAAAGATGCAGACTCAGTTCAAGCCGGGAATTGTTATCGACTTAAAGCCTTTCCCCGGTACCTTCGCAGTGGGTGTCGACCCGAATGAACCAGACGCGAAAGCCGGTCCGCCGATTCATGATGCCAAAGGCCGCACCAGTACGCTGCGCCCATGGAAAAACGGCTCCAACATGGATGTGAACGAACTTCAGGCGGGCGCAACCATGTACTTCCCCGTGTTTCAAAAAGGGGGCCTGATCTGGACCGGAGACTCGCACTGCCGGCAAGGAAACGGCGAAGTCAACCTGACCGCGCTGGAATGCTCTTACAAGGAAATCGAAATCAAGCCCATCGTGCGCAAGGACATGAAGATCGAATGGCCCTGGGCGGAAACGAAAAGCGATTGGATCTTCATGGGCTTTGATGAGGACCTGAATCAAGCCATGAAAATAGCGGTCGATCAGACTGTCAATTGGCTCTCGAAACAAACCATCGTCCCGATGAGCCGCGAAGAAGCCTACGCCCTCACCTCAATCGTCGGCGATTGTCGCGTATCGCAGGTGGTCGACATCCGCAAAGGCGTGCACTGCATGATTCCGAAATCGGTGTTCGTGAACTACAAGCCGGGTGCGCGTTAAGGCCCGGGGCGCATTGAGGCCGGGAGCGCGCCGGGGGGCGCCCTACGGTTTTGCCAGCTGCACCACCATTTTTCCGGTGTTGGCGCCGGTAAACAGGCCGATCAGAGCAGCCGGTGCTTGTTCGATGCCCTGTAAAATCGTGGTGCGATATTTCAGGCGGCCTTGGCGCAGCCAGCCTTTCATGTCCTGCAGGAATTGGGCGCGCTTCGATTCGAATTCATAGTATACGAAGCCGCGGATCATCACGCGGTTGTAGATGATGTTCGACAGCGTGGTCACAGGGTCTGAGACAGCGCCGAAATTGTTGTATGCGGAGATCATGCCGCACACGGCGATGCGGCCGAGTGCATTCATGCGCGGCAACGCGGCATTCAAGTGCTCGCCGCCGACATTCTCGAAATACACATCGATGCCTTTGGGGGCGGTGGCCTTGAGCGAGGTGCGCAGCTCGCCGTGCTTGTAATTGATTGCGGCATCGAGTCCCAGCTCCTCCTTGAGCCAGCGGCATTTTTCCTCGGTGCCGGCGCTGCCGATCACGTAGCAACCTTTGATCTTGGCGATCTGTGCGGCAACGCTGCCGACCGCGCCGGCCGCGGCCGAGACGAACACGTTCTCGCCGTCCTTGAGCGCGCCGATGATCAGCAGTCCGCCGTAGGCCGTGAGGCCGGTCAGTCCCAGCACGCTCATGTAGGCGACCAAGGGCATGCCGTCCGGATCGAGCGTGGTGAGGCCTTTGCCGTCCGAAAGGAAGTATTCTCTGAAGCCGTGCATCGACTCCACATGATCGCCTTCCTTGAAGGCGGCGTGGCGAGACTTGATCACCCGGCCGATCGTGCCGCCGATCATGGCCTCGTTGAGCGCGGTCGGCCCCGCCAACCGCGGCCGCATCGCCGGATCCACCGACATGTAAATGTTCTCGACCAGCACCTGGCCCTCGCCGGGGTCGGGCACGTCGGTCTCGACGATGCGAAATTGAGCCGGCGTAGGCAGGCCCTGCGGACGTTCGATCAAATGGACTTCTCTGCTTCGCATAGCTTTATCCTCAGGCGGTGATTTTTAGCGTCAGGCAGCGACGAGCCGCTTCGTTAGTGCATGTTTCCAGTGGCCGGATTTGAAGCGCCAGATGAGCATGGAACCCTTGAGAATGTAATCGCCGATGATGGAGCTGTACACCCAGACCACCGGTAGGTGAAACGCCGCGAAGGTCGCTGCCAGAGCGCAGCGCACGCCGATCAGTCCCAAGAAGGAAGTCATGAGCGGGAAACGTGTGTCGCCGGCGCCGCGCAAGGAGCCGCCGATGGCCATGTCGACCCCCAACAAGGGCAGCATGGCAGCCATGATGTAGGTGAATTCCGTCGTGCGCTGCACGGCGATTTCATCCGATCCTAAAAAGAAACGCGCCAGACCTGAGGCGTTGATCACAATGAGGAAGCCGATCAGGGACATCGCGCCGACCGCCATGCTGCAGGCACGCCAGCCGCTGCGTGCGGCGCCTTCCACATCGCCCGCGCCAAGATGCTGGCCCACCAGGGTCGCGCCCGCGATGGAAAATCCGCTCCCCACCACCATTGCCGCGTTCAGCATATTGACGCCGACGTTGTACGCGGCGAATGCCTCGGTGCCGTAGTAATGACCGATGAGGGACAAAAACAAGAAGAAGCCGAACTGCAGGACCAGCTGCTCGAGCGCGACCGGGTAGCCGATGTGCAGCAGCCGCTGGTAGCGCGCCTTTTTGAAAATGTCGCCGGGATAGAACTTGATGGTCAATTTCTGGCGCATCCACAAAGTCACCAGAACGGCACCGCACAAGACGAACGAGAGACCCGATGCGAACGGCGCTCCGGCCGCTCCCATGCGCGGCGCGCCCCAATTCCCCAAAATAAAGGCGTACAACAGCGGCAGATTGACTATGTTCACCGCCAAACCGAACAACAACGGCGTCCACGCGTTGCCGGCCGCGCGCAAGGCGCTCGATAGAATAATGTCGATGGCAAATCCAATAATGAACGCCGCAAGCCAAAATATGTTGCGCGAAGCGAGTTGCGCCGCGTTCTCGTCCAGCCCAAAAATTTCCGCGATTTGGTGCGAGAACAGCATGCCGAAGATCATGAGCACGAGGCCAACCAGACCACCGAACATGAGCGACGCGGAGGTGATGCGGCTGGCCTCCTCGCGCTGCCCTGCGCCCCAGGAGCGCGCGACGAGCGCCGTCGTTCCAACGCCGATGGCCATCAGCAAGGCCTGGAGCGCAAAGAAGACGCGCTGCCCTGCTCCGACCGCCGCCACGGCCGGCGCACCCATACTACCGACGAATTTGGTTTGCACCATGGCAACCATCGAAAACATCAGGTTGGAAGCGATGGAAGGCGCGGCGAGCTGCCATATGGTGGGGCGCGTGTAGGGCGCCTCCGGTTCATCGGCTATTGTCATCGGTGGTGGAGTCAGATCTTCAAGACGGCAGGCTTTCTAATCCATATCGTCAGCAAAAGATAATAAAGGACGCCGATCGCGATCCAGGCGAGTCCCAGAATTTTGGCGGCGCGATCCATTTCGTACAGCACATACACGATGATCGACAGGCCAAGCAGCGGAAAGATGAGGTGCTTGAGCCAATCGCCGCTGCGTTGCCGGATCAAATAATGGTTGATCACTGACAGATGCAGCAAAACAAATCCCGTGAGCGCGCCGAAATTGACAATCAGCGTGAGGTCGTCAACCCGGTTGGCAAACAGCAGCCCCACCAGCAAGGAAATGACGGCGACCACCAATGTGCTGATATAGGGGGTTTTGTAGCGCGCATGGACCTTGGCGAGGATCGCCGGCAATTTACCGTCCCGCGCCATGGCGAAGAGAATGCGCGAGACCGCGGCCTGCGCGGCCATGGCATTGGCGATGGCCGAGGCCATGACGACGGCGAGGATGGAAATCAAGCGGAGCCAGGTGCCACCGGCACGCTGCGTGATTTCATAGAATGCCGTCTCCGGCGATTCGAAGTGCATCCCCGTGCTCAAGTCGGTCGCGATCCAGGTTTGCAACATGAATAGTGCGCCCACCAGCATCAGCGCCAGCACCGTGGCGCGGCCCACTGCATTCTTGCCGGCGCGATTTTCCTCCGAGAGCGTCGAGATGCCATCAAAACCGAGAAATGACAATACGGCAATCGAGGTCGCGCCCGCTACGGTGGCCAAGGAAAATACATGCGCATCGTAGATGGGCTTTAGAGTCAGCTTGCCGGCACCCATGCCCCCGTACAGAGCGATCAACCCTACCATCACGAACAGCGCCAGCACCACCAACTCCATGATTAGCATGTAGCGGTTCATCCGCGCGGTGAATTGGATCCCGACAAAGTTGACGGCAGCGTTGAAGGAGGTGAACAGCGCGAGCCAAACCCAGGCGGGTATGGCCGGAAACACGGGTCGCAGGGCCACGGCGCTGAACAAGTACAGGAGCGATGGCACCAGAATGTAATCGAGCAGAATCAGCCAGCCGGAAAAAAAACCGGCAATTTCGTGCAAGCCGCGCTGCGCATAGGTGTACACGGAACCCGCTAGCGGGAATGCTCGCGACATGGCGGCATAGCTCAAGGCCGTGAAGAACATGCCGATGAGCCCGACGAGATAAGCCAGCGGCACCATGCCCTTGGCGTCGTTGTAGACGAAGCCGAACACCGCGTAGGGCGCGATCGGCACCATGAAAATCAATCCGTAGATGACCAGATCCTTGGTCGTGAGCGCGCGGTGCAATTGCTCCTGGTAACCGAATTCTTCAATCGACAAGCGCGCGAGCTCCTTTTGTTGCGCAGTCTATCCCAAGAACCGACAGGTCGCGGGCCATGATTTGAGTCGCGCGACGGCGGGAAGATTCCGTACAATGCGAAAAAACAGGTCCCGCATGACCTCATCCGCACATCGACATACGATCCACCAGCGGCATCATGGCTGGGATCACAGCATTGCCGCCGTGACGCACATCGCGCCGGGCGACTCGTTGGAATTCGACGTGGCAGATGCCTCCGGGGGCCAGCTTGTGGCGACCTCGACCGTTGCTGATGTGGGCCGCATGGACTTCGGCAAGATCAACCCAGTAACGGGCCCGGTGTATATCGACGGCGCCGAACCGGGCGACATTCTTAAAGTGACGCTGCTGTCTTTCGCCCCCTCTGGCTGGGGTTGGACCGCGAATATCCCGGGCTTTGGCCTGTTGGCGGAGGATTTCAAGCAACCCGCGCTGCACATCTGGCGCTATGACGCCAGGACGCTAGCGCCGGCGCTGTTCGGCGGTTGGGGCAAAGTGCCCTTGAAACCTTTTACGGGCACGATCGGTCTGGCGCTCGCGGAGCCAGGGCTGCACAGCATCGTTCCGCCCCGCCGCGTCGGCGGGAACATGGATGTGCGCGACATTTCACAGGGCACCGAACTGTTTCTTCCGGTCGAGGTTCAGGGGGCCTTGTTCTCGGTGGGTGATACCCATGCGGCACAAGGCGATGGCGAGGTGTGCGGCACCGCAATCGAGAGTCCCATGCGCGTGGCGCTGCAATTCGACCTCATCAAACAGACGCCCTTGAGTTTCCCGCGCTTCAGAACTTTAGGGCCGGTCACGAGGCATCTCGATGCCTCGGGCTATGAGGTCGCGACCGGGATCGGTCCAGATCTCATGGAGGCCGCGCGCGCGGCCGTCCGCTCAATGGTTGATCTACTCGTGCGCGAGCGCGGCATGCCGGCGATCGACGCTTATTTGCTGTGCAGCGTCTGCGGTGATCTGCGCATCAGTGAAATCGTCGATGTGCCGAACTGGACCGTATCGTTCTACTTTCCGCGCGTTGTGTTCGAGTGATGAAGGACCTGCTGCGATTTTGCAGCGTAAATCGTTCGCCCCGCCCGAATGGTGAGGCGGACGTGAGCAAAAGCAGTGATATCTTTCGAAGGATCCTGGTCCAATACGACCAAATCCGCGTCCATGCCGGGCGCCAATCGGCCTTTGTGCGCCGTATACCCGAACCGTTCTGTGGGAGCGGTCGTGAGGGCCTGTAAAACCTGGCGCCAATCGAGCGCGCGTCCCAGCTGCCGGTACTCCTCGGTGGTATCGTACGCATCGGTGTAGCCGACATCGGTGCCGAACAAGATTTGGCCTCCGGCTTTCGAATAGGCGCTGACTTGCTGCACGCCTGCGTCCAAATCGGCCTTCAACTCCTGCGAGGACTCGCCGAATTTCTTCGCTTCCACCTCAAACAACGTCAAGGTCGGGATCAACGCCATGTGGTGAGCCAAAATTCGGGTGGTCAGGTCGGCAGGCCACGGGCCCGTCATCGGCGTGGTGTGCGCGAGCACGTCGACGCCGCTATCCATCGATACGGTCAGCCCGGCAAGATTGGACGGGTGCGCAAACACGGGTTTACCCTCGGCGTGCGCGGCCTCGACCAGAGCCCGCGCCTGATCCAGGGGCATGGGCAGAACGCCGACCTCTCCGCCGACAATCGCGCCCGCGAATAGCTTCACGCCATCCGCCCCCTCGTGGATTTGCCGATGCGCGCGTGCGATGGCGTCGGGCAGATTGCCGATCTCCTCGTCCGGAAAGCCGTTGTCCTTCATGAATTGCTTAACATAGATCGGCGTGCCGCCCTTCGGATAGAAGGGATCGCCAACGGTCAGAATCATCGGGCCCACAACTGCCCCGGCCGCGATGCGCTGACGGATGACGTTGGTGTTTGTGAGCAGCGATGCGATATCGAACACCGTGGTAAAACCCCATCGCGTCAGCATCTGCGTGAGTTCTTGCGTGAGCTCCGCATCAGAGTGCTTGTCGGCGTTGAGCAGCGGCGGCGTCATCAAGTGCACGTGGCTATTCCAGAAGCCTGCCGTCACGGTGTCGCCATGCAAATCGATGCGTACGGCATCGCCGGGCACGCGCACCGTACTGCCGGTGCCAACCGCAGCGATCCGTCCGTCATGGATCAGAATGGTGCCGTCCGCGATCGGGACCGCGTCCGGGGAGGCATAGATGCGGGCATGCGTCAGCGCCAAGTCGGCTCCGTTGGCGGTAGCGGCGACGGCAACGCCGAGCGCGGCCGCGAAAATCGCGGCGCGATGAACGCTTCGTCTTGACAAAATCAGATTCAATGGTGTGCGAATGTTCATCACTCTCAGGCAAAGGTTGCCGACCCAAACGTAAGCTTAGCGGAAGATGATCAGCGGCACTTGAACGGACTTGTCAGCCGCGCCCAATGTGAAGGCGGGTTGCCCGTGAGTTCGGCAATGGTACGAGTCATGTGCGACTGATCGGAAAATCCCGCATCCGCGGCGATGGCGGACAGCGGCGCAACACCGATCCGGATGCGCCTGAGAGCCGTGTGCGCTTTGGACTCCAGCCCAAACCGCTTCGGCGTTACACCGAAGGCGCTGCGAAAACCGCGCGACAAGGAGTGCGGCGTGAGCCCGTGATGTGCGGACCAAACCTCGAGCGAGGCTACCGCATTGCATCGCAAGTCCGCCGCCAACAGATCCGGCCAATCCCCCGCTCGCGCGGGCAATTCAAGCAACGAATTGAGCAATTCTTTTTCCGCGGCGGCGGGGTCGCGCTCCGCTATTGCCGCGATCTCATCGACGTTTGCGACGCCGCAATGCGCGCGCTGCGTTGCGCAGGAGAGCAGCGGTATATTGAGGATCACGGCGCCCGTCGGTTCAACGCAATTCAAGTGGGCGTCGAAGGCGTCATGGAACATGACCTCGCCCGAACTCACCCGAAAGCGCCCGCCGCTGCCGGCTTCGCGATAGGCGCCCGCCAATACTACGGCGGCATAGGGATGCGGGTGCCGATGGCGTGAAAAGCGCTGTCCTCGCTCAAGTTTTTGCCTCAAGGACGATTCCCCGACGTCATCGAGCTAATTCTAGAGCAAGGTTCGCGGCTTCACACGCATCTTCGGCGCCAATGCCGTGCCGTCACGCGGCCATGGAACGCATTGTCTTGCGCTATTATCAACGAACCAATGATCTCTCCCGCCGATATACGCGCCGCCTACGCGATCATCGCGCCGCACATCCGCCGCACTCCGGTCATCGAAGTGGACGGCGCGGATTTCGGCGTGGCGGCGACCCCGCTGGTGCTGAAATTGGAATTGCTGCAGCATGCGGGCTCGTTCAAGGCACGAGGCGCCTTTACCAGCTTGCTGACCCGAAAAATTCCGGAAGCCGGCGTGGTCGCCGCCTCGGGCGGAAATCATGGCGCGGCGGTGGCATTCGCGGCCATGAAGCTCAAGGTGCCCGCCAAGATATTCGTCCCCAGTATTGCCTCGCCGGCGAAAATTCAGCAGATCACCGAATACGGCGCGCAGTTGGTGATCGGGGGTGAGCGCTACGCCGACGCGCTGGCTGCGAGCGAAGCCTGGGTTGCGGCATCCGGAGCGATGCCGATCCACGCCTTCGATCAGCACGAGACGATGCTCGGCCAGGGCACTGTTGGTTTGGAATTTGAAGAGCAAGCCCCGATTACGACGCTGTTGGTGGCGGTCGGCGGCGGCGGCCTCATCGCCGGTCTTGCCGCCTGGTATGCGGACCGAATCAAAATCGTCGCGGTCGAGCCGGAAAAAGCCCCGACGCTCACCCGGGCGCTGGAGGCTGGCCGTCCAGTCGACGCGGAAGCTGGAGGCGTTGCGGCAGAGTCGCTCGCACCGCGCCGCGTGGGGGAACTGGTATTCCCCATCATTCGCCGTTATGTCGACAAAACTGTGTTGGTGTCAGATGAGGCCATTCTGGATGCGCAGCGGCGGCTCTGGGCCACGCTGCGAGTCGTCGCAGAACCGGGCGGGGCCGCGGCCCTCGCAGCGCTCACCTCACGCCGGTATGTGCCCGTGCCTGAGGAACGCGTCGGCGTGCTGATTTGCGGCGGCAACACGGCCGCTGTGAATTTCAAGCTTCACTAGCATGAGTGATGTATGCAGACTATTGGACTTTAGGACTATGGCCGACATCGGATGGAGGCAACAATGCGATGCACTTCAATACTCGGCGCGGGAATCCTGCTTGCTGCGCTAACCGCGTGCCAATCCTCCGCGATTCTTCAACAGGAAAATGATCTCGCGGCTGCGGGGTTTACCGTGCGCATCGCGGACACCGCTGAACGCCAGGCAATGCTGAATCGCCTGCCGCCAAATCGCTTCGTGCGGCGCGTGAACGGCAATGATATTCATTATATTTACGCCGATCCTGTGGAGTGCGGGTGCCTGTACATTGGAACGCAGCAGGATTTTGCGCAATATGTAGGCAATCAACAGCTCGACTTCGAGCAAGCGCAACGCATCGCCTTGCTAAATTATTATGACGCTGCCTGGAATTGGGATGCGTGGGGTCCGTGGGGACCGCTGGGCCCGATTTACGGTCCCGGATGGTAATCGTCAGAATTTGACGGCCCTGGCGGGTGATTTTACTAACCCGGCTATCGACGGTAAAATACCCCTAGATCGGCGCCTTGCAATCGATCAAGTGGCCCGCAACATCGGGAGTTTGGCGCTCTGAGATTTGTTGAAGGGTGAGGGGCAATGGGCTTTGATTTTGTATTGATCGCGCTCATCGTCGGCGGATTTGCATTGTCGTGGGCCTACGTGAGAGCGGAATATCTAAGTTGGCGCGAGCACGGCGCCGCACAGAGGCGCCGGCAGGCGGCTCTGCGTGATCTGCACGCCGCGAGCATCAGCGAACAACGCGACGCGCTGCTTCCCAGCGTTCTGAAGCTCCAAGTATTCGGCGATAGCGAAGCCGCGAGCGCCGACGAGTTTGATGACGCGCGCCCCGCTTCCGGACTGAGCAACTCGCTCGGTGCCTATCCTCTCGCGGAACGGCGCAAACGCGCTCGGCGGCGCGCGCGTTAGAAAGCACGCGCGTCATTGAAAACCGCCATCATTCTCCCGTGACTCCGAGGGCGCGAGTCAGAAAATTCGCGGTCGCCTCGTCGGCTCGTATCCAGGAATCATGCCGCAGAAAGCCGTGGATCTCGTTCGGCAGCACCAGCTCCTCGAATGGAACATTCCTCTCTTCGAGCCGCCGCGCAAGATCGACAGTCTGCTGAAAGCGCACGTTGCGATCGTCATCCCCTTGTATCAAGAGGACGGGTGACTTCCAGCCGTCGACCGCAGAATCGGGCGATGAATTCCAGGCGACCTCCAAGGCTTTTTCGCTATCGCCCTTCTCGAAGCGAGTCCCCTGTGCGGCGCCGAACCTATCCATCAGCCGCGACCAGTCGTGCACGCCATGCAAATCGACGCCTGCCTTGAAGATGTCTGAATTGCGGGCCAGCGCCAACGCGGTGAGATAGCCTCCGTACGAGCCGCCCCAGGCGCCGATGCGCTTGCCGTCGACGCTTGGAAGCGATTGCAGGAAGCGGGCTCCCGCCACGACATCCTGATATTCGGCGGCGCCCGCGAAACCCGCGTGCTCGGGATGATGAAATGCCAGGCCATAGCCGATGCCGAGACGATAATTGACCGACAGCACGACGAAACCATGCGCCGCCAGATACTGATTAACGGCGTAGGCGTTGCTGTAGTAATCCATGTAACTCCAGCCGAGCAGCATTTGTCGCGGCGGCCCGCCATGCAGGAATATCACGCCGGGTTTTCGATCGCCGGATTTCGCGGCGCCTCGGTCGAACAGTTGTCCGTGCACCAGCGTTCCGTCAGCTGCTTTGAACGTGACCTGCTTCGGCGCCATGAGCTGCGCGAGCGGGAATTCTGCGTTCGTTGCCGCGGGCAGCGACGCGCGGTGCGACCCGTCGAGACTTGAAATTGCCACCGTCGGAGCTTGCTGCGGGGTCGCGGCGACAAACGCGATTCGATCCGCCGCCGCGGCAACCGGCGTCCACTCCAGCGATTCACCGGAAGTCAGCGCCGTAGAGCCCGCGTGGTCGACGGCTACACGGAAAAGATGACGGCGATCATCGTCGCCGGCCGTGCTGCCCGTATTGGCGTCGTAAATCATGAAACGCTGATCGCGGCTTTCGGCGATATGCTCGACCATGAAAGCGCCCGGCGTGAGCAAAACAGGCGCGCCGCCTGCGGCCGACACGGAATAAAGATGCGGCCAGTCATCCAAATACGCCATGAAAACCAGGCGATTGCCGGCTGCCCAATGCAGGTTGGCCCCGCCCGCGACATCGGGAAAGGAGCCGGCAAGCGTGTTCGGGCTTTTCCACACCGCGTGTCCGGTTCCGTCACTCGCCGAGGCAACCCAGATCGACCAGGGACGCGGCTGCCGAGTCAGAATCGGGCGCGGCGGACCGCCATCGCCGGCGCGCCGGGTATAAGCGATTCGCGTACCGTCGGACGACCAGATGGGCGACTCATCCTTGTTGGTGGAAGGCGCGAGATACAGCAGCGGTGTGCTCTTCGATGTGTAAATCCCGATGAAGGAGTGATCCGCGCGGTTGGACACAAATGCCAACCGGCTTCCATCCGGCGACCACGCCAGGTCGCTATCCTTGCCCCGATCGAAGAACAGGCGCTCGGGTTTGCCGCCATCCAGCGCAGCGATCCAAACATGATCATCCTTGAGGTAGGCAACTTGGCCGCGAGCCGAAATCACCGGCGCATCGCCTTGGTCGATTTTTACTGGCGCACCGCCGTTAGCGGGCACGGCCCATATCGCCGTGACCGGCTGTTCCGGCGAAGAACTGGGATCGGGTGACAGATTTCCCTCGGCGGGCCAGTTGGCGTCGTGATCGCCGCCCAGCACGAACACGAGGCGCGAGCCGTCCGGCGAAAAAGTAAGCTGCGTGATTTCCTGCCCATCATCATCGAGATACTGAGTCGCTTTGCTAGGCGTAAAGCTCGGCCCGCGCGCGATCCAAACGTTGCGCACGCCGTCAAGATTGCACACCCACGCGATTACATCGCCGTGCTCCGCCGCGGCAAGCTCCGTGGCGAATGGATAGTGCAGTACTTGCGCCATGGAAAATTCGGAAGCTGCGCGGGCGTGTCCGGATATCGGCGCAAGACCAATGATCGCCAAGGCGCCCGCTGCGAGACGAAAATCAATCATGTGCACTTCCTTCCGCTACCTTGATGGGATTGCGGATACTAGGAGCCTGTCCGAGTATTCCGCGTGAGCCGCGCTGGCTCTGCAAGGCAGACGCCCCTTCCAGAGCCAACCCTTCGGGAGCGGACGGATTTGCTTTCATTCGTCGTTGTCGCCTCCTCATTGGGATCATACCCAACTTCGTCGGCTCCGCCTCGACTGAAAGCAAATTCGTCTCGCGGCCGCGGGGAATACTCGGACAGGCTCCTCACGCCACAGGCGGCCGGCGGCATGACTATGTGACGAATCAAATCAGCCATTGAAAAGCAGCGAGCTGCTTCGCAAAGGAAGTCAGCGACAAATGCTGCTGAGTCTGAACATCGAACAGATAGGCGACGCCGCCCATGATGAAGCCGTTCATCATGAGTGCGATCGCGAGTGCGGCGAGTTTTGCGGAAATACGGGTATTCATGAGCGTCTCCTAAATGTTTGCTTCGGCGGGATGTGTATCCCAAGCAGTACAAAGCAAGAGCCGTGCCATGCGGCGCAGGAGCGTTAAACCGCTATTTTTAAAGGGATTGTTTTTTTAGACGGCGAGCGCGATGACCGCGGACACTGTCCGCGGACAACGCGGACAGCGCTGCCGAACGCCGGCTGCAGTTAGGAGCCTAATGTTCGATCGGAGGGTTTGAGGTCTTGACCGCCGCGGTCTTGATGGACCGCCGACGCCGCGCCACCAACTCATCGGTGATTTCGATGGTTGCGTGCTTGCCGCTCGCACCGACGTCCTTGCGCGCCTCCACCCGCTGGCTGGAAAAACGCTCGCGTTCAGCAAGGCTCACTCGTTTAATCGTCGGCTTGTCCCAGTAGGCGGCCAGGTAACTCGCAACTGCAACCGCGCCGATTTCCTCGCGGAAAAATCCCAGACGCAATGCGTGCACGACGCGGCCCTGATCCAATCCCGCTACAGAGTACAGGCGGTACTCGCGGAAGATGTCGAGATTCGGCACCGCGTCGGGATCAAAGGCGTGATCCGCAAGAGCGAGCTGAATGACGAACCAGCGCGATGCTTCGTTGTCCTCGAGTTCCATTGGCGTCAACGCGCGGACGGTTTGCGTGGACTCCAAACTCTCCAGAGGTTCGTCGAGTTTTTTCACTTCCCGCGGAGCAGGCGCAGGCGCGGTCGCGACGACGACATGCTGCAGCGATGTGAGCTTGCTGGCCATGGGCTTGGTGAGCGCCGCCCGAAACTTCGGCCAAGACCTGCGCGCAGGCGCAACTGACTGTGTCAAAACGGGTGCCGCCTTCGCGACCTCGATCGGCGCAGCACTCTTGGGTGCCGCAACCTGGGGGGGCGGCATGGCTTGTTTAGGCGGCGGCGCAATCGCTTTCGATGGCGGCGCAATATCCCGCTGCGGCGGCGCTTTTACGGGGGCCGCGGCAGCTATAGTCACCGCCGCGGGTGCGCGTGCGGGTGCGGCTGCGCCTGCGGCGGGCGGTGACGGTTGCGGCGGCGGCACCTTGACGGGAGCTGCGGCAGCTACAGTGACCACTGCAGGGGTGCGTGCCGGTGCGGGTGCCGCAGCGGCGGGCGTTGGCGGCGCCTTAATTCTCGGCGCGACCATCTCTGTCAGAACGGGCGCCGCCATACTCTCGGGTTTTGGCGCAGCGATACTTTCAGCTTTCGGCGCCGCGCTCTTGGGCGCGGCAGTCTTGCGGGGCATCACCACTTCAGTGAGAACCGGCGCGACGCTGGCGATTGAGAACGGCGGCGCGAGCTTCAACTCAAACGCTTCCGGTGCTGGGGCAGGCGCCGCGGCCTCTCTCGCGACCTGGACAACCGCTGCGGGCGGCTGCTTCTGAATAGTGGGCAACGGAACATCCAATTCCGGCAACGCCCATTGCGGCTTCGGTGCAGCAGGTGCTGTCGCCGCCACCGTAGGAGGTTCGCTCTTGATTGCGGTAGGCGGGGTTGCGGCGGGTGGGGTTGCAGCGAGCGCCGGTGCGGCGCGCGGCGGCGAGATCGGCGGCACGCCCAACTCGGGCGTCGGCCACGCGATGTCGATCGAAATTTCCGGGACGTCCATCTTTGCGTTTACGGCGCTGTCCGGGACTGCGGCTTTCTGCGGCGCCGCTGTTGCGGCGACGGCGGGTGCGGCCTTTCCCGCGGTGACCTTTTCCGCGGCGATCATCTGCGAGAGGGCTTTTTCGATCACGAGATCGCCGGACCTTGGAGCCGTCGGCCGCTGATCAGCCTTGGCCTGCATGGTTGCAATGACGCGTAGATCAGAGGCGCTGGCGGTTGCGGTGAGTGCGCCGGGATAGGTGTCGCGAGCTTCCGCAAGAACGGCATCGGCTTCGTCTTCGGAAGCAAACGGCCCGAGTCGCAGGCGATAGCGAGTACGCCCGTCCTCGGTCACTTGAATTTGATAGACATGCGCGTCGAGGCGGCTGTTGGTGAATGCTTTCGTGGGCACGCTGATTGGCGCGGTTGAAACACTGAGATTGATGACAAAGGGTCCATCGCCGCCGAGGCGCGGCGCTTCTTGCACCGGCTGAAACAGGTCCTCGATGCTGAGATGCCAGATCTCGCCTGCCATTGGCGCATTTATCGGCGTTGCCATAAATCCTTTCCCAGGAACGGTACGGGTGCTCAAGATATTGACGAAGAGAGCGGAATGAAAGCGTGATCGGCGTCTCTCAGTAGCGACACGCGCGCTGTTTATGTCAAGGACTACAAGCAACATAAGCAAAACTCGCGGAGAGCCGCCGCGCGAATCAGCCTTTTGAAACGGAATAAGTTGCGTGCCGGTGCGCGTTGAGCAATAAGTAAAAGTTCGCAGCGGCGGCCTTCGGAGAGAGCAAGGGACGCCGAGGCAAATGTTTATCGCGGGCTCAACGCCAAGGCCGAGCAGGCCTCGAATTCGTCCGGTTGCAAAAATGAGCCTACAATCGTGTTGCGGTAACCCCGCTTGAGGCATTTCGATGCTCGACCCTGATCGCATCACGACCAAAGCACTTCGCCTCCTGCTTGTATTCATATCCATATTTGGAGTTGCCGCTATCGGCATCTCGCTGCAGCGCATTGGCGGAAGCTTGACGCTTTCCTATCTGCCGAACGGCGTCGCCGTTGCGGTCACTTATCGATTCGGCCGACGCGTTTGGCCGGCTGTCTTTTTGGCCGGGGTCGCGATCATTCTCTGGACTCACCAGCCCCTGGTCGCGGGCATCGGCGTGGGAATCGGTCTTGCGAGCGGCGCTTGGGCTTCGGCGTGGCTGCTGGAGCGCAGCGGTTTTGACCGGGACTTTTCGCGCGCGAAGGATGTGCCGCTGTTCGTCCTGAGCATCGGTGCGGGAATGGCGCTGGCACCGCTCTTTAGTCTCTCGGGATACTACCTGTCGGGAATGAGGGACTTCGCCACCGATCTGAGTCATTGGGTTCGCTGGTGGGCAAACTCCGTCGCGGGCGCGCTGCTCTTGGGTCCCATTTTGATGGCATACAACCGCAAAAGCTTCGAGCGCTTCACAGCGCACTGGCCCGAGGGCGGCCTGTGGTTGTTCTGTCTGCTGGTGTGCTGCGCCTCGATCATGCTGGCGCCCGGAGATTTGGGCCGCCCGCTGATCGTGGTATTCGCCTTCATACTCGTCGTTATCAGTGCGATGCGCTTCGGGCTCGTGCTCGCCGCCGGCGCGTCGTTTGTCATTTCGACCATGACCGCAATCAGCGCGGCATTCAGCATCGGCGCGTTTTCCCAATTCAACCAATTGCAGGGCCTGGTGACAATTTGGTCGTTCATCGCATCCTTGTCGGGCTTAAGCGTCATCATCACGGCACTGCTCGGGGAGCGGGACGCAGCCGGCAACGAGGCACTGCGAGCCGAGCAGCGCTACGCGCAGATTTTTAACGGCAGCCCGCAGCCCCTGTGGGTGCACGCCCGGGACTCCTTAAGGTTTCTGCTGGTCAATGACGCCGCTGTGCGTCAATACGGCTGGAGTCGAGACGAGCTGTTGTCCCACAGCGTCGAGGTCCTGGCCGCCAGTCCGAACCAACCGGTTCTGCCGCCGGTTCACGATGCGGTCGTGACTGCCGATTTGCCGTTGGAACCCTTCGAAACTCAACATCGCACCCAGGACGGTCGTGTGCTGGAGGTCGAAGTGTGGACGCAGTCGATCGACTGCGGCGGCCAGGCCGGCGAGCTCGTGTTCGCCGTCGACGTGACGGAGCGGCGCGCATTCGGGCAAGCGCTCATGGAGGCCATCGGCGGCGAACAGCGGCGCATCGCAAAGGAAATGCATGACGGCCTGGGCCAGGAGCTCACTGGTTTGGCCCTCTCGGTGCGCGCACTGGCGAACCGTGCGCAGAAGGAACGGGACGTGATTTCCGTGGATCTGGACCAGCTCGCCTTGCTGGCGACCAGTTGCATACAGGATGCGCACCGCATCGTGCAGGGCCTCTCGCCGCTGACCAACGCGGACGGCAATCTCGATGCCGCGCTCGAATTACTCGCGCAACGCAGTTCGCTGAGCGGCACCAAAGTGAAGTTCCGCAGCCGGCACGAGGCGCCTCCGGCCGTCGAACTGAAGATGCGCAATCATCTGTACCGAATCGCGCAGGAAGCTGTGCAAAACGCACTGAAGCACTCCGGCGCAAAAAACATCGACATTGAGCTTTGGTCGCGCCCGGGCGATCTGAGACTTTCCGTGCTCGATGACGGCCAAGGATTGACCACTGAAGTCGCAAAGGGCTTAGGACTAGGGATGCGAACGATGCGTTTTCGAGCCAGTGCAATCGGCGGCAGGCTCAGCATAACGCGCGGCCCCAATGGCGGCAATTGCGTGGTATGCGACGTGCCGACCAAGTCGGCGTTCTTCGCAACCGGGTAGGGAAAGGACCGGGGACGTTAGTGCGTCCCCGGTTTTTTTTGGCGGCTAAAGTGCCGCAATAACGCAATGCTCGGTCGCTAAAACTTGTAATTCAAACCTGTCGAGACGCCGATTAAGTGGCAGCCACCCCACGTGGTTGGCCCTGCGCTGCTGTAATCGGTGAACACGGTATTGGTACCGTCGTGACAATCCGTTGTGAGACCGCGGCCGCCGGCGCCGATGTCATAGTGTGCATTGCCATTGTTGACGGTGTCCGCCGCGTCCAAGTACCAGTACAGACTCTTGTCGAAGCGATGCTTCCAGGCAATGGTGTACATGTTGGCGGTGTCGACCTGCGTGGTCGGATTGTAGTTGTGCTGACCGCCCGGATCGCCAGGCGTATTGCCGGCATGTGCCCAGCCCACGCTGATATTGTCCCTGCTGAAAATATCCTGCGACAGTGCAAACCACAGGCCGTTTCTCGTCCGCTCATTCTGGTACTCGAGCGCCTCTGGAACGCTGCGGTGCATGTACTCGTAAATCCCGCTGACGCTCAAGCCAAAGTCAAACACATACTGCACCCCGGCCTTGACCGCCCATTCGTCGGCGACGTCGTTCAGAAACGGCGGCGAGAATCCATTCGCGGCAATGAAGTTTTGGCCATATTCATTCAAATACGTGGTGTAGGTACCGCAGTCGATGTACGGCGCCGCCCCCGGGTTCAGGCAGTTATTGGTCAGCCCGAACTGATAACCGTACATCGGGTTGTTCGAGCCGATGCCGTCGCTGTTGCGATTCACGTCATGATGCAATTCCCAGGCCGCAGTGGCGTAGAAGCCGCCATACTCGAACTTGAGGTCGGCGCTGTAGGCCGTGCCGAAGCCACCGTCATCGCAGTTCTGCGGCAAGTTGCCGCTGCCCGGCGTGTTGCCGCCGCTGCAGTCCGGTGATCCCGCGGATTGAACCACATTGTCATAGGTGCGGTTCGCACCTGGTGAAACCAACAGATCGAAGCTGAACACATTGCCGAACTTCGGTGATTCAAACCAGATCGAATGGTCAAGCCGGGTGCCGAACTCGACGCGATTGTCGCCGCCGGTGTTGCCCATGATGGCGGCATAGTCTCCGAGCATGCCCGAGAAGGGATTCATGCGGTCGGTAGACTTTTTGTAGGGTGCATAGGTCGTGCCGATCTTGAGCTTGCCCAACGCATCCTCCGAGACGCCGACGTAGGTGTCGCCGTAGCCGATCGCCCCTTTGACCACGTTTGACTGCTGGGTATAGGAGGTATTCAAGCCGGGCGATGAGGTGATGGAGGGCTGCGTCTCGATCTGATAGATGAACGATACATCGCTGCCGTCTATCTGGTGCGAGCCACGGTAGCCCAGTACCGACTTGTTGGTGGACAGACCCCCGATCCAACCCACGGAACCGGTGATCTGTGTGCCCTTGGGACCATTATTGATGTACCCGGTTCCAGGCGCCCCGCCGGCGTAGCTGTAGGAGTAGGCGGTGAGCCCGCGAATGCCTTTCGTCGTGTCATCGAGCGACACATCCAAGGTGCCGTAAAAGCCGCTCAGGAACTTCTTGAATAGGGGTTCTTGCTCTACGGCCTTCGCCACCACCGGTGGACCGGCAACCTGCGCGGGCGGCGGAGTATAGACCGGTGGTGGCGGCGGTGGCGGCGCCGCCACGACGGCGGGAGGCGGCGTCGCGGCTTGCTGCCTCGACAGCGCTTCGACTTGTTTCTGCAAAGCGTCCATGCGCTGCATCATCTGCCGCATTTGTTCCTTGAGCGCCTTGTTTTCCTGCGCATCGTCGGCCAGGGCGCTGCCCTGGACGAAGATATTAGCGGCGCATGCTGCCAGCGCAATCAGCATAGGCCTCGCCAGTCTTAGATTTAGCATCTTGTGATCCTCATAAAGGTCGTTTGATCGAATCGATGATTTGGCAATCCCCCCCAGTTCGGACGCGCGGAGGTGGTTGAGCGATTGAAAAACCAAAACGCGGCTGCGCTTCGATTGACCCCGCTCAGTACCCCCTTTTCAACAGACGGAGTGACACACCGCTTCACATAGTTTTCGTGGTATACCATATATGATAGGCTTTGCGAAACAAAGTGTTTTTTTTGCAACACCGAGCGAATTCTCGGCGCCACGCCGGCGGTGGAGTGCGGGCTTAAGGTTCCGAGGCGAGCGAACGGCCGTAGTCGCTTAGCAGAATTTGGATGCCAAAATAGCCCACGAATTCAGGCTGGCCATTCGCCGTGCCGCTGACGCTGCGCCCGGCCATAAAGAGCGCGACAAATCCCCGCGACAACTTGTAGCGGCCGCCCAAGTCCAAAGTGGTCTGATTCGGAGGCGCCCCCACCGCGCGATCGTTGTAAACCTCGACCGCAAGATCCAATCGATCAGTCATCGCGCGGCCTGCGACCAGTCCGAGGATTCGCTCGTTCACACCGTGCTTTGGAAAATAATAGCCGGCCTCGAAATCGACATCGATGGACCCGAGCCTCTTGGTGACCTCAAACGGGAGCAGAAAGCGCGAGCCGGGAACGGCGATCCCTTTCTGCTGCGACGAACTCGGCGCTTCCGCTTCCATCTGCGGAAACATCGAGAGCTGCCAGCCTCCCTCGCCCTGATCGAAGAAGCGCCACTTGATTCCGGGGTACGCATTGCTCCAACCGCTTTGGCGCGATTGACCGTCGGCGGTCTGCACCACGTAGGGAATTTCGTAGGTCAGTTGCACGCGATCCCCAAGACCGTAATTCAGATCGATTTGCGGCACTTGATAGGCCGCACCGTCCCGGCTGATCGTTGGGGCGGCGGCAATGTTGATTTCCCAATTTGCGTTGCCGGGCGTGCCGGGATCATTGGTCAAGAAGGGCGGACCGGCCTGAGCATGGACTGCGATCGGCGCACTAAGAAGCACCCCGAGAAAGTGCGCTGGGAATCTCATCGAGGGGTCGCGTTGCCTAGAGTGCGGTGAGGATGACGCCGCCGGCAATGAGCAGCGAGCCGATCCCGACTTTCCAACTAAGACGCTCGCCCAATACCAACACCGCGAAAAGTACCACCAGAACCACGCTAAATTTATCGATCGGAGCCACTCGGGAAGCGGGTGCCATTTGCAGGGCACGAAAATAACACAGCCAGGACAAACCTGTGGCGATACCGGACAATGCCAAGTAGCTAAGGCCTTTGTATGACAAAGTCGCGGGAACCTGCCATTCGTGGCGCGCCGACACGAGCAAAGCGCTGACCGCCAATATCACGATAGTTCTGTAGAATGTGGCCAGGTCCGAATTGATATCGGACACGCCGACCTTGGCGAAAATCGCAGTCAATGCGGCAAAAACCGCCGAACCGAGCGCAAAGAAGCGCCAATCGATGCTCATCCGGCGACTATGCGCTCACAGGCTGCGGCGTCGCAACTGAATGGTGTAGGCTTTGTCTTGCAAAGTGGCTGATGCCAAAGGAGTTGTCATGTTATCGACGCGATCCGCCTTGCCGCTCTGGCTGACCTTGAGCCTGCTCGCGGGACTGACCACCGCTTTAATTGCCGACGGCGCCGCTGCGCCAAACAGGGAAGTATTGCAGCGCTGGAAACTGGGCGGTGACGGGGGCTGGGATTACCTGACGCTAGACTCCGCCAATCATCGACTGTTCATCAGCCGCGCGACCCGTGTCGATGTCGTCAGCATCGAATCCGGCAAGCTGATCGGATCCATTCCCGATACTCAAGGCGTCCACGGGGTCGCACTTGCTCCCGCGCTAAAGCGCGGCTTTACCAGCAATGGGCGCGCGAACTCCGTGACGGTGTTCGATCTCGATACGCTGAAGGTGATTCAGGAAGCCAAGGTCTCGGGCCGAAATCCCGACGCCATCCTGTATGAACCTTCCGGCAAGCATCTGTTCACGTTTAACGGCGCCTCCAAGGACGTGACGGTGCTCGATGCCTCGAGCCTGGCGGTAATCGCCACCATTCCCGTGCCGGATAAGCCTGAGTTCGCGGCGCAGGATGGCCGCGGCCAGATCTTCGTCAACATCGAGAGCGACCCGGGGCAGATGGTGGTCATCGACACGCAAAAGCTGAACGTCAAGAGCACCTGGCCGCTACCGGGCTGCAATAGTCCCTCCGGTCTCGCCATCGACAGCAGGCATCGTCGTTTGTTCTCGGTCTGCGACGGCAAGGTGATGGCGGTCACCGACGCGGTCAGCGGCAAGCAGGCCGCGCTGGTGCCCATCGGCGAACATCCCGATGCCGCCGGGTACGATGTAAAACGCGGCATTGTCTTCAGTTCCAACGGCGAGGGCACCTTATCGGTTGTCCATCAGGACTCGCCCGACCGCTATTCCGTGCTTCAGACGGTGCCGACCCAACGCGGCGCGCGCACCATGGCGCTCGACGAGGCAACGGGCAAGGCCTACCTCGTGACCGCGGATTTTGGACCGGCGCCCGCGGCTACCGCGGAGCAGCCTCGTCCTCGGCCCGCCTTGATCCCGGACTCATTTGTTCTGCTGGTGGTCGGCGAGCGCTGAACTGAGCCCGAAATGATGCTGAGCCCGAAATGCTGGTTTGAGCGCTTCGCACTGCGGTGCGACAGCACTATTTACACTTCTTGACACTGCGGCCCATTTGCTTTGCAATCCCAAGTGCCGAGAGCTTTTTTGCACAGGATCAGCCGGGAATTCATCGTATGACAGAACTGCGACAGGCGCTGGACGATATCAACGCCATTCGAAGCCAGGTCGCACGTGGGACACAATTTCGCGGCTACGGTCCGGTCTCCGTCGCCTCGAGCGGAGTCCTCGCCTTGGCAGTCGCCGCCGCTCAGGCTCGCTGGGTTCAAAGTTCGGAACACGACCTGCGGGTATTTCTTTTGGTATGGATATCGACTGCGGCAGTAGCCGTCTCCCTGTCGGCGTTGGAGACCGTGTTCCGCGCGCGGCGAGTTCATTCGGGGCTCGCGTTGGAAATGATTCAGGCGGCGGCGGAACAGTTTTTACCCTGTATTGTCGTAGGCTTACTCCTAACCGTGGTGTTGATGCGCATTGCGCCGCAGGACTCTTGGATGCTGCCAGGCCTGTGGGCCGTGATTTTCAGCCTAGGGGTGTTCGCTTCCTGCCGTTTCCTACCGCGGCAAATGTTCGCAGTTGGGGCCTGGTACCTCGGAGCGGGGCTTGTCTCTCTGCTCATTGCCGCGGGTCATCATGCGTTGCTGCCGTGGGCCATGGGAATACCCTTCGGCGTCGGGCAATTGCTCGTCGCCGCTGTCTTACATTTTGGATTCGAGGACACCGTTGAAGAGAGTTAACCGAAAAACGCAGGCTGCTTCGCCTTTCGCCTACGATGGCTTGAATCGCGTCATTCATGAGCGCGCGCGCTTAGGGGTGCTCACCTGCCTGATCACGCACCCGAGAGGGTTGCCTTTCCCGGAAATGAAAAAGCTCTGTGCGCTCACGGACGGCAATCTGAACCGTCATCTTCAGGTTCTGCAGGAGGCCGGCTTGGTGAACCTCGCCAAGGGTCCGGACCGGGATCGGCCGCAGACCTTCTACAGAATGACTATCTTCGGACGCAGGCGATACCTCGAATACCTCGCGGTCCTGGAGCAAGTGATTCTCGATGGTGCGGCTGCGACTAAGGCGCCGCTGTCGGAGCGCGGCTCCTAGTCGAGACGGAACAGACGTGACCGAACTCAAAGGATTGAATAAGTGTCATTAGATGCGCGCCAAGTTTTAATGTGGTGCGGTTACGCCTTAGCGGTGGCGTCGATGGCGTACAGCCTGATCACTGCATTCGCGACGCGAAGAACCTTTTCGCGTGCTCCCCGCAATCGCGAAGCATTGCCGCCCGTTACGATTTTGAAGCCCCTGTTCGGCGCGGAACCCGAGACCTACGAGTGTCTGCGGTCCTTTTGCCAGCAGGCTTATCCCCACTATCAGGTGATCTTTGGCGTCTGCGATCCGCAAGACCCCGCCGTTGCGGTGGTCCACCAGCTGCAAAGAGAGTTCCCGGATCTCGATTTGGTGTTGGCGGTGGATCGCAGAGAGCACGGCAGCAACCGCAAGGTAAACAATCTCATCAATATGATGGCACTTGCGCGTCATGA
>Ga0302324_100004917_pt1 | contig 29431 bp, 27 predicted proteins | sample Palsa_T0_1_FD_201949 | JGI IMG/M metagenome (GOLD analysis project Ga0302324, IMG submission 201949) | Peat permafrost microbial communities from Stordalen Mire near Abisko, Sweden - Palsa_T0_1 | ecosystem: Environmental > Terrestrial > Soil > Palsa > Peat permafrost | place: Sweden: Abisko...
CGACTTTCAATGCGCCGCACCCACCCCGACACAAGCGGCAAATCCTTGCGCCAGATCTCGGGGCTAGGCGGAGGATTGTCATGATAATAGGCAGTGAGGCCAGCGACCTGTATTGCCCGAATTGTCACCGCATCGCTCCGGTGGTAATCGGCAGATCCGGAACGGTCCCTGCGCATTGTGTAGTAATAGCCGTTGGCCGGCAGCAGATAACCCTCCATGAGTCGTTGTATCTGGTAAATCGCAGAAAATCGTGAATTCGCAAAGACCACGCGCTCTTGCACGAACGAGAGTAGCAGGCGGTGAATTTCTCGAGCCAAGGTCCAACGACGTTGATAGTGGTCAACGTAGGCCTGCTGCATGTCCCAAAGCTCGCGTGAAAAACCCCGGGCGTCGATTCCGACAATCACCAACCCACCGAACTCGTCGTCATTGGCGAGCGCGCGAAGAGTGGCCAGAGGGTATTGGCCGTTGACCGCGAGCATTGCCACTCGACAGCCCAATTCCTGGGAAAGTAGCTCGGGGTCCAGGCCGTACTCGATTCGCGAGGCGCCAAGCAGGACGACCGCGCGCGGGTAGGACTTGGTTATGTCCATCTGGATGGACCAAAGATCCGCGTCGTCCTGGACCGTTGGAAAATAGTGCCGCGCGCGGAGAATGCCTTCGTACACGGTAACGGCCGCCGCACAGATCAATATGGCGATGCACCACGCCGTAAGCCAGGAGCGATTCATCTCAGAACTGGAAATAGACAAATGCCCGATTGAGCCCTGGAGAGAATATCACCGCGGCCAGGGACAACGCGATGGTTGCGGCTCGCCAACTGACACTCCGGTTGTCGAGCCAATCCCATCCACGGAGCTGAGCATGCCAGATGTTTGAAGCAATGGTCAGAACACCGAAGAACTGTGCGAGCATACGCTGACTAGGCGACACAAGAGCTTCCGCGGGCGATGGCCCAAGGGCGGCCATATTCCTTAGAAGCATCCAGGCTTGTTCGAACGACGACGCTCGGAAAAACACAATCGCGAGCGTGAATAAGCAGAACGTGCAGACCGCCAGAGCTGCGCGCCCCAGCGGGCTTCTAACTTTGCAAAAATCCCAGACGTGCTGCCGTACGACCCGCTCACCGATGAGCAAACACCCCTGAATTCCTCCCCACGCGACGTAGGTCCATGAGGCGCCATGCCAAAGACCGATGAGGAGGAACGCCGCGAGCAGGTTTGCGTATGCACGCGACAATCCCTTCCGGTAACCCCCCAACGGGGTGAAGATGTAATCACGGACCCAGTTTGCCAAAGAGATGTGCCAACGCGTCCAGAGGTCTGCAATGCCCACGGAGCCGAATGGATTCTCGAAATTCATCGGCAGCCGGAACCCGAATAACAGTGCAACGCCAATTGCACATAGCGAGTATCCCGCGAAATCGCAATACACCTGGAGCGAAAAGGCGGACGCACCCAGCCAGCTCTCCGCCAAGCCGGCTTGCGCGGCGTGTCCGAAGACTTGATCCGAAACAGGCGCGAACACAAGATCCGCGAGGAAGACCTTGAGCGCAAGTCCGTAAACAAACAGGGTCAGGCCTTTGCCGATAGCCGCCGAGCGCCACGATTTCTCTACCAGACATTGCGGTGAGAAATCACCGTAGCGCAATATTGGGCCTGCGACGAGGTGCGGAAAAAAGGTTACAAACAGGCTGTAATCGAGCAGGCTATTCGACACGGGAATGCGTCGACGGTATACGTCGATAACGTAAGAGAGACTCTCAAACGTGTAAAACGAAATGCCAATGGGCAACAAGATCCCGAGAGCAATGGGCTTGAAGTCCAATCCCACTAGGTGCATGAGCTGGATGGCTGTGTCGGTAAGAAATTGCGCGTACTTGAAGAACCCAAGAGCCAACAAATTAGTCGCGATTGACGCCGCCAAGATGAGCTTTCGTCGCGAAGGCGTCTCAATACGGCCCATGCAACGCGCGGCGAACCAGTCGAAACCCGTGGTTGCCATTAGCAGCAAGACAAAGAAAGGATTCCATGCCGCATAGAATACGTAACTGCTGATAAGCAGCAGCGCCTTCCTTGCGGTCCATGAACGGATCGACCAATAGCAGACAAACGCAAGTGCGAGGAAGATTACAAAGGTCAGCGAATCGAACGTCATCGCGCGAATGAAGGTTTGATACCGTGCGCCATCATAGCTGAAGCGTCGAATTGCTCGTTTGAGATTAAGTGGTTGCTTCGAGGTGTCGCGCAGCTCGATCTATCGTCGGCTTTAACTCCCCACCGGCCGCCCTCCGGGGGCTGTCGGAATCGTCGCACAGGCAGCACGGGGGCACAAAGTGTCGCAGGCTGGGGCACATCGAGAGCGGGTCACGAGTCGAGAGGGGAACACCTGCGCGATCGAAGTGGGTGCAATATATAGGCCTTGGCTACCCGATTGGGGCAGGGTTCACCGTGGAAGAGGTTCTCGACTTCTGGTTCGGGCAACCAGGAACCGACACCTACGGCAGCGCGCGTCCTGTGTGGTTTCGCAAGGACGCGGCATTCGATGCGCAAATTCGCGCCCACTTCGCTGCGGCGATCGAGACCGCGCTGGCAGGCGGATTCGCCGCTTGGACTTCGCCGCGCGGCTCGCTGGCGCGCATCCTGTTGCTCGACCAATTCACGCGCAACGCCTTTCGCGACACGCCACGCGCGTTTGCCGGGGATGCGTTGGCGCTGTCGCTCGCCGAGGCGGCCGTGGGGCTTGGCGACGACGATCGGCTCATTCCCGTCGAACGCTGGTTCATGTACCTGCCGTTCGTCCATGCTGAGTCGCCGCGAGCGCAGCTGCGCTCGCTCGAGCTCTTCCGACGGCTGCGGGACACGAGCGGGCTGGCTGATCCTCTGGTCTGGGCCGAGCGGCACGCCAAAGTCGTCGAGCAGTTCGGTCGCTTTCCGCACCGAAACGCGGTTCTCGGGCGCGAATCGACGGCGCAGGAGATTGCGTTCCTCAACACGCCGGGGTCACGCTTTTAGGGCGCGATTCCCGTTCCGAGGCGACGCAGTGCCGGTGGCGTCTACAATACGCCGATGGGAACAATCGAAATAAGACGGGGCTGCTCCTCGCGGTCGCGCTCGCCGGGACGGCGGACAGCGCAGGCCGCCGCCGCGGTGATCTGCCTGCGATTGTCGACGTTCAACGATTCGGGCGGGTCTGCGCACGCGACCGGACGCTTCGAGGCGTACCAACGCCGGGCGCCGCAACAGGCTGCCGGCACGACCGGCGCGGCACTGGCAGGTTGACGCGATGAGCCGCTTAGTCCGAGTGCTGGCGCTTCTCGGCGGGACCTTCGATCCGATCCATTACGGACACCTGCGCTTGGCCGCCGAGGTCAAAGCCGCATTGTCGCTGCCCGAGGTCCGCTTGATTCCAACGGGCAACCCACCGCATCGCGGCGCGCCAGTGGCCTCCGCGGCGCATCGCCTGGCGATGACCGTACTTGGCTGCGCGGAGTTTACCGGACTTGTCGCCGACGCCCACGAGGTCGAACGCGAGGCGCCCAGCTACACCGTCCAGACGCTCGAAGAGCTCCACGCCGAGCAACCGGCGTTGCCGCTCGCGTTGCTGATCGGCGCGGACTCGTTTGCCGGTCTCACCCAGTGGTGGCGCTGGGAGCGCCTGTTCACTCTCGCGCATTTCGTCGTCGTGGACCGTCCCGGTGCAAGTCCAGAGGCGGTGGCGTTGCCGCCTGCGCTGGAAGTTCACTGGCAGCGCAGGCTCACCACCGACCCGGCGCGTCTCGAGCGCACGCTTGCTGGTTCGATCGTGCGCGTGCAAGTCTCGCCGCAGCCGATCTCGGCAACCGCGATCCGTGCCGCGCTCGCACGCGGCGCCGAGGGTCGAGCCGAGGTTCGCGGTTTGCTTCCTGCCGCGGTTCTAGACTATATTGACCGGCACCAACTCTACCAATCGCTTCCCGCTGCGCCGACGGAAACCCCGACTTGATCCAACCCGTGCGTATTACCGGCAACAAGCCGCTTAGGCTGGGGCGCGCTTGAACCCCATCGTGCCCAAGCGCCAGGTGTCGCATCGTGCTCGAAGCAACAAGCTCCAGAAGACCGCCGTCGCCGCTCTCGAAGACATCAAAGCCCGGAACATTACGGTGCTCGATGTCCGCAAGCTGACCAGTTTTTGCGACACGATGATTATCGCCACGGCCGAATCGAGCCGGCAGGCGAAGGCGCTGGCGCAGCACGTCCGCGACGCGCTGAAGACGGCCGGCGCGGATATCATTGGCGTTGAAGGTGAGGAGACCGGCGAATGGGTGCTGGTCGACGCCGGAGAACTCATTGTGCACATCATGCAACCGGCGACCCGAACCTACTACAACCTCGAAGAGTTGTGGACCGCGCACGCTCCGCGCGCGCGAACCAAGGCTGCCGCGCCTGCCTGACTTCCCGGGCCGACATTAGTCGGCCTCGTGCTCGTTCGATGAAGCTTCGTATCGTCGCGCTCGGCCAAAAGATGCCCGCGTGGGTTGTCGCGGGTTTTGACGAATATGCGCGGCGCCTCCCTCGCGAGTTTGCATTGGAGCTGATCGAGCTCAAGCCCGGTCCGCGCGGCCGCGGCAAGAGCCTCTCACAGATCCTCGCCATGGAAGCAGAGCGCATTGCCGCAGCGACTTGCGGCGCGACCGTCATCGCCATGGACGAGCACGGCGAAGCCTGGACGACGGCCCAATTCGCCGCAAGATTGGGCAGCTGGAGCAACGCCGGACGACCGATTGCGTTCGTGCTCGGCAGTGCCGACGGCCTGGCCGCAGTGGTCAAACACAATGCCGATGTCTTGATGGCGCTTTCCGCGCTAACATTGCCACACGGTCTTGCCCGGGTCGTGCTCATCGAGCAACTCTACCGCGCGGCAAGTCTGCTCCAGGGCCACCCTTACCACCGCGAATGAGTGAACTGTTCGTTCTCACCGAGCGCCCGGCGATTTATCTCGCGTCGAAAAGCACACGCCGGCAAGAGCTCCTGCGTCAGCTCGGCGTCGAGTTCGAATCGCTGTTGCTGCGCGAGGCGCTGGGTCGTCGTCGCGACGTCGTGGAAGGATCACGCAAGGACGAACCGCCGCTCGATTACGTCAAGCGCATCGCGCGCCTGAAGGCATCCGTCGGCTGGCACCGCATGGGCCGGCGCGGGCTGCCGCCGAAACCGGTGCTTGGCGCCGATACCGAAGTCGTGCTCGATGGCAAGGCCCTGGGCAAGCCTGCCGACGCGGCCAGTGCCGTCGCCATGCTTGCCGCGCTGTCGGGACAAACGCACGAGGTAATCACCGCAGTCGCCGTACGCTTTGAGACACAGCTCGTTGCCGCGGTGTCGAGCTCGCGCGTAACCCTGCGGACGATGGCGCGCGACGAGATCGAGCGCTATGTCGCCACCGGTGAGCCCTTCGACAAGGCCGGCGCGTACGCGATTCAGGGCAGGGCCGCCGCCTTCGTGCAGCACCTCGAAGGCAGCTACTCAGGTGTTATGGGCCTGCCGCTGCACGAAACAGCCGGCGTCCTGGCGCGTATCGGTTTCCCGGTGATATAACCGCAGCGCCATGAGCCACGAGATTCTCATTAACGTAACGCCCCAGGAAACCCGGGTAGCCATGCTCGACCAGAGCGTGGTGCAAGAGCTGCATATCGAGCGATCGTCCGCGCGCGGGCTCGTCGGCAACATCTACATCGGCCGCGTCGCTCGCGTGCTGCCCGGGATGCAATCGGCCTTCGTCGAGATTGGTCTCGAGCGCGCGGCATTTCTGCATGTCGCCGATATCTGGGAGCATCGCCAGAACGGGCACGGTCACGACAGCAAACCGATCGAGCGCATCCTGCACGAGGGGCAGTCACTGCTCGTGCAGGTGATAAAGGACCCGATCGGGACCAAGGGCGCGCGGCTTTCCACGCAAGTAAGCCTGGCCGGCCGGTTGCTCGTCTACCTGCCGCAGGATTCGCATATCGGCATCTCGCAACGCATCGAGGACGAGGCCGAACGCGAATGCCTCCGCGGCAAGTTGCAGCAGCTGCTTCCCGAAGGCATGGCCGGAGGCTTCATCATCCGCACAATGGCGGAAACGGCGACCGAGCGCGAGTTGCAGAACGATATCGAATATCTCACCAAGCTTTGGCACGATTTGACCGCCAAGTCGGGCTCGCATCCGGTGCCCTCGCTCATCTACCAGGACCTGAATTTGGCGCAGCGGGTGTTGCGCGACATGGCAACCGAGGAATCCGTGCGCATCCTGGTCGATTCGCGCGAGACCTATCAGAAGATGCTCGACTTCGCCCAGCAGTATACGCAGACCATCGTCGAGCGAATCGAGCACTACAACGGCGACCGCCCTCTGTTCGACTTGAACGGCGTCGAAGACGAGATCCAGAAGTCGCTTGCCCGGCGCGTCGAGCTCAAATCCGGGGGTTATCTCATCATAGACCAGACCGAGGCGATGACGACGATTGATGTCAACACCGGCGGCTTCGTCGGTGGACGCAGTTTCGACGACACGATCTTCAAGACCAATCTCGAAGCCGCGCAGGTGATTGCCCGTCAGCTGCGACTGCGCAACCTAGGTGGCATCATCATCATCGACTTTATCGACATGGAGAACGCCGACCATCGCGCCGCGGTGCTGCAGGAATTGAACAAGGCGCTCGATCGTGACCGCACGCGACTGACGGTCAACGGGTTCACGCAACTGGGCCTGGTTGAAATGACGCGCAAGCGTACGCGCGAGAGCCTTGCCCACATCCTGTGTGAGCCGTGCGTGACCTGCGGCGGCAGGGGCGAGATCAAGACCGCGCAGACAGTCTGCTACGAAATCCTGCGAGACGTCGTGCGCGAGTCCAAGCAATTTAACGCACGCGCGTTCCGCATCCTGGCCTCGCAATCAGTGATCGATCTGTTTCTGGACGAGGAATCGCAGAGCCTCGCGCAGCTCGGTGACTTTATCGGTAAGCCGATTTCGCTGCAGGTTGAGACGCTGTACACGCAGGAGCAGTACGACGTCATCCTCATCTGACCCCGGTGCCGCGTCGTGGCCCCGCGTGCGCGCGCTCTTCGGACGGCTGTTGCGGCGCGCACCGCCGCAGCCGGGTCGCTTCGAGACCGGGAGCAAGTCTTCCTGGCACGGCTGGGTCTCCGTCGCGCCGTTCGTTTGGCCGGCACGCGACTACCTTGTCTACGTGCCGCGCGGCCACTCGCGTTGGCGTCGCCGGCCGCTGGTCGTGCTTCTTCATGGCTGCCGGCAGTCGCCGGAAGAGATTGCGGCAGGTACGCGCATCACCGCGCTCGCCGACGAGCGCGATTGGCTGGTGCTTCTGCCACGCCAGGCTAAGGACGCCAACGCCTGGGGCTGCTGGAACTGGTTTGACCAACGCACGGCCGCGGGCAAGGGCGAGACCGCGATCCTCGCCGCACAAGTGCGTGGTGTACGCCGCCACTACCGCGCGCACCCACGGCGCGTTTTTGTACTCGGCATGTCTTCCGGCGCGTGTCTGGCTGCCGCGCTCGGACTGCGCTTTGCGAAACTGTTCGCGGCCGTCGGCGTGCACTCGGGAGTCGCCTGTGGTGCCGCCTCGAGCCCCGCCGCGGCGCTGAAGATCCTGGCCGCCGGCGCGGACACGGATATTGCCGCAATTGCCCACGAGGCGCGCGAGCACACCTCCGCAGATGCGTTGCCGCTCCCCGTATGTATCGTCCACGGCGAGCGCGACGATGTCGTCGCCGGCAGCAATTCCCTCGACGTGCTGCGCCAATTTCTGCTCTTTAACGGCTATCCGGTCGCGCGCGGAGAATCGGGCTACGGACTCCCTGTCGCCGACGCGACCGCGACGACCCCGCTGTCGGGCGGCCAGACGATGACCACGGACGACTATTCGAGCGACGGACGTGTAGTTGCCCGCCTCGTGCGCGTGGCGGAACTCGGTCACGCCTGGAGCGGCGGCGATGGCGCTTTTGCGTACAATGACCCCCGGCCACCCGATGCCACCGCCCTGTTCGGCGCGTTTTTCGCGCAGTGCATGCGCTAGGGCAGGCAAACAGCAGCAAGCAAGGTGAGGAGGGCAGCGATGACCATCGAGGGCATGAACCATTTCACGGTGCTCACCGACGACGTGCCGAAGACGGTGGACTTCTACGGCAGCGTGCTGGGTTTGGTACCGGGCGAGCGACCTAATCTCAATTTCCCCGGCGCGTGGCTCTACGCGGATGGCCACGCGATACTGCACATCGTCGGCGCAAGCCCGCCGGAGGCACTGCGCCCGGGCGTGATCGACCACATCGCCTTCTCCGCACGCGGGCTGGCGAAGATGCTACAGACCTTGACCGCGCGCAAGGTCGAGCACATTTGCCGGCGTCAGGTTGGCTCGGGAACGTGGCAGGTCTTCTTTTTCGACCCGAACGGCGCACGCGTCGAGCTCGATTTCGCGGCGGACGAATCAGCACAGGTTTGATAACGCCCGCCGCCTTCGACCACTTGGTCGTCGCGGCGGCAACGCTCGAGGAGGGCGAGGCCTACCTCGAGCAGCGGCTCGGCGTGCGCGCGCTGCGCGGCGGCAAGCACGTCGCCATGGGCACCCACAACAGCTTGATCAGCCTCGGCGCGAAGCGCTACATCGAGCTCATCGCCATCGATCCGGATGCAAGCACGCCCGGCCGAGCGCGTTGGTTCGCTCTGGATACCACCGCGCTGCAGTCGACGTTGCCGCGCCTGATTCACTGGGTTGCGCGCACCGACGACATCGACGCCGCGCGCCAGGCGTTGGCGATCGATACCGGTGCGGTCCACGCGATGACGCGGGGTTCGTTCGAGTGGCGGATCACCGTGCCGGCCGACGGCGCACTTCCCGCCGCAGGGGTGCTACCGACACTCATCCAGTGGGGCGACGGCCGCCATCCGGCGGACGGGCTGCCGCACAGCGGGCTGCGGCTGCTCGCGCTCGCTGGCGCGCACCCCAACCCTGGCGTCATCCGGTCTGCACTCGCCGCGCTCGGACTCGGCGAGACCATCAAGGTCACCTACGGGATGCAGCCGCGTTTGGTCGCCATGGTGCAAACGCCGCACGGGCCGGTGAACCTTTAGTAACTCGCCGTGGTGTGCCAGAGCAGGTTGCCCAGCATACGGCCGGGAATGAGGGTGAAGATGCCCGCGATCACCAGGCCGCCGAGGAACAACCCCGTCATCGCCCTGGCGTGAGCGCTGACATTTCCTGTGCGGATCCTGTAGATCGCGAGCGGGATCACCAACAGCGTCAGCAGCGTGAACGAGTGGATCCAGCTGAAGTGCAGAAAGCGAGGAATCCAGAGCGAGCTTATGGCGACAATTAGCATCAGCGCGACCCACGCGCGGCCGAGCGCCTTGTGCGAAGCCGTGCCTTTGGCTCGCACCAGCATGACGATGCCGAGAACGAGTGCCGACCCGGCGGCGGCAACGTGCACCAGAACGGGCACCGGAATCGTGGCAGGTAACATGCGCTCAAGGATCGCCGCCGCGCGCGGCGTCCGCAAGCGACGATGCGACGAAGCGCATCGCCCGGGGGTGAACGGTCAAGGGCGGGCGCCGACCGGTCGCGGACGGGGTGCGCCCTCCGCGCCTATGCCGGCGGATTCGGTTTCTTGACCAGGCGCTGCATTGCCAGCGCCAGACTGGCGCGCAGCCGCTCGGTCGCCAGGATGAGCTGATGGATCTCGTTGGCGCTCGTCCGCTTGAGGCCCGCCGCACCCAGGTCCGCCTGCTGACCGACCGAGATGCGTTCCGCCGCCCGGGTCACGCGCTTGATCGGCCGCACCACCGCGAACTGGATGAACAGCACGGCGACGAGGAACGCGCTCACCAGGAGGCCGACCTGCAACGGGCCGACCACGTCGGCCGTCACCTTCCAGAACGAGCGGACGGGCAGCCGGACGCTGATGATGCCGGCCACTTCCCCCTCCTTGAAACCGAAGCCGTGTTCGGTGCCGTAGCGGATCTTGACATCGGCGGGGGCATTTTCGGCGCTGGCGTGGCAACTCAGACACGAGGCCTTCACGTACAGCGTGCGCGCAAAGCGGAAGCTGTCAGGCGTCATCTCGGAGTACTCGGGCAAATGGTTGGCACGGATCTGTTCCAGGGCGTTGGCTTCGAAGGCATCCGGCTTGTTGACCGGGTTCATGAAGTTGTGCGAGGTCACGCGGAACTTGGCCGGCGACGTCGATTTCTCCACGACCTCGGAGAATTCGCGCTGCGCGAGTGCCGGATTCTTCGAGTAGAAATGCCACACGTCCGCGGGTGTGCCCGAGGAATCGGGCGCGGTGACCAACGTCACCTGGCCGAGATAGCTCTTGTTATCGTCGCGGACCCACACGCGCCCGTATTGGGACACCCAGCTGCCGAAGGCATCGACGTTGTCGGCGACCGTCTCGGCCTGCGACTTGAGCTCGTTGCGATAAACGCTGTCCAGGACCAGGTAGAACGAGCCGACGATCAGCAGCAACGCGAGCACGAAGACGATGGTGAACTGGGTGGTAATCGAGCGACTTAATATCATGTCTGTCTCCCTCGTTATACGTGCGCAGGGTGCCGGTGAGGCGACACTCTACAGCTTGACGCAACTTATTGCGTCGTTCACGAACGCCTCGCGTCGCTCGGGATCCTCGATATGCTGCGCCAACAGGACAATATACTGGTCAATATCCGCAGGCCGGATCTTGTTGCCCGTTGCCAGCCATGCGACGCGCGCGTCCTCGGCCAGCTGCTGTCCGAACGGTCCGACCTCGACGATAAACAGCTGATCGATGTCGGTGCAGATTCGTAGCAGCGTCGGCAGCGCGCGGTGGGTGGCAGCCATGCCGTCAATCGTGCCCGACAATCCCGACTAGGGCAACTCCGCCGCAGGCATGCGCGCGAGAATGATCGGGATCTTGCGCGCCAGTCCGCGAGCCCCGGGATGTTTCTCGTAGTAGCGGGGATTAGGTGCCATTGCCGCCAGCCGCGCCGCCTGCTCGGCGGTCAGCGCCCCGGCACTCGCGCCGAAGTAGTGCCGCGCCGCCGCCTCGCACCCGAATATGCCCTCGCCGAACTCAATCACATTGAGGTAGAGCTCGAGAATGCGCCGCTTGTCGAGGATCGCCTCGAGCATCAACGTGATCAGCGCCTCCTCGCTCTTGCGCAAGTAGCTTCGTTGCGACGAGAGGAACAGGTTTTTCGCCAGTTGCTGCGTGATGGTCGACCCACCGGCAACGATGCGTCCGCGGCGCGCGTTGCGGTCAATCGCCTGCTCGATCCCGTCCCAATCGAAGCCTTCGTGTTCAACGAACCGGGCGTCCTCGGCGGCGATCATCGCACGCTTGAGCTCGATCGAAATTCGCTCATAGGGAACCCAGGTGTATGTAATGCGCGCGTCCGGATGCTCGGCGCGAATCTCAGAAAGCCGCATCGCCATGAACGCGGTCTCTCGTGGTGGATGGTCTCGCCACCACCAAATGTGAACTGCGTACCATCCTTGCAGCAGGACCAACGCAGCCGTTGCGAGCGCAAAAATCCACAGCAGCCAGCGACCCAGGGAACGCATGGCGCGTTTTCTTACTGGGAAGTCAGCGAGTCACCCGGCGCGAACGTCCAGGTGCGCGTAATGTAGAGAATGTCCGTGTCGCGCTTGATGTCGGCCGGGAACGGGGCGTAGGGCCCCCCCATTTCGACGATTTTCGTCGCCGCCAGGTCGAGGATCTTTTGCCCCGAGGTACGATCGACGGCGACGCTCTCGAGGCTGCCGTCGGCGCGAATTCCCACTGTCAGGAGCAAACTTCCGTAGAGCTTTCGCGCACGCGCCACCTCCGGGTAGTTGAGATTTCCGATGCGCTCGACCTTGAGCCTCCAGTCCTCGACGTAACGTGCAAAACGGTACTCCGCGGCCCGCGCGCCGACGAACCGCCGCTTCGGCCGTTTTTCATACGCATCCATCTCCTTGGCGATCTGCGCCTCCAAGCGCAACGCCTCGAGCGTGCGCTGCATCTGCTCGGTCGAACTCGGGAGCTCCGCCGGATCGGGCATCTCGGTCGGCTTGGACACGGGCGGCGCGACTGTCGACGCGGCCTTGAGCTGAGCCATCAGCTCTTTCGCCTGCGTTTCCAGTTGCTCGACTTTCTGCGTCGCCACGGCGAGGTCGCGGTGGGGGCTGTCACGCGGCAGAACAGGTAAGGGTGTCTTGGCGTGCCGGTTGGCGTCGGTATTGCCTCCGCCATCGAGATTGGCCTGGGCGAGAATGTCCGCCTTGGTAGGCTTTGTCTTCGACTTGGCGTTGACCAGGGCGACCTCGAGCAAAGGACCGTTCCGATCCAGGCCGGGAAGCTCCAGTGGACTGAATCGGAGCGCGAGGACCAGCGCATGCAGCACAATCGAGCCGGCGATCGCCACCGTCAGCAGCTGGTCGCTGCGCGTGGTATCGGCGAGGGCGAACGGGAGCGACACCGTGCGCGGCTGAGCGATTGGCACGGCGCGCGGGGCCCGCCGCGGACCGGGCTTGCGCGCGGCCGTGCGGGGTACCGGTGCAGGTCGTTTGCGCGCAGACTTGGCGGGCATTTCCCTGCAAGTATAGCCCCCCTGTGTTGCGAACCGCAGGACCGGTCCGCCGCTTCGATCGTCCGCTAATCCGCGGCGAGCCCCGCATACCGCGTTTCGAGCGTGGCGGCCAAGAGGTCGATGCGCCCGATGGCCAGCCGCACCCGCGTTTCGGAGGCGAGTGCAGGCAGGTCGGCGACGCGGGTCACCAGCGGCAGCGAATCAAAGCGCACCAGGTTCTCGCGCATCACCGTCGCGGTGGTCTCAGTCACCTGCTCCTGCAAAAGCCAGCGCAGGCACCAGTAATGCTCCATGCGGCTTTGGAACTCGGCATATTGCGCATAGGTGATCTCGAAGTCGGCGGCGGCGGCAAACAGCTCCGCATCGCCCTCGGCGTAGGGGGGCTTGTCGCCTGCGATGACAGCAAGCAGCTGGCGCTGATTGACGAGGTCGCTGTAGCGACGCAGGGGTGAGCTGGCCCACAGATATTGGGCAACGCCGAGGCCCTGGTGCGCTTCGGGCTTGGTGCTCATCTTCACCTTGCCCGCCAGTTGCGTGCGATACAGCCCAGGCACGCGCGCGTCGGCAAGCAACTTTCCCCAGCTGCTGTTGACGTAGATCATCAACTCGGCCACCAGCCTATCGAGCGGCGAGCCGCGCGGCCGCGGGGCGATCGTCACCCGGCCATCCGGGGCCGCCGACCAATCAACCCGGAAGTTGAATTCACTGCGCGAAGCCTCGGGCTTGCCGCGTGCGTCGCCGAGCTTTTGCGCAACTCGCCACAGCATGCGCAGTTCGTCGGTCCATTCCGGTTCGCCCGCCTCGGCGGGCGCGGCAAAGCGTTCGCCAATCGCGTCGAGGCGAAGATTTGCGGCGACGGGGAGGCGGTCGAGCCGCGTTTCCTGCCTGATCGGTGTCCCGTCAGGCGCCGCCTCAACGTAGAGCGAGAGTGCCGGCCGCGCGACGCCCGCCGCGAGGGTGAAGGCGTCCAGGACGGCTTCGGGCAGCATGGTGATCTTCCGGCCGGGCATATAAACCGTCGACAGGCGCGTGCGTGCGATGGCGTCGAGCGGTGAACCGCGCGTTATCGCCGTGGCGGGTGCAGCGATGTGGATTCCGATTTCCACGTGCCCGTTGGGAAGCGGCCGAACGGAAAACGCGTCATCGATTTCGGTTGTCGCGGCGTCGTCGATCGAAATGCCTCGCACCGTGGCAAGCGGTGGTTCGGGCGGCACCGCCAGCGCGCCGTAGGGCGGGAACGCAGTACCGTGCGGAAACGCCTCGAACAGGAAGCGGTTGAAGTGGAAGTCGTGTGTCGACGGGATCGCACCGCAGGCAAGAAGCAGAGCGATTGGGTTGGTCTGTAGCGCGGCACAGGCCGCGGCGACGGCCCGCGTTTCGAGCGCTAGCTTGTCCGGCTTATAGAGCAGCATCGGCAGGACCGCGCCGAAAGAGTCGGGCAGACGATGGGCTTTGAGTTGCTCCGCGCAGGCCGCGACCTCCTCGGCCTCGCGGCGCTTACGTTTCGCTCCCGCCAGCGCCGCCTTGAGCGCTTCGGCCGGCGCGGCGCGATAGCGGCCCTTGCCCTTCTTGTAAAAGTGCGTTGGCGCGGCGTGCAGGCAGAGCGCCAACGCCGCGGCCTCTGCCGGCTGCGGCGCGTGGCCGTAGTACTCGGTGGCAAGATCCGTGACCGCGAACTCGCGCCCGTCGCTAACTTCCCACAGGAAATTCGGATCGAGCCCTGCGGCGAGCGTCTGCGCGTCGGCGAGCAGTGCCGATGGCGAGGGTTCGGCAAAGCGCAGCAGGACACTGGCGGACTTGATCTTGAGCCGCTTGCCCGATGCCGCCTCGACCTGTAGCGACGTGTCGTTGTCGGCGAGAACGGTGCCGGCCTTGAACGTGCCGTCGTCCTCGAAAAAGACGTGCATGGATCTTGGCGCGCGGCCCGCCGCATGGAAGCCGCGCGCGCCGCGGGAAGAGGGCCCGGATTATACCCCAGCGCCAGGGTGCACTTGGGGCACACCCAGGTCATTGCGCACGCGGGCTGATTGCTTCAGCATGGCGAACTACCCCTTTCAGGACGACCATGGAATTCCGCCGCCTGGGTGAGTCTGGCCTCGAGGTCTCGGTGATCTGCCTCGGCACGATGATGTTCGGAGATCGCACGGACAGCGCCACCGCGCAGCGGATCGTTGCTTCCGCGTTTGACGCGGGGGTCAATTTCATTGACACCGCCGACGTGTACGCCAAGGGCGCATCGGAAACGATGGCCGGGGCTGCGATTGCCGCGAACCGTCGCCGCTGGATCCTTGCGACCAAGGTTGGCAATGTGATGACGGCGAAGCCGCACGACGGCGGCCTGTCGCGACGCTGGGTGATACAGGCCTGCGAGGACAGTCTGAAACGGCTGACCACCGACTATATCGATATCTATTATCTTCACCGCGATGACACGGAAACACCACTCGACGAGACGATCGAAGCGATTGGCGACCTCATACGAGCTGGCAAGATCCGCTATTTCGGCGTATCGAACTATCGCGGCTGGCGCGTCGCCGAGGTGGTGGGCCTTTGCGCCGAACTCGGCGTGCCGCCCCCGGTAGTCTGCCAGCCGTACTACAACGCGTTCAATCGCACGCCCGAGGTCGAACTCCTGCCCGCCTGCGATTATTACGGGCTGGGCGTGGTGCCCTACAGCCCGCTCGCGCGCGGCGTACTCACTGGCAAATACGCCCCGGGTGCCGCACCGCCCGCGGACTCGCGCGTGGCACGCAAGGACCGGCGCATGATGGAAACCGAATTCCGCCCCGAATCGATCGCCTTGGCGCAGACGATCAAGGTGCACGCCGAAAAGAAGGGGCTTACCGCGACGCAGTTCGCCATGGCTTGGGTGCTCAACAACCGCATCGTCAGCGCGGTGATCGCGGGACCGCGCACCTTCGAGCAGTGGACCGATTATCTGTCCGCGGTCGGCAAGTCGCTCGACGCGGATGACGAAGCAATGGTCGATTCGCTGGTCACACCGGGGCATCCGTCCACGCCGGGCTACAACGACCCGCAATACCCGTTTTACGGTCGGATCGTCGATTAGCGTCGCCCCTTCGCGTGCGAGCGCGGGAGCCACCTTCTGCGTCCGCAGTATTGCCGCTACTCGTTCGCGATCCCGTGTGGCACGTGGGCCGCCGCGACATGCTTCGACGCGGACTCGACATGGGTGCGCTGGTCGTCGAAGAAAAAGTCGGCACCGAAGGCGCGCAGAAATTCTCCCTTGTCCAGGCCGCCAAGGAAGAGCGCTTCGTCGATACGGATGTTCCAGGCGCGTAGGGTGCGAATGACACGTTCGTGCGCCGGCGCACTGCGCGCGGTTACCAACGCGGTGCGAATCGGGCTCTTGTCGTCTGGATAGTCGGACTGGATCTGATGCAGCGCGGCCAGAAATTTCTTGAACGGGCCGCCCGGCAATGGATCGCGCGCGGATGCGGTTTCCTGGGCGGCAAAGGCGTCGAGCCCACCGGCCTGGAACACCCGTTCGGCCTCGTCGGAAAAGATGACCGCATCGCCATCGAAAGCGATACGCAGCTCGTCGGTCTCATTCTTGTAGACGCTGGGGAAGATCGTTGCCGCGGCGTGGCCTTCATCGAGCGCGCGTTTGACGTCCTCGGTATCAGCGGAGAGAAAAAGGTGCGACCCAAACGCCGGCACGTAGCGCGAAGTCGGCTCGCCCTTGGTGAACGCGGCGCGACTGATGCCGAGACCGTAGTGCTTGATCGAATTAAATACCCGTAATCCGGTGTCCGCCGAGTTGCGCGACAGCAGAATTACCTCCACGTATTGCTTGTCGGGCCGGTTGAGACGCAGCATCTTCTTGACCAGCGTGAACGCGGGTCCGGGCGCGAGAATCTCGTCTTCGTGCTCGATCTGATATCTCTGGTAGGCCTCCACGCCCTGTTCGGTAAAGATGCGATGGCTTTGCGACAGGTCGAACAACGCGCGCGAGGAAATGGCGACGACCAGCTTGTCGGAGAGTGTTGCCTTGGGCATGCGCCATCCTAGCGCCCAGCGGCCGTCGTGGCTATGGCGGGGCGCAGAAAACCTCGCGGTCGGCGGGAGATACCGCTTGCCGAAGCGGCAATGCGGTACGCCCGGCGTCGCGCGCTGCTACGCGGCGCGACGCATGCCGTTGCCGAGTTCGGCGAATACGGCGCGCACCTGTTCGACCGCCCATTCGATTTCTGCCCGCGTGATCACGAGCGGTGGAGCAAAGCGCACCACGGTGCCGTGGGTGTCCTTGGTTAGCAACCCGCGCGCCAGCAAGCGATCGACGACGGCGCGCGCATGAGTGCGCCGCGCGTCGACTTCGAGGCCGACAAAGAGTCCCTTGCCCCGAATCTCCCGGATGAGGGGACTCTGGACGGTCTTCAATTGCGCGAGTAGATGCGCTCCCAATTGCGCCGAGCGCTCTATCAACTTTTCGTCGCATAGGACTGCCAGAGCCTCGAGCGCGACGCTCGCTGCCAAGGGGTTGCCACCGAACGTGCTGCCGTGGTCACCGGGGCGGAAGACCTGCATGAGTTCCTCCGTTGCCAGGAATGCGGACACTGGCAGCATGCCTCCCCCCAGCGCCTTGCCGAGCATGACGCCGTCGGGCCGCACTCCCTCATGCTCGCAGGCGAGAAATTTGCCCGTACGCCCCATGCCGGTCTGAATTTCATCGGCAAGCAAGAGCACGCGCTGCTCGCCGCAGATGCGCGCGCATTCGGCGAGATAACCTGCGGGCGGAACGACGATCCCGCCCTCGCCCTGAATCGGCTCGACGAGAAAGGCGGCGGTATGCGGCGTAATGGCGGCGGCAAGCGCGGCGGAGTCGCCAAACGGGATCGACTTGAATCCGGGCGCGAAGGGGCCAAATCCATCGCCGTATTGCGGATCGGACGAGAACCCGACAATGGTTATCGAGCGGCCGTGAAAATTATTCTCGCAGACGATGATTTCAGCCTGGTCGCTCGGAATCCCCTTGATCCGATAGCCCCACTTGCGCGCCGCCTTGAGCGCGGTCTCGACCGCCTCAACGCCGGTGTTGACGGGGAGCGCGCGCTCGAGGCCGGTCATTTCGGCCAAGCGCCTGAGCAATGGCGGCAGCTTATCGGTATGAACCGCGCGCGACGTGACCGAGAGCCGCTGCGCCTGCGCGATCAGTGCTTGCACGATGCGCGGATGGGCGTGACCGTGGCTTACCGCGGAGTACGCCGAGAGCATGTCGAGATAGCGCCGACCGTGCTCGTCCCAAAGCCAGACGCCCTCGCCATGTGCCATGACCACCGGCAGCGGCTCGTAGTTGCGTGCGCCGTATTGGCGTTCGGTTTCGATCAAACCCGATGCCGGTGCCGCCAGACCCAAGGGGTCCTCGCTGGCAACGACCTTATGACTGGAATGGACTTCCGGCTTCATGAGGCGGCTCCTTCAACGCGGCGGATCGCGCCACGCTTTCTACTGCTTTGGGCACTATGGGCTGTAAGTGCATACTCTCGCATAAGGTACATGACTCGGAGGGCATGCAAACCACGGCCTTCGGCCGGCTTGACGCCGGGCGGGCGAATCAGGAACGAAGCGCGTTACGACTTCGCCACGACATGGGGCGCATTTTACCTGCGATCCTTCCGCTCCGCCCGCTGCGCCGCACAAAAATTCACCCTCAAACCGGCCTCAACACGCGTTGCAGAAAATCGCGCGTGCGCTCATGCGTGGGAGCGGCCAGAATCTGTTGTGTCGACCCCTGTTCAACCACGCGGCCGTGGTCGAGAAACACCACTCGGCGCGCGACCTCCGCGGCAAAACCCATCTCGTGCGTGACCACGGCCATCGTCATGCCCTCGCGCGCGAGCGTGAGCATGACCTTGAGCACGTCGCCGACGAGTTCCGGGTCAAGCGCCGATGTCGGCTCGTCGAACAGGATCGCCTTTGGCTGCATGGCCAGCGCGCGCGCGATTGCGACGCGCTGCTGCTGTCCGCCGGAGAGTTGGCTCGGATAGGCCTCGAGCTTATGCGCCAAGCCTACCTTCGCGAGCAACGCGACAGCTCGCTCTTTCGCTTCGCCCCGTGCCAGCCCCTTAACATAGAGCGGCCCTTCCATCACGTTTTCCAAGGCGGTGCGGTGCGGGAACAGATTGAAGCGCTGGAAAACCATGCCCACTTCGCTACGCAGCGCGTGAATCGACTTGTGCTCGCGATGCACGGGCGCGCCGTCGATCGCGATGGCGCCTTCGTCGTAGTGCTCGAGCCCGTTGATGCAGCGGAGCAGTGTCGATTTTCCCGAGCCCGATGGCCCAATGATGCAAACCACTTCGCCCTTGGCGACCTCCAGACTGACGTCATCGAGCACGCGATGAACGCCGTACGCCTTTCCTACGTTGCGCACGGAGATCATTTGCGTCCGAACGCGCGTTCAAGCCGGTGCGCCAGGTATGTGAGCGGGAGGCTCATCGCGAGATAGAGCAGTGCCACCAGCGTGAAGACGGTCATGTTCTTGAACGTCGACGCGGCAATGAGCTGCCCACCCCGCGTGAGCTCGGCGACGGTGATCGCCGAGGCGATCGACGAGTCCTTGAGCATCATGATCATCGTGTTGCCGTACGGTGGCAGAAACACGCGTATCGCCTGCGGCAGAATGACGCGGCGCATGATCAAGGCCGGCCGCATGCCGAGCGACTGCGCAGCCTCGATCTGGCCGGGGTCGACCGCCTCGATGCCGGCGCGGAAATTCTCCGCTTGGTAGGCCGAGTACGCGATCCCGAGTCCAATAAATCCGGCCTGAAATGCCGACAGCTCGATGCCGAGTTCGGGAAGCACGAAGTACATATAGAACAACTGCACCAGGATCGGAATGCCGCGAATGATGGTGACCAGCGCGATCGCGGCCCAGGAAACAACGCGTACCGGCGACAAACGCAGTAGCGCCCACCCAAACCCGAGCAACGTGGAGAGCACCAGCGCGCACAGGGTGAGTTCGATGGTGACGACGCAGCCCTGCAACAGGATCGGGAGAAAATCCTGCGCGTCGCGAAAAAAGGTCTGCATCGGCCGATCGCGCCGCCCTCACCCGCCGTTTATTTCAGATTCCATTTCACCAGGATCTTGTCGAGCGTACCGTTGGCCTGCAGCTTGGCGAGCGACGCATTGATCTTCTTCAGCAACTCGGTATCGGTCTTGCGCACGCCGATGCCGACGCTTCCGGCCATTTTCGGCTCGTAGGTGGGTACCAGCTTCGCCTTGAAACTCGAGTTCTGCGACAGTTGATACTTGAGGATCGGCTCGTCGCCGAAACCCGCCTTGATACGACCGAGTCCAACGTCGCGGAGGATGTCGGCCAGTGAATCGTAGACCTTGACCTCGGCAAAATCGCCGTTCTTCTTCAGGAAATCGATGTACACCGTTCCCACCTGTGCACCGACGACTTGCCCCTTGAGTTCGGTGAGCGATTTGTAGGGCGTGTTGTCGTCGATGTTCACGACCATCCCTTCGGGATAGGGGAACACGGGGTCGCTGAAATCGATCACTTCCTTGCGCGGACCGCTGATGAGCATCGCCGCGGCGATGATGTCGATTTTGTTGCTGGTGAGCGAGGGAATCAAGGCGGAGAACGGCGTTGCCTGAACGTTCACCTTGAACCCCGCGTCGTCTCCGATCGCCGTGATCAGGTCCACCATCGCGCCTTGGATCGTATTGGTCTTGACGTCGAGGAACGTGAAGGGGATTCCGGTCGGAGTCGAGCCAACGTTGTATGTGGGTGTCTGCCCGTGGCAAAGGCTGGTGAATGCGAAAGTGGCCAGCGCGGTGGTTGTCAGCGCGCGGCCAAGCAGGCGCATCGTGTGCTGCAGAATCATGGTCGTCTCCCTGGATAGGTCTGTGACATTGCGTCACGGACCCGATAGTACGCGATCGCCGCTCGTAGCAGCGGTTGCTGCAGCGGGTAGAGCGGAATCGGCTTGAGCGCCGTCACCGGATACGCCGGCGGATCGCCGCCATTGAGTATATCGGCGAGCATCTGCCCCATCGTCGTGGCCATGGCCACGCCGCGGCCACAATACCCGAGCGCGGTCCATACGCCTGGGGCTAATTCAGCGAGATGCGGCAGCCAGTCGCGCGTGATTCCGACGCGGCCGTACCAGCGATAGGGCCAGCGCACGTCAGCGAGCGGTGGATACATCCGGGTGGCAACACGTCGCAACATGGCATAAATGCCTTCCGGGACGTATTCCGCCGCCGAACCGCGGCCGCCAATGATGAAGCGACCCTCTGCGTCAAGGCGAAAGTAGTACAGAAGCTTGCGCGTATCGGAGGCAACCGTGCCACCGGGCAAGATCGTGCGGCGGTCGATATCCGGCAGAGGATCGGTCGCGATCTGTACGCTGGTGGCGACGACCTGATTGGTGGGCAGCTCCGGCCACAGTGCGCTGGAGTAGGCGTCGGTGGCAAGAACCACCTGTTGCGCTCTAACCTCGCCGCGAGGTGTCGTTGCGGTCCAACCATCGTTGACGCGTGCGATTCGTGTTACCGGCGACGCGGTGTGAACGCGGGTTCCCAGGCGCATCGCAGCGCCGGCGAGCCCGCGTGCGTAGGCCAGCGGATGCAGCGCGCCAGCCCGGCGGTCGAGCCAGCCCGCGGTGTAGTTGTCGGTGCCGAGAAGCGCGCGCAGGCAGTCGCGTGTGAGCAATTCGACCGGTGCCCCGCGTGCGGTCCACTGCTGGGCACGACTCGTGATCGCATGCGTTGCCGCGACGGAGTGCGCGGGTTGAATCCAGCCGCATTGCTTTGCCGCGCAATCGATGCCGTACTTGGCAATAAGGGCAAAAACGCGATCGGGGGCGCCCCCGACCAATCGAACCAAAGACTCGCCGCGCTCACGGCCAAACCGCGCGACAAGCTCATCGGGATCATGCTTGAGTCCGGGGATCACCTGTCCCCCGTTGCGCCCCGACGCGCCGTGCCCGATATCGCCGGCCTCGAGCAGCATCACCGAGCGACCCGCTTCGCTCAGCGCGAGCGCGCAGGACAGGCCCGTATAGCCTGCACCGACGACGACCACGTCCGCGTCAACGCGGCCCTCGAGCGTGGTCGTTGCCGGCGCAAGGGGCGCCGTCGCACGCCACAGCGAATGACGCTGATCGACCCCAGCCGCGTTCGCGGTCACGGCGCCGGGGCCCATGAGCACGCGGCTCCCACTGCCAGACGTTGCATACCTGCAAAACGCAGGATCTCTGGAACTAGCGCGGCGAAGCCATGATAGGCGTGATCGCCGCCGCCTTGAATGAACTGCCACGCTCCGGCATAGAGGGCGGTGCCGTCTCGCCAGTCGCCTAGCTCATCGCCCGTTTGGGAGAGCAACAGATAGCGCCCAGGCTGCGTGATGCGCTCGACCTTCAACGTGGCGAGTTCGGCCAAATGCCCCGGGGTAAATTCGTACGTCTCGCCAGTAGACGCATTGTGCTGCGTTCCGAGATAAGGCGCGAGAATACGCTCGGCGTGGACCGCAGGGTTGACCAGAACCGCCTTCGCACCGTGCGCTTGCGCGAGATGCGTGGCGTAGAAACCGCCGAGCGAGCTGCCCACGAAAGTGAGCTCCTCACGTCCTCCGTTCCTGGCCCAGCGGTCAACCACGCCGATCGCCTCTGACGGCCGATGGGGTAGCCGCGGCAGGAAATAATCGGGTCGCGCGCGCGCCGGCAGCGCGGCGATTGCGCGCGCCAGAACCTGGCCCTTGATCGACTCCGGGCCGCTATTGAATCCGTGCAGGTAGGCGATCCGTGTCAAGCCTGCGGCCCGAGGCGACCCAGGAGCTTGTCGTGAATGCCTTCGAACCCGCCGTTGCTCATGATCAAGACATGGTCACCGGGCTTCGCCACGGCGACGATGGCCTCGATCAGCGCGCCGAGATCGGCAGTCGTATGCACGCGCTCGCCGAGGGGCTTGAGCCACGCCGCAGCGTCCCAATTCAGATTGGCGCCGTAACAGAACACCAGGTCAGCAGCGGCGAGGCTTGGTGCGAGCGCGTCCTTCATCGTGCCGCGCCTCATCGTCGCCGAGCGCGGCTCGAATACGGCGAGAATCCGCGCCCCGTCCACCTTGTGCCGCAGACCGGCCAGCGATGCCGCGAATGCGGTTGGGTGATGCGCGAAGTCGTCATAGACCGTAATGCCGCCTATCGTCCCGCGCACCTCCATCCGCCGCTTAACCCCCTGGAAAGTCGCAAGCGCCGCAAGGCTCTCCCGCACCGGCACGCTGACATGGCGCGCCGCAGCGATCGCGGCCAACGCGTTCAGCCGATTATGTTGCCCAAGAAGGGCGAATGGTGGGAGCACCCCCTGGGGCGCTCCCCGGAACTGTATTGCACCGTCTTCCGCAATCGTCCAGTCGGCTGCGGCGCCGGAGGCCTCGGCGGCACGGAAGCCCTCGGTGTCGCTCCAACAGCCGCGGCTGAGCACCCGCCGCAGGTTCTCGTCTGTGCCGTTGACGATGAGGCGCCCGCTGTGCGGTATCGTGCGCACGAGGTGGTGAAACTGCGTTTCGATCGCGGCGAGATTGGGAAAAATATCGGCGTGATCATATTCGAGATTGTTGAGAACCGCCGTGCGCGGCCGATAATGGACAAACTTGGCGCGCTTGTCGAAGAACGCGGTGTCATATTCATCTGCCTCAATGACGAAAAACGGACCGTCAGAGAGGCGCGCCGATACGCCGAGGTCCGGCGCTACGCCGCCGATGAGGAACCCGGGATCGAGTTCCGCCCGATCGAGGATCCAGGCCAACAGTGCGGTGGTCGTCGTCTTGCCATGCGTGCCCGCAACGGCGAGGACCCATTTGTCGCGCAGCACGGCGTCGGCCAGCCATTGCGGCCCCGACGTGTAGCGTCGACCGCTGTCGAGGATCGCCTCCAGCAGCGGATTGCCGCGCGATATCGCGTTGCCGATGACGAATACGTCGGCTTGCCGGGCGACGTTGTCGAGTTGCGCAACGGCGTAGCCCTCGGTCAGCTCGATGCCGGAGGCGGCGAGCTGCGTGCTCATCGGCGGGTACACGTTCGCGTCGCAACCGGTTACGGTGTGGCCAGCAGCGCGGGCGATCTCGGCGAGACCGCCCATGAAAGTACCGCAGATGCCCAGAATATGCAGATGCATGATGTGCGCTTAGGTTGTCGGTGCGAGCTTGAGCGCGAGTGCCCGCTCGTAGGCGGATTCGAGTGCGCGGGTATAGCGCTCCGGGTCGGCCAAGCCCGATTGCGCGAGGCGGGACGAAATCGCGTGCGCGATCGTGGCGCGCCAGGCGACATCTTCGGCAAGCTTGCAGGCGATCGCAACATACGCTTCGTCGGTTGAGGCCGCGGTATCGGTCACCCCAAGATGGGCAAGCAGACTCCAGGTCATGCGCTCGGCCGCACGCTCGCCGACGCGCGTGACAACGGGTATGCCCATGTCCAACGCCGCCGCGGTTGTATCGCCGCCGGTATAGGGCAACGTGTCCAGAACTACGTCGATGAGGTAATAGCGCGCGCGATCGACCGCCTCGTCCATCGTCCATGGCACGAATACGACCCGATCGCTGCCGATACCAAACGCCTCCAGTCGTCGCCGAAAGAGCGCTTGCTCGGATTCCCGGAATGGGGAAAAGGCGAGCACGCTCGCCGGGACGCGTTCGAGGATCGTCCGCCACAGGGACAGGCATCGTGGCGAAAGCTTGAGCAGGCTTACGAATGTGCCAAACACAACCGCTCCGGAGTCGATTCCGAGCTCGGCCCGTGTCGCCGGTGGCGCCGCGGCCGGCGCGACACGACGCAGCGGCAACACGCAGCCGTCGAGGCGCAGCGGCGTTTCGATCTGATACATTGCGGCGTCGGGCAGGTCGACGTACCGATCGCACAGCTTGAAATCGACCTGCTCCAATCCGACGGAGCCGTGCGATCCCAAGTGCGTGATGATCACAGCCGCCGGCTTGTGCAAGAGGATGCCGGGACGCGACGCCTGGGAATGCCCCATCAGATCGACGAGCAGATCGAGGCGGTCGTCGGCGATGACCTTCGCAGCGCCGCGATTGTCGAGATCATCAAGCCGGACGAACCGCGCGCAACAGGTGCGAAAGTCCTCCGTGACAGCGTCCTCCAGCTCACGCGCGGCGACCGAATAGGCATGCACCGATACCCGTACCGGATCGTGCCACCGCAACACGTCGAGAATCAACCGGCCCATGACGTGATCGCGAAAATCAGCGGAGAGATAGCCGATGCGCATCGGTGCCCCCCGCGCACGGGTGCCCGGCTGCGCAAGATCTGCCATGCCGGCGCGTTCCTCCTGACGCAGTCGGTTATAGGTGTCGTGCAGGCGCTTGAGCGTAGGACGCGATACATCGAAGTACTCTGCCTGCGCCAGAGTGACTCCGGCGTACCCCGCCTCGCCGCTGCGGTAGGGCCAGTCGAGCGCCAGCGGCAGATACTTCTCCTCGTAGTCGGCGTCGGGCGCAATGCGCGCCGAGAGCAGGCCGGCGGAGACGATGCGCACCGACAGCGGTGCGTTTGCCTCGAACGCACGAAAATCGTCGAAGGCTTCCTGATGCAGTTGGAACAGCAGCAAATGGCGGCGTAACGCGAGCCACACTTCCTCATCCGCAGGCACGAGCGCCCGGGCCCGCCGCAGCGGCGGCAACGCTTCGCCCCAGGCGCGCAGGCGGTCGAGGGCCCTCGCCTGGTTGAACAATGCTTCGACCGACTGCGGAGCGAGTTGCGCGGCGCGTTCGAACGCACGCTCGGCGTCCTCGAACTTCTTTTGCCGAAAATAAAGGTGCCCCAAACCCAGGTAGGGCTGTGCCCAGCCAGGTTTGAACCGAGCCGCGTCGTGAAGGCTCGCTTCGGTACCGGCAAGATTGCCTTTGGCCAACTGCAGTGCGGCGACGTTGTAGTGCGCTTCCGCCAACCCGGGCGCACTCGCGAGCGCCTCCCCATACGCTGCAAGCGCGTCGTCGATTTGGCCCGCGGCGGCACGCTTCGCCGCTTCGTCAAGAAGCGCACGCACGCTGCTCATGGCGCGGGGCGCCAAGCGGTCGTCGCGTCGACGACGCGGGTCGCGTGAGACGTGGGGCACGCAGCGGCAAAGACAGGAAGTGACGGGACGGTCATGTTCGGCTGCCCGCGAGGGGGCGATCGCCATTATCCCTGATTGCCGCGCCCGCACCGATGCCAGGCTTCGCCATGTCGACGGTCGCGTGTAAAATTTGCCGCTCAGCAGCGTTGACTGCGAGCGGCAAGGTAGGCATGCGTATGCGCTCCGTTTGGCCCGTGCTTTATGCGCTTGGTCTCGTGCTCGGCGCGGCGAGCGCGCCCGCGCGCGCCGCTGGTCTTGATTACCCAACAACGGCAAAGCGTCCGGTTACCGAGATCTATCATGGCGTCACGGTAATCGACGACTATCGCTGGCTCGAGGACGACGCCAGTCCCGAGGTCAAGAGCTGGGTCGCGGCGCAAAATGCGTTTACCCGGCGCTATCTCGATGCGCTGCCGACTCGAGCGGCGATCGCCGCTCGAGTCGGCACGCTGCTGCGCACGGCGCCGGTGCGGCGCTATGGCTTCCAATACCGTCGTCGGCTGTTCGCGCTCAAGCTAGAGCCGCCAAAGAATCAGCCGACGCTGGTGACCCTGCCGGCGAGCGGCGACACGGGCGACGAGCACATGGTGCTCGACCCCAATAGCCTCGATCCGTCAGGGCGAACCGAGATCGATTTTTTCCGTCCGTCCTATGACGGCCGACGTGTGGTGGTGTCGCTGTCGAGCAATGGCAGCGAGGTCGGTACTGCATACGTCTACGATGTGGCAACGGGCCGTCGCCTTGGCGATGTGATCCCCGGCGTGAACTTTCCGACCGCCGGTGGAAGCGTCGAGTGGGATGCCCGTGGCACCGGCTTCTATTACACGCGCTATCCACAAGACGACGAAAGGCCGCTGGAGGATCGCCATTTCTTCCAACAGGTTTACTTCCACCGCCTCGGGATGCCGGTGGCGAGCGATCGTTACGTCATCGGCAAGCAGTTTCCGCGCATTGCGGAGATCCAACTTACCGGCAGTCGCGACGGCCGCACTCTGCTCGCTGTCGTCCGCAATGGCGATGGCGGCGAGATTGGCTATCACTTGCGCACGGCGGACGGCCGCTGGCACGAGGTTGCGGGGTTCAAAGACGGCGTCAAGCACCTGACTTTCGGCGATGACGGAATGCTCTATGGGCTGAGCGTCAAGGATGCGCCACTGGGCCACATCATCAGCATTCCCGTTTCCCATCCGTCCTTGGCGTCCGCAAAGGTCGTGGTTCCCGAACTGAAGATCGTTGCCGAAGGGGTGCAGCCAACCCATTCTCACCTCTACGTGACCTATCGCGACGGCGGCCCCTCAGTCGTGCGCGTTTACTCGCTCGCAGGCCAGTTCTCGCGCCAGATCCCCACGCCGCCCGTGTCCGATGTCGAAGTCGATGCACGCCTCGACGGCGACGACGTGCTCGTTGGTAGCATGAGTTACGTCACGCCACGAACCATCTGGCGATACGACGGACGCTCGAATCGGCTTGTTCCGACCAAGCTCATCGGACGCTATCCATTTGACTTCGACGACGCCGTCGTCGAGCGCGAATTCGCTGTCTCGAAGGACGGCACCCGCGTACCGGTGACGATCATCGCGCGCAAAGGGATGCGCCGGGACGGAGGCAATCCGATCCTGTTGTACGGTTACGGTGGCTATGGCATCAGCATGGTTCCCTCTTTCTCGCCAATGCGGCGGCTTTGGCTTGACTACGGCGGGGTGTATGCAGTCGCCAACGTTCGCGGCGGGGGCGAGTACGGCGAACCATGGCATCTGGCGGGCAACCTCACGAAGAAGCAAAACGTATTCGACGATTTCGCCGCGTGCCTGCAGTTGCTCATCGATCGCGGCTACACGCGGCCGGAGAGAGCCTCGATTATGGGGGGCAGCAACGGCGGACTGCTAATGGGCGCCACGCTTGTGCAACATCCGGAGCTCCTGCGCGCGGTCGTCAGCGAGGTCGGCATCTACGATCCACTGCGCTGGGAACTGCAACCCAACGGCGCATTCAACGTCACGGAGTTTGGCTCGGTCCAGGATCCGGACCAGTTCCGGGCACTGTATAGCTACTCCCCCTATGCCAACGCGCGCGACGGCGTGGCCTACCCGGCGGTTCTGTTCACGACCGGCGACAACGACGGTCGCGTGGCGCCGTATGAGTCGAGGAAGATGACGGCGCGCCTGCAAGCCGCGAGCTCATCGCCAAACCCGATCCTGATTCGCACCGAAGTCGCGGCCGGGCACGGCATCGGCACTGCGCTGTCGACTCGAATCGAGCAGGAAACGGATGTCTATTCCTTCCTCATCGATCAGCTTGGCATGGTACCGTCGGCGCAAAGCGGATCAGTCGGATTGCCGGGATCGGAGAAGACGCCGGTCACCGCACAGCGCGAACCAGAGGCAGGTCGACGCTGACGAGGACACCGGGCATATCGGTACGATTCGTCGCCGTCGCCCGTCCGCCATGGAACTCGGCGATTAGCCGCACGATGTAGAGTCCTAGCCCCAGGTGCGGCTGCTCTCGCGACTGCTCGGTGCGAACCGATACCATCGAATCGAACAGCCGCCCGTGCATTTCCTGCGGCAGCGGCGGACCTTGATTGGCGACGCTAAGGCGAATGCCCAGGACCTCGCGTTCGAGCGCAACGACGATCGGCGTACCGGGTGTGGCAAACTCGACCGCGTTGGCCACGAGCTTGTCGAGCATCTGGGCGATCAGCTCGGGCGCGCCGTCAAATGGGATCTCACCGTCGGGCAGACGAAGCTCGAAGACCTGTTGTGGATACGCTGCCCGATAGCCGTCGACGCAGCCTGCGATCACGCGCGCGAAATCGAAGCGCTCGCGCTCGGCATCGGCGAGGCTCTGCTCCAGGCGTGTCGCTTCGGTCATCCGCGTGAGTATGTGCGCCAGGCGGTTGAGACCCTGCTGCGCCCGCTCCATGTAGACGCGTGCATCGTCGGGCAGCGGCTGCATGCGCAGTGCATCGAGTGATGAGCGCACGACGGCGATCGGGGTGCGCAGCTCGTGCGACAGTCGACTTGCCATCGCTTCCTGATAGTTCGCGTACTGCGCGAGACGAGTGAGCACGTCGCGAAAACTCCGCGCCAGGTCGCCTATTTCGTCGCCGGAATTCGAGACGGTGACCATGCCGCGAACGCGGCCCTGCGCGTCGATCGCCGCTTCGGCCTGGTCGCGAAGGCGGCGAATGCGCGTCGACAGCCAGGATGCGTACAGCGTTAGGGCGACCGAGCCGATCAGCAGCGCTGCGAGCACAATGTTGAACAGGCGTGCGAAAGCGCGATTGCGCTCTGCGAGCACCGCGTTGGTCGTCTCCTCGACGATAACCGCCCCTTTCACTTCGTCGCCGACCCAGATTGGATGCGCGGCGGAGACGATCACAGCCTTGCCGTCGGCGGTTGGGCGACGTTCAACGGTGAGAATGCCGGCGAGTGCGCCCTCGACATCTTTGCCCGCGGCGATCACTCGTCCGGAACGCTCGTCGCTGAAGTCCTCGGTCGGCTGTTGCAACACGCGCGCGTACACGGGTTGCAGGACCTCAGTCTCCAGCCATCGCCCAATGCGAGCGACCAACGGCTTTTCTGCGCCGGCGGCGTCGGCAGCGGACGCGTCTACCCGCTTCAGGCTACCGGCACGCGCCAGCACGTCCTGCTCACGGTCGACAACCCAGATGCGCGCGGTCGTACGCGACAGGCCACGGATGATCTGTTCGATCTCCGGCGAGGCGGCCACCGTCGTCACAGGCAGACTGT
>Ga0302324_100004918_pt1 | contig 29424 bp, 30 predicted proteins | sample Palsa_T0_1_FD_201949 | JGI IMG/M metagenome (GOLD analysis project Ga0302324, IMG submission 201949) | Peat permafrost microbial communities from Stordalen Mire near Abisko, Sweden - Palsa_T0_1 | ecosystem: Environmental > Terrestrial > Soil > Palsa > Peat permafrost | place: Sweden: Abisko...
GTTCGCCATGCCTCGCCGCACGTCGCGACGACCGCTACACTACGCAAGGCACGCGTCTGTGTCCAGCGCTTTCAACCTGACCATCAAAATCTCAGCGAAAATCGCCCGAGATGTGTGTAATAGAAAGGTAACCGGACATGTAGCAGATCTCCCACCTTCCGAACGCCGCCGCCCGAGAAAACGCCCCGCGGCCGCGCGGCCGTGCCAATAGACCCGAAAGGGTCGTCGGTTCGACCGCGCGCCTTTTTGCGGTGCGGCTCAATCTTGTATCATTGTTTGGACAGAGAAGTCCGCCGGCAAGGAGAGGCAACGGTAGCCCTGAGGAGCTACTCGCGGCCTTCGCCTGCCGGAAACTAAGAGCCATGGATTCAAAAATCTGCTGATCGATAACGCCGCCAAGATAGCTTCAGGGGACCAAACATGATCAGATTCCAGATTGTTGAGCACTCAAATGCCGGCCTGTACCGAAGTCTGCTCGATTCGATGAGGTCCGGGTCACTTCAAACATTTTCAGCGACCAAACGTGGCCGCAAGGTCTCGCATTTGAAGTATCCCGGTTGGATCAACTGGTCGAGTGCCGAGGGCGTAATTACGTGTGAAGTCTTAAGCCCCCAAAAGCCGGCAAACGAGTGGCAACTCATGCATGCGTTTTTGGGTCGACTGGCTGCGCGCTTTGCCACGAGCATCGTGGCGATCAACATTCAATTTCCCACGGCAGTTCAAATAGGGAAAAATACGACCGGTAGGCGCCGCAAGGGCTAATCCGAGTGGCGCGCGAGAACGCGGCGGCCTTCCGCTGACACGTGGAGCAGACCATGAGGGGTAAGATCGTGGTCATCACAGGCGCAACCTCAGGTATAGGTGAGGTCGCGGCACGGCAGCTGGCCGGCATGGGAGCGCGGATCGTGCTCGTGGCCCGCGACCGCAATCGCGGGGAGGCGGTGTTGGCGCAACTCACGAGCATCAATGCCGGCGCATCACACTCGGTACACTATGCGGATCTGTCGCACCTCGCTGAGATGAAGAGACTAGCGCTGGAGATCGCCGCAGCGGAGCCGCGTATCGACGTGCTCATCAACAATGCAGGGGCGATATTCAGTTCGCGGCAAATCACCGAGGACAACTGGGAGCGAACCTTTGCGACCAATCACATGGCATACTTCCTGCTGACACATGCATTGCGTGAGCGGTTGACCGCCTCTCACGCACGGATCGTCAACACCGCATCGACTGCTCACAAAGGGTGCTCGATTGATTTTGACGACCTGCAGTCGACGAAGAGCTTCTCGCCACACCAAGCCTATGGTCGCTCCAAGCTTTGCAACATCCTCTTCACTCGAGAGCTTGCTCTGCGCTGGCGCGGGGAGGGTATTACCGCCAATTGCTTTCATCCCGGCTTCGTAGCGTCACGTTTCGGTGAAAGCAGCGGCGGCCTCACCTCCCGCGTCATCGCGGTGGCGAAGCTATTGGCCATTTCGCCCGAGAAGGGGGCAGCGACCCTCGTCTACCTGGCGTCGTCGCCTGAGGTGGCGACGGTCAGCGGTGAATATTTCTATAAATGCAGACCCGCGACTCCCTCCGCACAGGCGCAGGACGGCGCAACCGCGGCGCGGCTTTGGACGGAGTCTGCGAAGCTCGCAGGGATCGATGGCTGACGGTTTACGGTGCTCGATTGCGGCGCGAGTTCAGGGAATCCTCGATGTCTTCCTGGAGGTCGCCGACGCTTTCTTGAACCTTGCCGACGTTCTTTTGAATGTTACCTTTCACTTCCAGCGTTTTGTCACCGACGAGCTTGCCAGTCGTTTCCTTGATGGCTCCTTTCATTTCCTCAACGCGGCCCTTCAATTGGTCTTTGTTCATGTTCGTGTGCTCCAGTTAAAACCGACAGGCGGCCGGCAGGCCGCTATACGGAGGGACTCACCCTCCGGGCCGTCGGCAATCTAAGCCAAGTAGCCGGTTCTATCTGTACGGCCCCGCACGGATGGTCCACGCAAAGCGATAATTTCGGGCGTCTCGCCGGAGTCCCCGTTTGCGTGACGATGCGCCCGCCTCGCCCGCACCAGGATCGGGTTGGTCGAAGTTCAGCCGAGGCGCGCGATGATCTGAGGGAGGTCGATTGTCGTCCGGATGCCGGCGGGCGCCTCGCAGACATAGGCGACGGCATTGATGGGCCGGTGCGCGGTAAGACCCGGCGTCATGTCGGCATAATCCTCGAGTGGGACTGGAAACGATATGGAGATATCGAGCGGACAGTCTCCCTGCAGCACGAGGTGCCAGCCCGATGGCGAGCGGAACTCCCACTTCGCACCATCGCTCGTATCGACATCCTCTGACACGAACCAGGTCGTCGTGAAGCTCGTCAGGAGCTTGCCATTCCGCATGCCCGAGACGGTCGTCTTCATCGCGGCGACGGTTCCGGCCGGAACAACGCCTGCTGCGATGTGAACGTCCTTGCGTGCGAGCCCTTGTGCGCCGTGGACTTCGATTCGGTCGATGGGCAGCCCGAGCGCCGAAGTCACAAGTTCAAGCGAGGGCGCGAAAGAGAGTCGCGCATGATAGAGTTGTGCCTCATTGGCCGGCCCGGGCCGCCGGCCGAATCCCATCATTTCGAACAGCATCTCGGGCGAATTACGGGACGAGCAATCGGCAAATTCATCGATGCGCAGGCTATCCAGTCGACGCTGGATGGAGGCGAGCACGATCGGGATTGCCTCGGTGATGAAGCCGGGGCTCGCGCCTGTCGCGTGGATCGAGCTGTTTCCGCGCTGACACGCTTGCTCGATTCGCGCGCAGATCGCGGCATCGAGCGCCGCAGGGTTTTGCAATTCCATCCGGGTGGTGACGATATTTGAGCCCGATTCGAGAATTCGGCAAATCTCGTCATAGTTACAGACGTGCGGCATATAGAGCACGCAATCCGGCTTGAGCGCCAACACGTCCGCCATCTTGTTGGTAGCGGCGACGCCGATGGGGGCTATGCCGGCGAGCTCGCCCGCGTCGCGGCCGACTTTGTTCGCGCTGTGCACCCATACGCCGACCACCTCGAGATCGGGATGCTCGATTGCGCGTCGCAGCGCGCGTGAGCCTACGTTGCCCGTCGCCCATTGAACCACGCGATAACGCTTCTTTCCCGTCGCACCTGGATCCATGTCTAAACCTTTCTCTATGGGGAGTACGATTGCATTATTATTGCGTCTCGGTTCGTAGCGCAAATGAATGCGCACACTCGGGGAAGCATGCCATGGCTTATGAACTCGCCCAGCTGAACACCGGCATCATCAAGGGGCCGATGAATTCGCCGGTAATGGCGGATTTCGCCGCGAACCTCGAGCGAATCAACGCGCTCGCGGAGCAAATGCCCGGCTTTATTTGGCGTCTTCAGACCGATGCAGGGGACGCTACGGCGATTCGTCCGTTCGATGATGAGAACATGTTGGTCAACATGTCCGTCTGGCGCGATGCGGAGTCATTGCGGAGGTTCGTTTACAGATCGGACCACATGGAAATCATGCGACGCCGGGGTCAGTGGTTCGAGCGCATGAGCGAGGCCTTTCTCGTTCTCTGGTGGGTGCCTCAAGGGCATCGGCCGAGTGTGGCCGAGGCGATCGCGAAGCTCGCGATCTTGAGGCGGAACGGTCCGACGGCCGAAGCGTTTACGTTTCGGCAATCTTACCCGGCTCCGGATGCCGTGGAATCGCGGCCCTTGGATTTGGGGGATGAATGTCCGGCTACATGAGACGGTGTGGCCCGCGATGATCGACCGCGGCACCGATAAGCCATGACGGGATCAAATAGAGGGGTCTTTACAACCGCTTCGTTCTGATGCGCTCGCGCAAAAGAAGCCGCAACAGCAATCCTTCAAACTGGATGGTGCACTGAGCTATCCGGATGTTGCCGATACGCTGGTGCTTCCGGAAAACCTCGAGTTCGAGGCGCATCAGACGTTTGCGAGCGAGGATGCGCCCTCGGCCGATATCACCGGGCTCTTTCCCCGAGGCGCGCACGATCCGCGGCCGGCGCCGCACACAGTCGCACCCGTGGGGTGCGCTGTGGGACGACGGTGCCGACGCCGTGAACGAGCTAGCCCACGTGCGAGAAGTGCGGCGCCTCGCGCTGCGGCGGTTCGGCCCCGCCAATCTGCCGAAAGTCGGGCGGCGATGTCCTGCGGCGCTCGCCCAAGAGCGCAACCGACCGTTTTTCGTCGATCAAATGGCGACGGCCATCCTCGGTCGCGGTCGCTCCTCGGCGGATGAGCGAGATGACCTCCTGCGGGGTGAGGGCTGGGTCGAGTGCAAATAGCTTGGCAGCCAGATTGACGACATTCGGGGACGCCATCGAGGTGCCCGAGAGCTTGAGCCTCATCCCTCCGGGAACGAAGCTCTCAACGTGATAGCCATCCGCATGCACGACCACGATGTCGCCGGAGCTCGTGAACGAGGTCTCATCGCCCGCCTGGTTGACCGCACCGACCGTGATGAGATTCGGCAGGCGTAACGACGCCGGCACATCCTCCATGAACCCGGGGTTGCTATCGCTGTTGCCGGCGGCCGTGATGAACAGCGTCCCGGGAGCGGATTTGATCGCCGTTTCGATCGCATGGCGCCAGATGGCGAAGAGTTCTGTCGCTCGCCTCTTGCGCTCGGCGGGATCTGCGCCGCCCCCGGTTTTCGAGAGCCAGGTTTCGAATTCTTGCGGCTCGTCGCCCCAGCTCATGTTGACCACCCGCACGTGGCGGGTGCGAAAGTAATCGGCCATCTGCTGGAAGTCCGCGCCGAGCTTGTGCGCCCATGCGTCAGTCGGCGGAAACAGCAATTCCGGTAACTCGTCATTGAAGCGCGCGACGACGAGCCGCGCGGCCGGGTTCCCGCGCACCGCGATGCCGGCGCAATGCGTGCCGTGCAGGAAATGGCCGATCACCTTGGTCTCTTCATTCAGCTGGTGTACCTGTTCCACGGAGAGCGCGGTGTATTTCTTGACCGCGGCCTCGGCATCGCTCGAGTCGATACCCTCCCGCAGATCGTTGATACCCTTGATCAGCTCTAGGACCTCCGGGTAGCCATCGCGTTGCTCCGGCGTCAGCGGATAGAGCCAGCTCTGCGAGGAAACCCCTTGATCGTCGAAGGCGAGACCGTGCGTTCCACTCGCCGTCGGCTTGCGGTCGGTATAGAGCTGGTCGGGAAAGAGCGTCACGTCGACTCCCGAGTCCCATATTCCGACGAGCACCGGAGTCAGATGGCGGCTGCGGTCCAGCGTGACCTCGCGCGCCGCCCAGATGTCGGGTTTGGGTGTGTTGTGTTTTGCGATGTATTCCTGCAAAACGCTCGCACGCGCGCTGCTCAGGGGAAGCGCGGCCTTGAGCTCGTTGCGGGCCGCGATCAGATCCGCCGCTTCGACATTGTTCACGGCACCCGACTTAGCAACGGCCGGATCGATGTCCGTCTGCACGCCGCCGATCACCCCCGCTCGCGTCCTCAAGCGGGACGAGGCGTATGCATTGCGCACGGAATCCTGCACGACGTCCCAGGGTAGGGGATCGATGACCTCGCGATAGCGCTGGGCGAATGCCTGCTCGTAGGCTGCGTTGCCCACGGCCCGCGCATCGATGGCTGCCTTAAGCCGCGCCATCGAAAAGAGTCCGCTCGTGAGCTTCTGCGAAGGCTTATCCTCGAGCGAGCGCAGCGTCGCGACCGTCTGCAGCGCGTCCTGGTACTCGCCGCCGAGCTCCTGCAGATCGAGCTTCTCGCTCAAAAGCTCGCGCAGCGTAGATCTGTCCTTGATGTCGTAATCATTGAGAACCCGCTCGACATTGGTCCGCACCTCTTTGGCAAATGCGGCGAACGTTGCATCGTCTGCATCGACGAGGGCAGATGCAGAGCCGCTGATCGGGTAGCTGAAATGGGGCAGATCGGACTGGCTTGCGATCGTGGCCTTCTCGGGCGCCGTGTGAACGGGTCGCGGCGCGGCAAAGACGAGTGCACAGCCGATCAATCCATAAACGAAAGTCTTCATGCGATGTACCGCGCTATTGAGATTAGGCTCATCAACCGGGCGCCCACGTGCTCGGATCGACCTCCAGAGGTAACGGATTGCCGTCGACTCTCAGCTTGTAGAGAAGATCCTTGCTGATGGCACGCGAGGCGTCGGCGACGTCGATATTGTAAAGCCGTGCGGCGTTCTCGCCGAGAATCTGTCGCTTCATCGCCGGCGTGAGCGCAGGATATCCCTTGGATTCCACGAGCTCCGCCGGGAAGCTGTAGGCTTGAAAGGCGAGGATCTGCCAGTGCGGCGGTCCCGCCACCGGCGTGTCCGTGCCCCACAGCACGTGATCCGGTCCGAGGCCGTTCAACACCGTGGCCAGAATCTGGGCATAGCGCTCGGGAGTTCGGAACATGTAGGGTGCGAGCCCACCCATCTCGGCGTAAATGTTCTTCACCTTCGCCTTCTGCGCGTGCTCCGCGAGCTCGGCTTCGAAGGGGAAGGAGCAATGAAAGGCGATGAAATTGAGATCGGGAAAGTCGGCCGCGGCCTTCGCGAGATCCGCGGTGTGGCAGTACTCCTCGAGGAACAGGCCCGGCAGCCCCTTGTGCACGCAGACGTTCTTCACGCCGTGCTTGCGCAGGACCTCGTACAGCGGATAGGTGGTCTTCTCGTCATCCATTCGCCAGCCCGTCGTGACGGGGCCGGGCGGATAGAGCTTCAGGCCGTCGATCTTCAGGTGCTCGCACTGATAGGTGAGCGAGTCCACTGCCGATTGTCCGTCGGGCGGGTCCACGACTCCGAGAACCCGGATGCGAGAGGGCGCCATGCTGCGGATGAACGCCGCCTCGCGCGGCGGAAACAGGTCGACGCCATCGAAAGCTCCGCGCATGCCGAAGCTGTTGAGGAACGCGATGTCGGTCTCGCTGTGCAGGAACATGTCTTCGACGAACATCATGCGCCCCATGTCGGCGATGGGTACCGGCTTGCCGATCACCTTGGCGCGGGAGCCCGCGAGCGCCTTCAAGAAATGCTCGCCGCTCGGCGTGAGCGTGCGCGGTCCGCCTTCTCGCCACCAGACATGGGTCTGAGCGTCGACGATGAAGGGGGCGGCGGCCTCCGGGTCCCGGTCGGCGATCTTTTCGAGTGCGGCCGCGTCAAAGAACTGCGCGGCCGAAGGCGTCGAGAATGCAAAGGGTGGTAGCACGGCGTAGGCCGCTGCGCCCATCAGGAGCTCGCGCCGGGTGACTCGCGAGCCGGGGACCGCACCCCCGGCTTCCTTGCGGCGTGTCGACTTGGACATGGCAGACTCCCCCTTCCGATGCCGGCGCGGCTTTGCAGATTAGCATGCTATACAGAACCCGAAGCGGCTGCTAGAAAGAGCAGCATCAACAGGAGATGCCGATGAGCCCCTCGCCGCGAGACCCAGCCGCCGACCCTGCGGACTTCGACATCGATGCCCGCGAAGCCCAAGTGCTGGGTAAGCCGCAGCGCATCGAACCGCTCAAACAGGAGGACTTCGATGACGAAGCCAGGGCCCTCGTCATCACCATCCGCGAGTCGCTGGGCATTTCCGAGCACTCCGTCGTGCCGGAAGCGTTCGCCACCATGCTGAAGCATCCGGGCCTGTATCGCTGCCAGATGGAAATGGGGATCCAGCTCCTCGGTAAGGGGGTCCTCTCCCCGCGCGAGAGAGAGCTCGCCATCATGCGTGTGGGTTGGCTGTGTCGCGCGCCCTACGAATGGACCCAGCACGTCGATATCGCGAAGCGCTACGGCGTGACGAGCGAGGAGGTCGAGCGCGTGACGCGAGGCTCCTCCGCGCCGGGTTGGACCGAGCACGAGGCGGCGATCTTAAAAGGCGTCGAGGAGCTGCTGGGCGACCAGATGATTGCGGATGACACCTGGAGCGTGCTCGCGCGCACCTGGACGGAACGGCAGTTGCTCGAGTTCCCGACTCTGGTCGGGCAATACGTCGCGATCGCCTATTCTCAGAATGCGCTGCGCATGCGCCTCAATCCGGGCAAGCAAGGGTTGAGACATCGCTGATGAAGACAGACAACCTTTATTGGACGCCAGGGTGATCCGGCGTCGAGGCAGGCAGCAATGACGGCGCGTGCAGCTTTCAATCGACTGAGCGGGTGTCAGCGGATTGACGGTCAGTGGGTACCCGCTAGCGCCGGCATCTCGTTCGCGGTCATCGATCCTGCTACCGAGGAGCAGATTGGGGAGATTGTGGAGGCGACGTCCGAGGACATCGCCCTGGCAGTGAGCGTGGCCAATCAGGCCCAACGCGCCTGGCGCAAAGTGAATCACCACCGGCGCGCGGAGTTGCTGCACGAAGTCGCGCGGCGCGTGATGACCGATCGCCCGCTGGTTGCCGAAATGTTGACCCGTGAAATGGGCAAGCCCTTCAAGGAATCAGCCGACGAGGTGTCCTGGTCCGCGAGCGCCATTGACTACTACGCCGAAATTGCTCGCCATGAAAACGGCAAGGTCTTGGGTCCGTCCGTGGACGGTCAGTTCCACTTTACGACCAAGGACCCCTTGGGCGTCGTGGTGATCATCCTCCCGTTCAACTATCCGCTGTGCCTTCTGTGCTGGCAGGCGGCTGCCGCGCTTGCCAGCGGCAATGCCGTCATCATCAAGCCCTCCGAGCTCACCTCGCTCACTACGCTGCAGTTCATCGAGGCATTCGATGCCTTGCCGCGTGGCCTCGTGCAGGTGATCACCGGTACGGGCAGCGCGGGCAAACAATTGGTCGAGCACCAAGAGACCCACATGGTGGCGTTCACGGGGGGCATCGAGACGGGTCGACGGATTGCCGAAGTCTGCGGGCGGCTTTATAAGCGGACTCTGATCGAGACCTCGGGCAACGATCCGTTCATTGTCATGCCCTCGGCCCCGCTCGACATCGCCGCGCGCGGCGCCGCATTCGGCGCCTTTTTGAACTGCGGGCAAGTCTGCGCGGCCGCGGAGCGCTTCTATGTGCATGAGAAGGTCTATGAGAAGTTCATGGAGAGGCTGGTGCATCACGCGTCGAAGATCCGGGTCGGCAACGGCCTCGAGAAAGTCGACATGGGGCCGCTCGCTTCGCAGCGCGAGCTGAGGCGCTACTTGACGATCCTAGAATCCAGACATACGGGAGCCGCCAAAGTGCTGGCAGGCGGCGGTCGCCCTGCGCACTTAAAGAAGGGCTGGTTCGTCGAGCCGACGGTCCTGGGCGGCGTGTCGCCGGATGCGCCCATCATGAACGATGAGACATTCGGTCCGGTTGCGCCGGTGTGTGCCGTGAAAAGTTTCGATGAGGCCATAGCTCTGGCAAACCGCTCGCGCTACGCGTTGGGCTCTACGATTTACACCATGGACCTCGATGAGTCGATGCGCGCGGTCGACGAAATCGAAGCCGGAATGGTGTGGGTGAATGCGCCATTGCTGGACAATGATGCGGGTCCCTTTGGCGGCCGCAAGCAGTCGGGCATGGGCCGTCAGCTCGGCTCGGAAGGCTTGGACACCTTCAGACACACGAAGCTATCGATGATCGATCACGGCGCCAAGGCCCACGATTTTTGGTGGTTTCCCTACACGGACTCGGAGTCGTTCCCCGGCAATTCGCGTGATTGAAGAGGAAGGACGGCTGTCGCCTGAACTCGAAGCGCGCATCGCCGCCCTCGAGGCGGACAATGAGCCTTCAGATTTTGACGCGCGCGGGTGGATATTGCTGCTCCTGTTCGGAGTGGTCCTGCCGCTCGCGCTCTTGGTTATCGGCTTTCGCGTATGAGCACTGATTCGAGCCTCCGCGCGGATGAGAGCGCATGGCCCATGCTCCCGCATGAGCGCACCTGGGGAGCGGCTCGGCTGACCTTGACTCTCGCGACCACCGCCGCAGCGACCTGGTGCTATTTGATCGGCGAATCCGTGGGCAACTACCTGGGATTCATCAAGGGCGGCATCGCACTCACCGCGGGCTGCTTTATCGGCATGCTCCTGGTGCTCCTCGCCGCTGGACCCGTGTGCTTGCGTTTTGGCATCGATTCCATCGCCGCCAGCAAGCCACAGTTCGGTACGCGCGGCTGGATGGTGCCGGCGGTATTGCAGGGCATTTCGATCATCGGGTGGAATTCCTTGTTGCTTATTTTCTTTGCCAAATCCGCGGTGCAGCTGGCGGTGGCGCTCGGGATGCTGGATGCGGGGGCACGCAGCACCGTCCTCGTACCTTTGCTCACGCTCCTTGCCTGCGGCGCGATTTACATTGCTTTGCGCCGCGGCGCTGCCGGCGTCTCGTTGGTGTCGAATGTGCTTTTCATCCACGTTTTTGTCGGTATTTGGATGCTTTACCTTTTGGTGTCTCATCGCTGGCCCGAGCTCATCTCGGCGCATCCCTCTCACGCGAGCGCGCAACCCCTGTGGAACTACACCACGGGCGTTGAGCTCGGCATCGGCGCGACTCTATCGTGGTGGCCCTACATCGGCGCCATGATTCGCATGGCACCGAACGGACGCACCGTGGTCTTGCCCGTGATGCTCGGAATGTGCGCGCCCGTCCCCATATTGAGCCTCATTGGACTGGCTGCCGTGCTTGTGCTCAAATCATCCGATCCGGCACAGTGGCTGCGCACCGTCGGCGGCCCTGCATACGCGATCATTTCGCTCGCATTCGTTACGGCGGCGAACCTCGGTACCACCACGGCCGGTATATACGCCTCCGCCATCGGCCTGAGAAACTTCAGAGCCTTGCAGCGGCGCTCATGGAGCGCGCTGCTCCTCGTGACCATCGCCCCGGTCGCGCTGGTGGGCGTGTTCATACCCGAGCTGTTCTTCGCCAAGTTCGGCAACTTTCTCGCGCTGATCGCGGTCGCCTTCGCACCCATCTGCGGAATCCAAATCGTCGACTATTTCGTTTTGCGACGCCGCCGCGTCGACGTGCGTGCGATCTACACGACACGCGGTGATTACCAGTTCTGGGGCGGCTTCAATCCGGCCGCGCTGATCGCGCTCACCGTTGGTTGCTGCATGTACATCGGTCTACTCAATCCACTCAGCTACCAATCGAACGGTCTTTATTCCTATTTTACGGCGTCGCTTCCGGCGGCGGCGGCGGGGGCGCTGGCCTATTTCATCGGCGGATTGCTGGTGATTCGCGCCGGCCGTGGCGGGTATCCTCGGCGAGTCAAGTCATACCAGCCAGTTGACGACCCGGGGCCACAGGCTTGATTGGCAACGTGAGCGGAAGAATCCAAAATGACCAACGCGCTTCTGAGCGGTATCTTCCGGCCGCATACGCCACGTTTCTAGTTGAGTACCGCTATAGAATGAGTGAAGAGACTCGATATTGCGCTTCGACATGAATTCGTCGTCGGTAAACGACACTGATAGCAGCGGAAGGCTCTGATCATGAAGAAAGTCCCGAACGGTGTCGGTCCCAGCTACCCGCAGGTCGTGGTTCTCGTGGGCGCGACCGGCGACCTCTCGAAGCGCAAGCTCATGCCGGGGCTGTTTCATCTGTCGAGTGCCGGATTCATTCCCGGCTGCCGGATCGTCGGGGTCTCGCTGGATGAGCTCGATACCGCCGGCTTCCGCAAGGAAATGCACGAGGCAGTGCTCGAATTCTCGACGCGTAAAGTCGACGATGCGGCCTGGCCGTCCTTTGCAGAGGCCTTGAGCTACGTGCCGCTGACCGCCGGGCCGGCCGCGCTCAAGGCGGCCGTTGACGATGCGGAGCGATCGCTCGGCAGCGAGAGCCGCCGGCTTCACTACCTGAGCGTTCCGCCGAACGCCGCGCTGTCGGCGGTGCGCCTGCTCGGCGACGCCGGTCTCGTCGATCGCTCGCGCGTCATCATGGAGAAGCCCTTCGGCACGGATCTCAAGAGCGCCGTGGAGCTCAATGCGCGGCTCCACGAGGTATTCGGCGAGGATCAGATCTTTCGCATCGATCACTTCCTCGGCAAGGAGCCTGCGCAGAACATCCTCGCGTTTCGATTCGCCAACGGACTCTTCGAGCCGATCTGGAACCGCAACTTCGTCGATCACGTGCAGATCGACGTGCCGGAAACGCTGGGACTCGGCAAGCGCTCGGCCTTCTACGAGCAGACCGGCGCGTATCGCGACATGGTGGTCACTCACTTGTTCCAGATTCTGGGGTTCATGGCCATGGAGCCGCCGACGTCGCTGGAGCCCGGTCCCATCAGCGAAGAGAAGAACAAGGTGTTTCGCAGCATGCTGCCGATCAAGCCGAGCGAAGTGGTCCGCGGCCAGTACAGCGGCTATCGCACGGAGAAGGGCGTCGCCCCCGATTCGGACACCGAGACCTTCATTGCCTTGAAGTGCAGCATCGACAACTGGCGCTGGGCGGGCGTCCCATTTTTCCTGCGCACCGGCAAGCGGCTCGCCGAGGGCCAGCGAATCATTTCCATCGCCTTTCGCGAGCCGCCGAAGAGCATGTTTCCCGAGGGCTCCGGGATCGGCGCTCAAGGTCCCGACCATCTGACCTTCGATCTTGCCGACGCGGCCAAGCTTTCGCTGTCCTTCTACGGCAAGCGCCCGGGCCCCGGCATGCGGCTCGATAAGCTGAGCCTGCAGTTCGCCATGCACGACACCAGTCATATCGGCGATGTGCTGGAGGCCTATGAGCGGTTGATCTTAGACGCGATGCGCGGCGACCGGACTCTCTTCACGACGGCCGAAGGCATCGAGCGTCTCTGGGAGGTTTCGACGCCGCTGCTGGAAGCGCCGCCGCCGGTGCGCACGTACGCGCCGGGATCGTGGGGGCCGAACGCAATCCATCAACTCGTCGCCCCCTACGCCTGGCGTCTGCCGTTCGAGCGCGCCTGGCGCGATCCCAACGCCACCGGGGGATGATGGGGCACGTCCGCGGCGGCGGCCGCTGCGCCGTGGGTCCGCCGATGCCCCCTCGGGATAGGCGCCGTTCAGCGTACCGGCGATTTCTCAGGCCTCGAGCGGCTCGTCTCGAGCAGCATGCGCGTGAACAGATACAGACGCGGCGTCACGCTCGTGAGGTCGATCCATTCATGGTCGGTGTGGAAGCCGTCGCCGACGAACCCGAGTCCATCGAGGGCCGGCGTGCCGACGGACATGACGACCGCGGACTCCGAAGCGCCGCCGTTGCCGGACAAGGCGAGCGTCCTGCCGAGCTCGGCATAAATCGCCTGTGCGCGCGCACCGAGCGCATCGATCTGCGGGTTTTCGGTCAGCGGCGGATACGCGGATCCGAAAGGCGCAACCGTGATGGTGGTGTCGGGCACGATGGGTGGCAAGACGCCGGATCTGATCCTGGCGAGGATCGCATCGAAGTCCTCGAGCTTGCGAAACCGAACATCCAGCGTTGCCTCGGCCAAATCGGGAATGATGTTGTTGCGGGTGCCGGCTTTGATGACCGTCAGGTTGACCGTCGTGCCGTCGCCGGTGTGCGGGAATTCGCCCTCCAGCCCGGTGAGCTGATGCACGAGCTCCGCGGCGGCGTTCCGGCCGTTCTGGGGCACCATGCCGGCATGTGCCGAGCGGCCTTTCACCTGGATCGAGATGTCGCCCGCCCCTTTCCGCCACACGGTCAGCGCATCGGGGGGATCGCCCGGTTCCATGTTGAACTCGACGTCATTTTGTCTCGCGAGCGTCTTGATGAGCTTTGTGGAACCCGGGGAGCCGAGCTCCTCGCTGTCATCGAGCAGCAGGGTGATGGTCGCATAGTCCTTGAAGCTGAGATCGTGCAGGATCTTGAGCGCAGTGACGGCGCTGACCACGCCGCCTTTCTCGTCACCGACGCCCGGCCCGAGGGCTCGGTCTCCCTCGATACGGAACGGGCGCTGCGCGACGGTACCCTGGCCAAAAACGGTGTCGATGTGCGCGATGATGAGAATTTTCGCTTTCCCGTTCCCATGAAACACCGCCACGAGATTCGGGGGCAAATTCGCGGCCTCGGCCGGTTCATAGCGGACCTCGGCGCCGCTCGCCTTCAGTTGCGCTTCGAGAATCTCCTCCACCCGCTGGCCGCCGGCCACATCGCCCGATCCGGAGTCGACGTCCACGATGCTCTTCAGGAGCTCGAGAGCCCCGGTGCGGTCGGCTTCGACGGCGCGATAGACCGCCTCGTCGCGATGAGGCGCCGCGAGCGCAGCTGCGCCGAGCGCCAGTGCGATAGCCGCAGACACGATGCCGCGCGTGATCCGCGCGGCACCTCGAAGATTCGTCGTCATCGTAATCCGCTCCGTAAGACCGCAATCGTTCAGTATAAACGTCGCGGAGCACCGAGCGCAGCGCCAATCCTAGTTCCGGCTGTTCCCTGACAGCACCGTGACGTAGCGTTTATCGCCTGGACCGGCGTAGGCGGTCTCCTGGTAGGTCACCGTGTCGCCCATCTTCACTTCCACGATGTGTGTTCCGGGCGCCACGTTGATGATGCGCGATCGATAGCTTTTTTCCTGCGCATCGCCGACCTGCACCCCGTCGACGTAGACGAACGCGCCCGGGGCGATGCCGGTGACAATGATCTCGGGCGGGTCGGGCACGGGCTTGCTCCTGTGAAACCAGCTGCAGCCGGCAAGCAAAGCCGCCATGATGAGAAGAGACGTTTTCACGACACACCCCGCCGTTCGACGGATTCGAGCGTAGCACGCTGCTTCGGGAAGCGTCGACAAGCAGGTCACACGGCCCCGGGCGCTCGCATCGCGCTCAGCGGCGCCGTTCATCGCTACGTCCCCATCAGGAGTTGAGGGCCTCCATCGCGTGCGCGATCCGCGGCGCCGCACGCGGACGGGCGTACATCGCTTCGAGGTACTCCCGGAGCCGCGGGAAGGTCTCGAGCAGATCGAGCTCGTTCGCCCAGTCGAGTGTGTAGGCGAGCACAAAATCCGCGACGCACACCGTGTCTCCGACGACGAAGCGGCGGTCCCTGAGGTGCGCGTCCAGCACCTTGGCCATGTCGCGAAAATCATCGCGGGCGATCGGAATTTCCGCGGCGAGGCGCCGCGCCGCGGGGTAGAGCCGCGTGTGCCGCGCGATCCGCCAGAGAGGCTGCTCGAGCTCGGTGGCCGCGAACAAGAGCCATTGCGCCATGAGCCCTCGATCCTCGACGCTCGTGGGCGTGAATCCCTTGTCGGGGTACTTGTCCGCCAGGTACAGCACGATCGCCACCGATTCGATGAGCACGAGGTCGCCGTCGACGAGCACGGGCACCTTGCCCGCCGGGTTGATCTTGAGAAACTCGGAGGCGCGGTGCTCGCGTGCCGGCAGGTCCACGAGGATGCTGTCGAAATCGAGCTGCATCTCCTGAAGCGTCCAGCGCACGCGGATCGATCGGGTCGGTGGAAATTCGTAGAGCTTGAGGGTGTGATTCATGGGCGTCTCCATCGGCGTCGGCAAGTTTTGCTCTTTTGGCTATTGAGTCCCGCTGCCGCAGGCAGACGCTCGTCCCAGGAGCAATTTTCTGTCGCGCGCGTTCTGGGTGAGACCTGCGGCGCGGGAGAACTCCGTTCGAGCCTCCTCGAACCGGCCGAGCTTCTCGAGCAGATCGCCGCGCACGCTCGGCAACAGCGCATAGTCTTTGAGGCGCGGCGCGGAGCAAAGCGCCTCCACGAGCTCGAGCGCCGCGGCGGGCCCGAACGCCATCGACACGGCAACTGCGCGATTGAGCTCGACGACGGGGGACGGCGCAATCTGGGCGAGTGCGTCGTAAAGCGCGACGATCTGCGCCCAGTCCGTGTCGAGAGCGGTGGGCGCTCGGGCGTGACAGGCCGCGATCGCCGCCTGCAGAGCGTAGGGTCCGAAAGCGCCGCCCAGAGCTTGCGCGTGCTCGAGCGCGGCGAGTCCGCGGCGAATCATCAGCTGGTTCCACCGAGCGCGGTTCTGTGCGAGCAGCAAGATAGGTTCGCCCTCGGCGTCGACGCGCGCCCCGGTGCGCGAGGCTTGAATCTCCATCAAGGCAACGAGCCCGTGCACCTCGGCTTCCCCGCGGAGAAGCTCCGCGATAATGCGCCCGAGCCGCAGGGCCTCCTCGCAGAGCGCCGGCCGCATCCAATCCTCGCCGCTCGTGGCAGCGTAACCCTCGTTGAAAATCAGATAAATCACTTCCAGCACCGAGGAGAGGCGCGCGGCGCGCTCCTCCGCACGCGGCGCCTCGAACGGCACGCGGGCCGCGGCGAGCGTTCTCTTGGCGCGCACGATCCGCTGCCCGATGGTGGGCTCGGGCACCAGGAATGCGCGGGCGATCTCCGCGGTGCTGAGACCTCCCAAGAGGCGCAAGGTGAGCGCCGTGCGCGCCTCGGTCGAGAGCACGGGATGACAGGCGATGAACATCAGGCGCACCAGGTCGTCGCCGATGTCATCGTCCGCCGCCTCGGCCGGATCCTCGCTGCCCAAGCCGAGAAGCGGTGCCTCCTGGGCGATGGACTCGTGAGTGCGCTCGAGGAGCTTGCGCCGCCGCAGCTCATCGAGCGCGCGGTTCTTCGCAGCCGTCATGAGCCACGCGCCCGGGTTGTCCGGTATTCCGGTCGCGGGCCATTGCTCGAGCGCGCTCACCAGCGCCTCCTGCGCGAGCTCCTCGGCGAGCCCGACTTGCTTCAGCATGCGCGCGAGGCGCGCGATGATCTTGGCCGATTCCATACGCCACACCGCTTCGATCGTGCGCTCAAACGACGTCCCGGACATCACGGCAAACCGCGGCGACTCAGGTGAAGCACGGGCCGAGCTCGCGGACCTCGACCGTCGCCCAGCGCGCGGCCGGGCATTCCCGGGCGATCGCGATGGCCTCTCCCCGTGATTCGCACGTCAAGAGAAGGAATCCGCCGATCATTTCCTTGGCTTCGGAGAAGGGACCGTCCACGACGCTCGCCTGATCTCCCTGGACGCGCACCCGGGCGCCGCTTTGATCCGAGGCGAGCGATTGCGACACGGTGAGAAGCCCCCGGTCCTTCAGATGTTCGCTGAACCGGAGCATGCGCTCGTACAGCTCGCGACCCTCCGCCTGGCTCCGCGCCTCCCGCTCCCCGGGAGCTTCGACGATCAACAAAGCGTATGCCATCTAAGATTTCCTCTTCAGTGCTTCCCGGATCCCTCGAGATTCGCCCGTCGCTCTTCTTGTGTGGCTCGCAGCGCGGGCGTCAGCGCCTCGCCGAAATCCGCGGCCTCGAACACCGGCCGCGCCTCGATCACCCATTCGCCGGGTCCCGGGTTGGGACAGCGTTTCAGCCACTCGATGGTCTCCTCCATGGACTTTACCTGCCATAGCCAGAAGCCGGCGACCAGTTCCTTGGTCTCCGCGAACGGGCCGTCCACGACGGCTCGCTCCGCGCCCTTGTAATGCACGCGCTTGCCCTTGACGCTCGGATGCAGCCCCTCGGCCGCGAGGAGAACCCCAGCCTTGATGAGCTCTCCGTTGAATTGTTCCATCGCCGTGAGCGTCGCCTCGCTTGGCAGCGCACCTGCTTCGGAGAGCGAGGTCGCCTTCACCATGACCATGACTTTCATGCAGTTTCTCCTGTTCTGACAAGCGCTTGCGCGAGGGTTACCCGCCGGTGGGCGGGCGTGCCTGAAGGGTCCCAGCTTGCCGAATCGATGCCCTCGCTAAGGACGACGAACGAGCCGGCCTTGTTTCGACATCCTCGCGGCGGCTGATCACGGTGTGGCGATGTCGAAATCCGGACGCGAGGTTCGTCGTACAGTACCAGGGACGCGCTCCCGATCAGGATAGCCATCCCAACCATCGTCGTACCTGCAAACACATAGGAGCCTCCTCATGCCCGACCTCATCCCCTATCTCGCATTTGACGGCAACTGCGCCGACGCCATGCGCTTCTACGAGCGCGCGCTCGAGGGCAGGCTCGAAACCATGATGCGCGTCGCCGATTCGCCCATGGCGGCCCAGGCCCCCCAGGAATTTTGGCAGCGGATCATGCATGCCCGGCTGGCATTGCCCGGCGGCGGCACGCTCTATGCGGGCGATGTCATGGGACAGGTGACGTATCAGGGTATCCACGGTGTGTCGCTCACCCTCAATTACGGCACGGTGTCCGAAGCGAAAAATATCTTCGAGCGGCTGGCCGATGGCGGCAAGGTGACCATGGCCATGGCCCCGACGCTCTGGGCCAAGAGCTTCGGCATGGTAACCGACAAGTTCGGCACGCACTGGATCGTCAACGGCGAGCTGCTGCCGATATAGGCAGTCTCCCGCGTCCGCCGCCGGAGAGCACAGTACAATGGTGCATCTTCGGCCGCTCGCGAATGACCCCAAACGACAACGCCACGACGGTCCCGACACCGATCGACACCCCGGCCATGTTCGCCTTTTTGCCGCTCATCGCCTTTTTAAACATGCTGCTCTATCGGCGGCCGCGACGCCGCTACGCGGAGCAGCTGGTATTCTTTCTCCATTTGCAGGCTTTCTTTTTCTCCGCCGGTATCGTGATCGTCTTGCTCGGCTGGAGCCTGCCGATCTACACGGTGCTCGCGCTGCGTCAGGTGTTCAAGAACCGCTGGCCCGCGACGCTCCTCAAGGCGTTCGCCCTGTCCGTCGGTTATTTTATCCTCGCCCTCGTCACCTCGCTCGTCGCGGTCGTGTACGCGGCGCTGGAGCTCTGACGGTGACTGCGACGCGCACCCGGGCGAGAGATCTCGGGCTGCCCTTGCCGGGCACGCCCGGACTTCACAATGCCATCACCGACGTGCCCGGCGTCGAGGTGGGATTTTCGACCATCAAGTCCCTCGCTGCCGCTCCGGGCGACCGCCAGATCTACACGGGCGTCACCGCGGTGCTGCCGCGCGGGCACGCGCGCACGCCAAAGCCCGTGTGGGCCGGTCAATTCGACTTCAACGGCAACGGTGAGATGACCGGCACGCACTGGATTCACGACGCCGGGTATTTCTTGGGCCCCGTCTGTCTCACCAACACCCATTCCGTCGGCATCGTCCATCATGCCGCGGTGGGCTGGATGATCGAGCAGTACGCCGAGCACTTCCGCCACCACGCATGGGCGATGCCCGTGGTCGCCGAAACCTACGACGGCCTGGTGAACGACATCGGCGGCCGGCACGTCGAGGAGCGGCATGCGCTCGAGGCGCTGCGAACCGCGCGCGGCGGCGCCGTGGAGGAGGGGAATGTCGGCGGCGGAGCGGGCATGTCGACCTACGAGTTCAAGGGTGGCACGGGCACGAGCTCACGCCGCTGCACCATCGGCGCGCACACTTACACCATCGGCGTCCTCGTGCAATCCAACTTCGGACTCCGGTGCGATCTCAAGGTGCTCGGCGTGCCGGTCGGCGCGCACTTGCCGCACGGCGTCGTGCCCTCTGCCGCCGGCCGCGAGCAAGGCTCCATCATCGTGCTCATCGCCACCGATGCGCCGTTGACCTCCACCCAGCTGCACCGGCTCGCCAAGCGCGGCGTCATCGGCATCGGCCGCACCGGCACGCGCGGCGGGCATTATTCAGGCGATCTGATGCTCGCATTCTCCGTGGCAAACGAGCTCTATCTGCCCGCGATCGGCGAGGCCCAACCGCACAGCTTCCGCACCGAATGGCTGAACGATGCGCACCTCGATGAGATTTACGGCGCCACCGTGGAGGCGATCGAGGAATCGATCCTCAACGCGATGATCACCGCCGAATCCGTCCCGACCTGGAAGCCTCCCGGCTTCACGCTCGCGGCCATCGACCACGCCCAGCTCCTTGACGTTTTGCGGGTTCACGGCCGCGCCTGAGTTTGCGCCGCGCCGAGCGCGACCGCCCAACTGAAGGCCTGCCGGCGACTTCTCCTGGCTCTCACTCGAATCTCCCTGGCCGGAGCTCTGAAGCATTCCCAATTGATGGTAGTCTTTTCTCACGAGCGGGAGCCACCGGCGCGACTCAGAGGGATGGATGCAGCGGGAACAGATTGTTTTCGTCGGGACCAGCGATCTGTCGGGACACTTCCGCGGCAAGAGTTTTCCGCTGGCCGATCTGCCGTCGAGACTCGAGCGCGGCGTCGGCCTTGCGCCCACCAACATTTTCATTTCGGCCTTCGGTCCCATTCAGGTGACGACGTTCGGCACCGTCGGCGAGGTGTTCCTCGTGCCCGATACCGACACCCGCGTCCTGGTGCCGTTCGAGGGGGGGCCGGCGGAGTACTTCTTTCTGGGCGACATCAGGACCGCGCTGGGCACGCCCTGGGATTTCTGCCCGCGCCATGTCCTGCGCCGTGCGCTCCATCGGCTGGAGCGCGAGTCGGGCCTGCACCTGCTCGCCGCGTTCGAGCAGGAGTTCACCTATAGCGGCGGCGCCGGGGAGAAGTGGCAACCTTATGACCTCAGCGCCTTGCGGCGCCAGGGACCTTTCGGCGAGGCACTGCTCGCCGCGATGCGACAGGTGGGCGTGATCCCGGACTCCTTCCTGGCCGAGTTCGGCCCCCAGCAATATGAGGTCACTGTCGCTCCAGCGAAGGGCCTGCGCGCCGCCGACGACGCCGTGATCACGCGCCAGCTTGCCCATGCGGTCGCCTTTCGCCTCGGAGAGCGCGTGAGCTTCGCTCCCATTCACGACCCGGACGGCACCGGCAGCGGCACCCACATTCATTTCAGTTTCTTGGGAGAGGACGATCGGCCGGTCCTGCACGATGCGAAACGCCCCTGGCAGATATCTCTCGTGGGCAGCCGCTTCCTCGCCGGTATTCAGCACCATCTTCCCGCCCTGTGCGCGCTGACGGCGCCCTCGGTGGCGTCTTATTATCGCCTGCGCCCGAATCGCTGGGCCCCCGTGCGCGCCGACTCGGCACCTCTCGATCGCGGCGCGGCAGTGCGCATCTGTCCGCTCTCGGGCACCGATCCGGAGCAGCACGCGCGGCAGTTCAACATCGAGTTTCGGGTCGCCGACGCCGCGGCGAGTCCCTATCTCGCGCTCGCGGTTCTCGTCCAGGCGGGTCTCGACGGCGTGCGCCGCGAGCTCACCCTCGAGACGCAGAACCCGGCCGCCTTGCCCACGAGTCTCGCGGAGGCCTTGACGCTGCTCGAGCGCAGCGCGGCGGCCGCCGACTGGCTGGGAGAGGACTTGCTCTCGGCTTACCTCTTGTTCAAGCGGGCGGAGATCAAGGGGTTGGAAGGTCTCGACGAGGGCGAGATCTGCCGCCGCTATGCCGAAGTCTATTGATACCCGGAGTCCGCGCGATGACCCATCCGACCAGCCGTGAAATCGAAATCGACCCCAAGCACACTACGCTCTTGTTCGTGGACGTGCAGAAATACAATTGCACCTGGGAGGGCGGGGAGTACGCGCACTTGAGCGCCGCCGAGCGGGAAGCGCGCTACGGGTACTTCTTTCGAACGTTCCGGGAATCGGCACTTCCCAACATGGTGCGGCTGCGGGAGGCTTGTCGTCGCGCGGGCATGGAGGTGACTTACACCGTCATCGAGAGCATGACCGCCGAAGGCCGCGACCGCTCGCTCGATTATAAGATCACGGGGTTCAACGTCCCAAAGGGCTCGCCCGACGCCCGGATGGTCGACGAGCTCGCGCCCTCGGACGACGAGATGGTGTTTGCGAAGACCTCCTCCTCGGTGTTCATCTCGACCAACATCGATTACGTGCTCCGGAACCTCGAGACGCGCTATCTCATCATCGCCGGCTGCCTCACCGACCAGTGCGTCGATTCGGCGGTGCGCGACGCCTGCGACCTGGGTTACCTCGTGACGGTGCCCACCGATGCCACCTTGACCCTGTCGCCGGAACGGCACGAGTGGTCGCTCAAGAATAATCGCGGCTATTGCCGGCAGCGCACCACCCGCGAGCTCGTCGAGGAGATCGGGCGCCTCACGGGCACGTGAGCCGGCCGATCGCCACGCCCTTGGGCCCCGCGCCCACCCTGCGCGAGCGCGACGCGCAGGTGATCGCGAACATCGCGCGGCTGCGCTTCTCGCCCTTGTCGCTGGTCGGAGGGCGCGGCTGTCGGCTGATCGAGGAAGGCGGGCGGCAGCTCCTCGATCTCTCGGCCTCGTTCGGTCCCACCATCCTCGGGAACGGGCACCCGGCGATCACCCGGGCCGTGACGGCCGCGTGCGAGAACATGGCGGGCGCCAGCTTGCTCGCGTTTCCCAACGAGAACGCGGTCGCGCTCGCGGAGGAGCTCCTGCGGATCACGCCGGGACGTGATCCGCGGCGCGTCTGGTTCGGTCATTCCGGCTCGGACGCCAACGATTGCGCGCTGCGCGTCGTGCAGGCAGCAACCGGTCGCGCGCGCTTCATCTCCTTCATCGGTTCCTATCACGGCAGCCTGTCGGGCTCGATGAGCATCAGCGGGCACACCGCGATGACCCACACCCTGCCGCGCGCGGGCCTTCTGCTGCTGCCCTATCCGGATCCCTTTCGTCCCACGTTCGGCGCCGAAGCCGTGCTCGAGCTCCTCGACTACCATTTCTCCACCACCTCGCCGCCGGAGCAGGTTGCCGCCATTTTCATCGAGCCGATCATGGCCGACGCCGGCGTCATCGTGCCGCCGCCCGGATTTCTCGCGGCCGTCCAGGAACGCTGCCGACGCCACGGCATTCTCGTCATCGTCGACGAGGTGAAGGTGGGTCTCGGCCGCACCGGCAAGATGCACTGCTTCGAGCACGAGGGGCTCGAGCCCGACTTGGTGGTCTTCGGCAAGGGACTCGGCGGAGGGTTGCCGCTCTCGGCGCTGATCGGGCCGCAGCACATCATGGATCACGCACCGGCCTTTGCTTTGCAGACGACGGCGGGCAACCCCGTCGCCGCCGCCGCGGGCCGCGCCGTGCTCAACACCATCGCCGCCGAGGGTCTCGTCGAAGGGGCGAATCGGGTCGGTGAGCGACTGTCGCGCGGGCTCCGCGCCCTGCAGGCGCGCCAGCCGCTGATCGGTGAGGTGCGCGGGCGCGGGCTCGCGCTCGGGGTCGACCTCGTGCGCGACCGCGCTTCGCGCGAACCCGTGCCGGTGACGACCACGGCAAAGGTGATCTATCGCGCCTACCAACTCGGTGCCGTATTCTTCTATGTGGGCCTGCGCGGCAACGTGCTGGAGCTCACGCCGCCGCTGACCCTGTCCGAGGCCGAGGCCGACGAGGGCGTCGCGATCATCGATCAGGCCTTGAGCGATGTGACCCGAGGTCTCGTCTCGGAGGCCGACGTGGCGCCGTTCATGATGTGGTGAGATATGCTGTGGCGGGGGACCTGGCGCTGATCGGGTTGAAGCATTCATGACGACTCTCGCTTCGCGCCTGAGGCTTCCGGAAGCAGTCGGATTGTCGCTTGCCGTCATTTCCCCGACCGTCACCGCCGCCTTCAACATCACCCTCGTCGTGCAGGCCGTCGGCGAGGCCGCGCCGCTCGTGTTCGTGATCGGCATGGTGGCCATGGCCCTCGTGGCGCTCTCCTTCATGGCCTTCACCCATCGGGTCGCCCACGCGGGCTCCGCCTATGCGTATATCTCGCACACCTTCGGCAGCCGCGCGGGATTCATCGCCGGCTGGACGTTGCTCCTCACCTACCTCGGGTTCTCCACGGGATTTGCCGCGCTCGTGGGAAGCTTCACCTGCGCCGCGCTCAAGGGATTCGGTATCGAGGCGGGCAACGGGTGGATCGCGATCGGCGCCGGCGGGATGGTGCTCGCCTGGTGGCTCGCCTACCGCGACATGCGGCTCGCCAGCCGGCTGATGCTCTTGCTGGAAGCGGTCGCGATCATCGCCATCGTGGGCCTCTGTATCAGCATTCTGCGTCAGGTGCATCCCGACCTCGGCCGCATCGGCGCGAGCTTTCGTCCGACCTCACAATACAACGGCTGGGTCGGCGTCGGCTTCGGCATGGTGTTCAGCATCCTCAGCTTCTCGGGCTTCGAAGGCGCCGCGACGCTCGGCGAGGAGACCATCAATCCGCGGCGCAACATCCCCATCGCGCTGCTCGGCACCGTGCTCGGCTCCGGCGTCTTCTTCGTATTCGTCGCCTATTGCGAGGTGGCGGGGTTCGGTCCGACGGGCATCAAGGACCTCGCCGCCTCGCAGGCCCCGCTCGATGATCTCGCGCTGCGCTTCGGCTCGCCGCGCCTCGCCATCCTGCTCGATCTCGCCGCTGCCGTGAGCTGCTTCTCAGGGATCATCGGCGGGCTGGCGGCCGCGGGCCGCATCCTGTTCGCCCTAGGGCGAGCCGGCCTCTCCCCGGCGCTCGCCGAGGTGCATCCGGTGCATCGCACGCCCTCGATCGCGCTCTCGGTCACGGCACTCCTGATCTTCGTGCCGTTCCTCGCCTGGGGACGCATCGTGGGGAGCGGCAACTACTACAGCTACACGAGCACCATCGGCACGCTCGCCCTCATTCTCATCTACATCGGCGTGGGCGCCGCCGAAACCGTGGAGGCCTGGCGCGAGCGCCGCGCGGTATGGGCGGTGACTTGCACCCTCGGGCCTATCCTTTTGCTCTGGGTGCTCTACCGCAACATCTATCCCGTGCCCGAATTCCCCAACAACCTGTGGCCGTACTTCGCGTTCGTCTGGGCGATGGCCTCGTTGGCGCTGATCCGGCTCCGTCCCGGCGTCGCGGCCGCGCCGCTGCCCGATTACTCGTGACACGCGGGCAGACCGCCAGCGGCTGGCCCTTTTTTCGCGCCGATGCGAAGATGGATCGCACCGAAGGGATCGCAAGTCGGGAGACGGGAGAGAATGAGATTCGCATGGGGCGCAATGCTCCTCGCCGCGAGTTGCGCCATCGCCTCGGGAAGCGCGGCGGCGGGGGAGCCCACCGACCTCGACCCGGGCGCGCAGCTGCCGCTCGCCGAGACGCACACCACCGCCAAGCTCGACCCCACGAACCCCCGGCGCCTCTTCGTGCTCGATACTGCGTTTCCGGCGGCCGAAGCGGCCAAAACTTACGTGCTCGACGGCACTACCGGCGCGATCCAGGGCATGTTCAACCAGGCGTACTGGCCGAACTTCGCCGTCTCGCCCGACGGCTCCGAGCTCTACGCAGTCGACACGTACTGGGAGAAACACACCCGCGGCAAGCGCAGCGACTACATCGTGGTACGCGATGCAGAGACCCTGGATGTGAAGGAGGACATCCCGCTGCCCGCCGGCCGGCTGCTCGTCGTCTCGAAGAAATACAACTTCGACGTGACACCCGACGGGCATTACGGCTTGACCTACAACCTCGCACCCTCCACCGCCGTGACGGTAACCGACTTGAAGGCGCAGAGGTCCGTGGGCTCCATCCCCATCCCGGGCTGCGGTCTCATTTTCGCCCAGGCGCCGAATCGATTTTCCTCGCTCTGCGCCGACGGCTCCATCGTGACCGTCTCCTTCGATGAGCAGGCCAAGGGCAGCATCCGGCGCGCCGACAAAGTGTTCGACGCCAAGAACGACCCCGCCTTCGAGCACTCGGCCTGGGACAAGAAGCATCAGATGCTTTATCTCGTCACGTATGCGGGCGACGTCGTGCCGGTGAGTCTCGCCGGGGAGCGCGCCGCTCCCGCGGCCAAGTGGTCGCTCACCACGCAGGCGGAACGCGCCGCTGGCTGGCGGCCGGGCGGCTGGCAGATCAGCCACTTTCATTCGGCGAATCGGCGTTTGTACGTGCTCATGCACCAAGGTCACCCCTGGACCCACAAGAATTCCGGCACCGAGGTCTGGGAATTCGATGCGCCCGCCGGCAAGCGGCTGCAGCGGATCAAGCTCGCGGAGCCCGCGCAGACGGTAGCCGTGTCGGCCGATGACAGTCCCCTCGTCTACGTGATTACCGACACCTATCGAATCGCGGCCTATCGGGTCGGCACGGGGAAGCTCCTTTATCGAACCGAACCTCTCGGCTTCACCCCGCAGCTCCTGACCGTGTGGGGGGACTGAGATGGATCCGTTGCTCGAGCTTAGCGTGGCATGGGCGTTGGCGGTGCTCTTCGCGGCCTCCACCGCGCACAAGCTCGCCGCGCTCACGGAATGGCCGGGTGTGGTGCGCAACTACCGGCTGCTGCCCGAGGCACTCACGATGTCCGTCGCCGGCGCGCTGCTCATCGCGGGGCCGCTCACGGGCGCCGCGCTCGTGTGGCCCGCCACGCGCCGGATCGGCGCATGCGCCGCGGCCGCGCAGCTCATCCTCTTCGCCGTGGCGATCGCGATCAACTTGCGGCGCGGGCGCACGAGCATCGACTGCGGCTGCTTCGGCTCGCGGCTGCGTCAGGGACTCTCCGTCTGGATGGTGGCCCGGAATCTCGTCCTCGCGCTCCTCGCGCTCGGACTGCTCCTGCCCGGAAGACCGCGTGAGCTCACCGTGCTCGACATCGCCACGGCCTTCGCCGTCGTCGCGACCCTGTCGTTTCTTTATCCGGTGCTCGCCGTCGTCTTGCGGCCGCCGCCCGCGACCTTCGCCGAGAATTTCGAGGCGAGCTCGGCCGCGCGGCAGGCGCACTGAAGCCCCTGCATGCAGGCAGCACTTCCCTACATCGTCGTCCTGCAGCTGCTTCTCACGCTGGGCCTCGCGGTGCTCTTGTTCGGTCTCGCGCGGCAGGTGGGGATTCTGCACGAGCGCGTCGCCCCGATGGGCGCCATGGCGAGCGATCAGGGACTCGCCGTCGGCGAGATGTCGCCGAATCTACAGGTGACGACGCTCGCCGGCGATCGACTCGTCCTCGGCGCTGCGAGTCCGCACGGACGGAGCCGGCTGCTGCTCTTCGTGTCTCCCACGTGCCCCGTGTGCAAGAAGCTCCTGCCCATCGCCCGCTCGTTCGCGCACGCCGAACGGCTCGATGTCCTCTTGATCGGAGACGGCGACGACGCCGAGCAGCGCTCCATGATCCTTAAGTTCGGCCTCGAGGGCGTTCCCTACATCAACTCACCGCAGGTGGGCATGACCTTTCACGTCGGCAAACTTCCCTATGCCATCCTGCTCGACGCCGAAGGAGTGATCCGGGCCAAGGGGCTCGTGAACAATCGGGAGCACCTGGAGAGTCTCCTCATTGCCGAGGAAACCGGCTTCGGCACCATCCAGGCTTATCTCGACGCCCAGCAGCACCTCGCAACGAATGGAAGAGCACCTCCGCATGAAGCCCATCTCCAGAAGCCGGTTTGACCGGCTGATCGAGCTCGCAAGCCGCAAGGTCGCGCAGCGGGTGTCCCGCCGCAGCTTTCTCACTCGCTGCGGCAGCTGGCTGGTCGCCTCCTCGGCGCTGCCGCTCTTGCCCGTGTCGCGGCGCGCGCAGGCCGGCGATGCGCCGCAGAAGCCCAAGGGCACATTCGCTTCCGAGTTTGCAAACCATGCGCAGACCAAGGATCCCGCGCAGTGCAATTACTGGCGCTACTGCTCGAGCGACGGATACCTCTGCGCGTGTTGCGGCGGCGGGCCGAGCACGTGCCCCCCGGGCAGCTCGCCCTCGCCGACCTCCTGGGTGGGCTCGTGCATCAATCCGGACGACGGCAAGACGTACCTCATCGCGTATCGGGATTGTTGCGGCAAGGACTCCTGCGGCCGTTGCGCCTGTCTCGGCCAGGAGGGCGACATGCCCGAGTACCGTCCGCAGGTGAACAACGACATCGTCTGGTGCTTCGGCGCCTCGAGCATGGTGTATCACTGCTCGAGCGCCGGACTGGTCGGTCTCGCGGAGTGACGCCAGCCGTGCCTTCCCCGGTTCGCAAGTATCGGACGCAGTGTGTGAATCGCGTGCTGCGCGGTGGCATCGCTGTTCTCGTGGCCGTCACGGCGTTCGCGGGCCACACCGAGAACGCGCCTGCCACCAGCGTGCCTGCACCCGGCGCGCCGGCCCCCACCCCGCCGGCCACCAACGTGCCCGACGCCGTGACCCGCAAGAGCGGATTGCACGTCGAGCCCATGACGCGCCCCGCGCGCATCTACGCCGAGAACTGCGAGGGCTGCCACGGCTGGGCCGGGATCTCGGTGACCGAGATCCCGACGCTCAAAGAACGCATCGGCTACTTCGCGCGCATTCCCGAAGGGCGCCGCTACCTCGTGCAAGTGCCGAACGTCGCGCTCAACCCAAGCTCGGACGAGGACATCGCCGCCATGATGAATTGGCTCCTCGCCACCTACAGTCGGGAGCAACTACCCGCCGACTTCAAGCCGTACTCGGCCGCAGAGGTCGCGGAGCTGCGCAAGGCGCGCATCGACGTGGCGGCCGATCGGCGGCGCGTCGTCGCGGCGCTCGTGGCCGCGAATCAGCTGCCCTCGCCCGATGCGCTGACGATTCCGCATGCCTCGCTTTACTAGCCGAACTTCGGCTAGCCGCCGCGCGGCCCGCCCCATGTGTCTAGGGGCGGCGGCGTGGGCCGTCGCGCTCGGCGCAGGAGCGAACCCGGCCGTGGCGCAGAGCGCACCCGATGCACTCGCCGCCGGCCGCGAGAAATTCGTCCAGTGCGCTTCCTGCCACGGCGCCGACGGACGCTCGACGGTCGTGCCCGAGTATCCGAAAATAGGCGGGCAGACCGCCGCCTATGTCGTCAATGCGTTGAAAGCGTACCGCGACGGCCGGCGCCTCGGAACGTATGCCGCGATGATGGCCGCGGTCGCGAAGCCGTTGTCCGACGCGGACATCGCGAATCTCGCGGCGTACGTCGAATCGCTCGACGCGTCGCATTGCCCATGATCGAGGAACCGCCATGCCGAAGCTCATTCATTCCATGATTCGAGTGCTGGATCTGAACCGGGCCACGGAGTTCTACCGCCGCGGGTTCGGCCTCGAGGAGACCCATCGCATGGAGTTTCCCAGCTTCACTTTGCTCTATCTGCGAGAGCCCGAGAGCGGGTTCGAGATCGAGCTCACGTGGAACAAGGGACAGGCCGAGCCCTATACGCATGGCTCGGCCTACGGTCACATGGCGTTCTGCGTCGAAGACCTCGAAGCGCATCACGCGCGTTTGAAAGGCCTCGGCTATTCGGTTGGGGACTTGAAAGACCTCGCCGCTCCGAGCGGTGCGGCGAGGTTCTTCTTCGTCACCGACCCCGACGGCTACAAGATCGAGGTCCTGCAGCGAGCCGGGCATTACGTCTGAACCGCCACGCCGCCCTGGCGGGGACCGGCGCGCGCGCCGGGTGGATCAGACTTCATGTCCTGGCGCGGGTAGGATCGGCGTCAGGGGGATGCGTGGGACCGATGAGGGGAACCCTCGAAAGTTTTGAGTGAGCATCCTTTGCGATGATCTCCGTTCTCAGAGCGAGGCAGCCCCGCGAAGAAATGAGGAAATGCGCTACCCAACGCGCGGATACTAGAGTGATCCATCGTCGCAGCCATTGCCCACGCGTCGCGTTCCTCGTTCGGTGTCGCGCTCGTCACACCACATCCCAAACCCTTCGTGCTCACGCGAGAACCACTCGCGTCTCCGATCAGGCATACGGACATACTAGACATCATGGCCCCCGCCGTTCTGGCGGAGGCCGCAGTTAAGTGAGTGCAAGGAGTCTGCCTCCCGTCGTATCGTGGGTTGCGCACCGAAGTGTGCCGAGCCACATACAGAACGCCGGTCAGCG
>Ga0302324_100004919_pt1 | contig 29418 bp, 15 predicted proteins | sample Palsa_T0_1_FD_201949 | JGI IMG/M metagenome (GOLD analysis project Ga0302324, IMG submission 201949) | Peat permafrost microbial communities from Stordalen Mire near Abisko, Sweden - Palsa_T0_1 | ecosystem: Environmental > Terrestrial > Soil > Palsa > Peat permafrost | place: Sweden: Abisko...
GCCTTGCAGCAACATCCCGGCTCCAGCGGTTGGAGGAATATTAAGATCAAACAGTTGTAAGACGCCCCGCGCATAGGGGGCGCCGGCGGTAAACTACCTGCCGTTCGCCCGCAATACGGTTGCTACTTTCTTATCATCGTCATCGTAGGTTTTCTTGACGATATAGTGCCATTGCTTGTCGGATACATCGACAAAGAAGATATCCCCCAATTTGTGGGCTTTGACCGCATCCTGGAACTCTTTTGGCATCATCTCTTCGCCGAAGAACCAGCCGGTGTCGCCATGGGTGGTATTCCCATCCATGGTGTACTGATCGGACAACTGATCCCAGGCTGTCCCGGAACTGGCCTTTTGCACGACCATCTTTTTCAGACTGTCGATCTGCGTCTCGGACAGTGACCCGCCATCCAAAAAGATGTAGCTGGCCCGGAAGTTGATCTTTTCCGTCGACTCCAGCACCTTATAAGTCACATACCCCACGGAAAAGACATCCCCCTGGTTCTGCCGCAGCAGGCGTTTGTCGATGACCGTAGAATCCTTTAAGGAGTTCAGATTGAGTATAGCAGGCTTCAGCGGCGCATTGGCTTCCACCCAGGCCTGCGCCTGCTGTACGGTAGTGATCTTTGCAAATTGGTCATGCACAGGTTGTGCGAAAGCGGATGCGGAAACGACTAGTAATAAGCCTACAAAGCTGCTTTTCATATTTCAATGTCTTAGTGGTGAAGTTACAAATTTTTCGTGTTACCCCTCTTCACCACAATACGAAAATGCATGCATTTGGTTGCCTGCCAGCCCCGCAAGGGACCGCTAGTCGGCCCGCAAACTTTCCACCGGGTTCAGCCTCGAAGCCCTGATCGTCTGGGAGGCGATGGTCAGCAGCCCCAGCGCCAATATGATCCCAGTCCCCAAAAGCACCGTACCCCAGCCAAATTCCACCCGATTCGGGAATTTGCGTAACCACATGGTGTTTAGGGTATAGCTCAACGGTGCCGCAATCGCAATGGCGATCAGCAGGATATGTATAAACTCCCGGGAAAGCAGCAGGGCATTTCCCATATCACCCGCCCCCAGGACCTTGCGGATCCCCACTTCCTTGCGCCGGCGCTCCGTGGAATAAGTGGCCATGCCCAGCATACCCAGGCAGGCAATGATAACCGCCAACAAGGCGATAAAGCCAAGGATCGAGACAACATCGAAGACGCCCTGCGATTCTTCCGCCAACTGCTGGTCGAAGAAATCGTATTTCAACGGATGGACCGGGTCGATTCGTTTCCATTTGCTCTCCAGGCCAGCCATCACCGACCGCGTATCCCGCGAAGCGATCCTGACATTCACATATTGAAATCCTGCAGGGGCATTCTGCAGGAACAAGGGTTCGATTTTATCGTTGCCAAGCAGCATGCGCATGTGAAAATCCTGGACCACCCCTATCACTACATATACAGAGTCCGACCAGGACATCTTGAATGACTGCCCAACCATATCCGCCGGCCGGTGATAACCGAATGCCCTCGCAGCCGCCTCATTCACGACAAGATACTTGTCCGCTGTCGGTCCTGCCGCCGGCAGGTTCCTCCCCGCCACCAGCTTCAGGCCAAGCGCCTCGAAAAAATGCTCGTCGGCCCCCAGGGACATAAACTCCTTGTAGGCTTCCTTCCCGACACCAGCCGAATCCGCCGCCTTTCGCAAGCTCCCGCCTTCCGACCGGGTACTGGCAGGAATATATTGACAGGCCGACACCGCCGACACACCGGGGACCGTCCGAAAAGCTTCGGTCACCGTCTTATAGTCATTGCTCTGAAGATTGATGTTGACGATATTGCCCGTCGTGAACTCGTACTTGAATTCGATAAAGTATTTGAACTGGTTGTAGATCAGTATGGAGGTGATCACAAAGAAAAGAGAAAGCGCGAATTGCGAGACGCCCAGCACCTTCCGCATCGGCAATCGCCCCGGCCGTCCCCCGCCGTCGCTCTTGAGCGCCAGGACAGGGTCGATCTTCGACAGATACAGCGCTGGATAGATGCCCGCCACAAATCCGATCAATAGCGCCAGACCCAAAAAGACCAGGTAGACCATGGCACTCCCCTGCAGTTCGAAATGCAGATAGCGGTTCACCCATAACCGCACAAACGCCGCCTTCAGAAAAAACAAAAGCAGCACAGCCATCCCCATCGCGCATACCGCCGTGAGTAAGGATTCACCCAAAAATTGCAGGATCAGATCCGTCCTCAGCGCGCCCGAGACCCTGCGCACGCCGATCTCCTTTGCCCGCTTCAAAGCCCTTGCAACGGAAAGGTTAATATAGTTCAAACAGGCCGAAAGGATGATCACCAGGGCCAGAAATGACAGAAAATAATAGGCCACCAACGGCAGCACGATCGTCGACTCATTCCCAAGCAGGATGCCCGGGGAGATCCGGGTTAGCGCCTGTCCCATCATGTTGACCCCCTTCAGGTCAGGAAGCCCCGCATATTGCCGGGCCGCCAGCCTGCTTAAGACCGTATCCAGTTGCTGCGCATCCTTGCCCGGCGCCAGCACTACGTAGGTATAACAGTTATAATAATTTGCCCAGTCATTGCTATGATCGGGCAGTTTGTTTTGCCTTTGCAGGACCGGCATGGACGAAGCCGACACCAGGACATCGAATTGCAGATGGGACCGGTAATGGTTGTCCGCTATGACCCCCGTGACGGTATAGCTGCCCCAGGGCGTCGCAGCCGAAGCGCTCGCCTGGCTGAACATGATCAGGCCCCGGTCCGTGAATGCAACGGCCTTACCGATCGGGTCCTCGCCCTTGAAGAGCCGCTCCGCCATAGCATGCGTCAGGATCAGCGAATTCGGCGCGGCCAGTGCCGTGCCCCGGTCCCCCCGCTCCAACGCAAAACTGAATACCGAAAAGAACGATGTGTCGGCAAAATAACCCCGCATTTCCACGATCTCCTCCTTATAACGGGCGTCCCCACCCACCCCAAGTACCAGCTGGGTGACCGTCTCGGCGATCGGATAGTCAGCCACCATGGTAGCAGCCAACGGGACGGGACTGGTTGCATACGGGTGCCGCCAATCCTTCCTGTCGGTCAGGATCCTGTAAGTCCGGTCCTTTTTTTCATTGAATTGATCATGGCTTTTCTGATCGGCCAGCATCAGGATGATCAACATCCCAACCGACATAGCCGCCGCCAGGCCGAATACATTAATAAACGAGAACGCCTTGTACTTAAGGAGATTCCGGATACCAGCCTTGATGTAATTAAAGAACATGGCAAAAAACTTTAAGGAAGTGAATGGTAAAATGACAATGAGACCAGGCCGCCCCGACAAAGGTTACAGCCCGTCAAAAAACGAAGGAAGAAGTTGGGAAGACTCAAATCTAACGCATTTCGTCAATTATCCCCGACCGGTCGTCATATCCATTTCACCGCTCTTCCGCCACTTCTTTTCTTTGGGGAATGAAGGCATCACTCATTTGTGCCGCATTGATCCTCGTTGTTCAAGTCGCCTACGGTCAGCAGGCAGTCCCGGCCAAAAGCCGACTGACCGATACCACCGCGCCAAAAGCGCGTCAACTGGACTCGATCGTCGTAAGAGGCCAGAAAGCCCTGTTCCAGCAGCAGCCGTTCGGGACCGTCGTCAATGTCGGGAGCAGCGTCCTGTCCAAAGGCAGCACCGCGCTGCAATTGCTGGAAAGGTCGCCCGGCGTCACCATCGACTACCGCTACAACAGCATTGCCCTGAACGGCAGATCCGGCGTTACCGTCATGATCGACGGCAAGCCCATGCATCTGAGCATTGACCAGGTCGTTGCCATGCTGAACGGCATGAGTGCGGACAATATCGAAAAGATCGAGCTGATTACGACACCCCCCGCCAAATACGACGCCGACGGAAGCGCGGGCATGATCAATATCGTTCTCAAAAAAGACCAGCGCAAAGGCGTCAACGGCTCTTTTTCGCTTACCCAGGGTTATGGCTGGGGAGAAAAGGACGTCGCCAATATCAACCTCGCCGACAACACAAAAAACGGGGGGCTTTATGCCTCCTATACCTTTAGCCACGATAGAAGCTATAATTACCTTTTCGGTAAAAGCTATGAAGACTTTCCCCCACTCGGCGGCCCCATGGATGTGGAATTTCACAATACGGCGAAGCCCTTGATAAATAACCAGGAAGCCCGGCTCGGCATCGACGCCAGGGCCGGCGCAAAAACCAGCATCGGCGGCAGCCTCAGTTTTAGCAGCCTGAATACGACGTCCACCAGCCATAACACGCGGCTCTTTACCGTCCTCCCCGATTCGCCCCTTCTCTTCGATGGAACTGTCGGCGCCGTGAATCGCTGGACCAACCTGCTCAGCTCCATCTACTTCGAACACACGCTCGAAAAAAACCAAAAGCTCGGCGTCGACTTCGACTACCTTGATTACCGGAACAACAATCCCACCAATATACAGAGTTCCTTTCTCAACAAGAGCGGGGACCAGGCCGGCACCAACAACGACACCCTCTTCGCCCCCGACCAAAAAGGTTTCGCCAATACGCTCATCCGGGTCGGTATCGGAAAAGCAGACTACCAGAACCAGGTCAGCAAAAAGATAAAACTGGAAGCAGGTGTAAAGGCCACTTATACCAATAGCTCCAGTACCTCGGCCATCCAAAGCCTGATCGGCGGCGACTGGGTAACCCGTCCCGAAACCTCCAACGACATGATCATGAAAGAAGGCATCGGAGCCGCCTACGTTTCCGGCGATCTTCACCCGAACAGCACCACCACCCTTACAGCCGGACTACGATACGAATATTCCCGCACCAGGATGGTCGATCCCCTCACCGGTGCTACCACCATCGACCGAAAGCTTGGCGTTCTCTTCCCCAGCATCTTTCTCACAAGGTCTACGGGCGACAACAGCGGCTGGCTGCTGTCTTATACGAAAAGGATAAGCCGCCCCACCTACAACGACCTTTCCTCCTTTGTAGCCTATAACGACCCCGTCAGCGTCTTTACGGGCAACCAGCTCCTGAAGCCGACCATAACGAACAATCTAAAACTGGGTTATCACGACAATGGCTATTCGCTCTCAATCCTGGCGAGTCACGACGACTATCCTATAGCGCGCTGGCAGGCCACCGCCAGCCCGGGCGGAGACCTCCTGTATATCTCCCCCCAAAATCTACAATACGCAAACAATCTTTCCCTGCAGCTGGACCTGCCCTGGAAGCCTTTTACCTGGTGGTCAATGAATTTTAGCGCCATCGGAGGATGGGTGAGGTTTAAAGAAACATACACCCCCTTGCCAGTCGAAAAGACCTGGTTCGGGTATAACCTGCACGGCAGCCAGACCTTCACGCTGACCGGCAGCCTCATACTGGAAATATCCGGCTGGTATAGCGGCCCCTCGTATGAGGGCTCGGTAAAGAATGCACCGGTCGGCTCCGTCGATGCCGGTATAAAAAAGGAGCTGCGCAAGAACGGCGGCATCCTTCAACTATCTATAACAGATATCTTCAAAACCGTAAAGTACAAGAATTACTATGGCTCATTGACGCCCGATCCCTTCGATGGCCACAGCTGGGATATCTATAACCCGGAATCCAGGCAATCGCCAATCATCAAGCTGACTTACACCCGGTCTTTTGGCGCCCCGGCAGGCAGAATCCAGCGGACACCCGATACAGGATCGCAAGATGAACGGCACCGGGTAACTTTTTAACTACCGGGCGCGGCTTCCGGCGGACAGTCAGGTCGTTCAACGACCGGTCCCGCCTTACGCAAAAACCCTTATATCGCTCCCATTTTGGGAATAAACCCCAACACAATCAGACGATAACATAATAACAGTCAACATGATATAAAACTGGATTGAAATTGGACGTATTACTACATTGAAATCCAGCCTATGAGACCAATTCTACTTTTCATCAGTCTTCTGATCTTTTTGCAGCCCATAAGCGCCCAAACCTCCTATACGTGGAACGGATCGCTTTCCTCCTCCTGGAACACTGCTGGTAACTGGACTCCCAATGGGATCCCCGGCGCCGCCGACAATGTGACCATTGTAACAGGGAGCCATACCAGCCAGCTGAACGCTACCACCGCGGTCAACGATTTTACCCTGACCAGCGGCACGCTGGACATGGGGGGCGATACCCTCACTGCCAGTACAGCAGCCACATTTACCAGCGGCACGGCGCAAAACGGTACCTTCCTCATGCCCTCAGCCACAACTGTCGTCTTTGGCAGCAGTACGGTCACCATGAACTGTATCGTCAACATCACCTCGGCTGACATCACCTTAAAAAATACTACTTTTCAAAAATCCCTTACGATCACCAAGACCGGGTCCACCAACGACGTCAGCAGCGGCGGCAACATTTTCAATGGAACCCTGACAGCAACGAATTCCGGCTCCGGCTACCTGATGTTCGGTAACAGTAATGGAGATCAGTTCAATGCTTCGGTGACTTTCAACAACACCGGAACATCCGGTATCTATGTAGCCAACAACAGCACGGGGAACACGTTCAACGGCAACATCATCGTCACTTCTGCCAGCGGTGGAGGCATACAATTCTGCGCCGGCAGCAATACCGCCGCAGCCACCCTATCATCGGGCTATACGATAACTGTCGGCAGCGGCGGTTTTTCGGCGGGTACGCTACTGCTTCGCCAGTTCACCCAGAGCGGGACGACGGCACAAAATCTCTCTTTATCAGGAACAGGCGGGCTAACCATCGGTCCGTCATCGGTGTTCGGCGGAAACCTGACTACTTCGAGCCCCGCACTCGTCCTCAGCGGCGGGACGTTCAACGGCACGATCAACCTCACCAAGACCGGGTCCAGCGGGGACTGGGGATCGGGAGGCAATGTGTACAATGGCGCCTGTGCCATCACCAACAGCGGCAGCGGCTACCTCGTGATGGGAAATACCAATCCGGATATCTGGAACAGTACGGTAACGTTTACCGACAATGGATCCGAGCGGATCTTACCCGCCTGGGCCAGTACGGGCAACCAGTTTAATGGAAATATTTATGTCAATACATCCGGCAGCGCCATTGGCGTACAATTCTGCGGCGGGAATAGTACCGCGACCGCAACGCTGGCTGCGGGTATGACGATTGCACCAGGTACGGGCGGGCTGACAGCAGGCTACCTGTATCTAAAACAATTCACACAGGCAGGGTCCGCAGCCATCAATCTGACCGGGACCGGTACTTCAGCCATATACCTGGGCCCCACCAGTAGTTTTGGCGGGACAATGACAGCGACCGCGCCGGATATTTATTTCAATGGCGCGACTTTCAATGGTACGGTAAACGCCACCAAGACAGGCGCCAACAATGACTACAGCTCCGGCGCCAATACTTTCCAGGCCAGCGCTACCCTTGCCAATGCCGGCACGGGTCTGATGGCGCTGGGAAATGGAACGGCGGACATTTTTAATGGCTCTGCCATCTTTAACAGCACAGGATCTTCCATTATCGCCCCGGCATGGAATTCCGCCGGTAACATGTTTAACGGCAACATCGTCGTCTCCAGCACCGGTTCCTCCCAGGGCGTCTGGTTCTGTAACGGCAGCGGCTCAGCTTCAGCCACCCTCGCCTCCGGAGACACGCTTCAGGCAGGCTCGGCAGGTTTTTCGTCCGGGACCCTCCTGCTCAGGCAATTCACGCAACAGGGCAGCGCTTCGACAAATCTGACCCTGACCGGCGCCACAACACTCTTGCAGGTAGGACCTTCGTCGACTTTCGGCGGTGATTTTATCGTGGTCTCGCCGCGGATCCTCCTCAACGGTGGCACCTTTTCCGATACCACTATACTCACAAAGACGGGATCCACCGGGGAATGGTCCAACGGCGGGAATACCTTCAACTCTACCCTGATCGTCAATATGCAGGGCTCGGCCTATTTTGGTTTTGCCAACTCCTCTGCTGATATCTATAACGGCGACGTCTATACCAATAATAATTCTACCGATCGGATCATTTTCGGCGGCACCAGTACTGGCACCCAGTTCAACGGAAATATCATCGTCACCCAGACCGGCAGCTCCATCGGCACCGCTTTCGGTTGGGCCAACGGCTGCACCATTACACAGGCGGCCGGCAAGACCATCTCGATAGGCGCCGCCGGTTATAACACCGGCTACCTGCAGATCGAACGTTTTACCCAACAGGGCAGTGCACCCGTCAATCTTACCCTGACGGGTACTGCTTCCCTGACTTTTGGACCCACTTCGACGATCGGCGGTAACCTTACCTCCAGCAGCCCCGCCTTATTCTTTAACGGTTGTACCTTTAACGGAACGGTCAATTCAACCAAAACAGGCGCCACCAACGACTACGCCAGTGGTGGGAATATCTTCAATAGCACGACGACCATCACCGACTCGGGATCAGGCTATCTTGCATTAGCCGGTGGCAACCCGGATCAGTTCAACAGCACAGCGACATTCAACAACACCGGCAGCGCCAATATGTATGTGGCCAACAACAGCACTGGCAATACTTTCAGCGGCCTGACGACATTCAACAATACGCCTACCGGCAACACGCTGATTGATGTCAGTTCGAATTCGACGGGCACCGTTTTTAACGGCAATATCGTCGTCAGCTCCACCAACGGCGGGGGTGTGCAGTTCTGTACCGGTAATGCGACGGCGACGGCTACCTTGTCTGCCGGCTACGGGATTTCGATCGGATCCGGCGGCTTTTCAGCCGGTACCCTGTACCTCAAGCAGTTCACCCAATTGGGCAGCGCTTCGACGAATCTGACCCTGACCGGCGCCACCACCTTGCTTCAGACCGGGCCTTTATCGGCTTTCGGCGGTGATTTTACCGTCGTCTCGCCGCGTATCCTCCTCCAAACGACCGTCTTTTCCGACAGCACCAGCCTCACGAAGACCGGCGCCACCGGCGAGTGGTCATATGGCGGCAATACATTTAACAACACGCTGACCGTCAACCAGCAAGGTTCCGGCTACTTTGGCTTCGCCAACGGCGCAGCGGATATATATAACGGAGATGTATATGCTAATAATAATTCTACCGAACGGATCATTTTTGGAAATAACCCTACAGGCAACCAGTTCAACGGAAATATCATCCTCACACAGGTCGGCAGTTCTGTAGGCATCGCCTTCGGCTGGAGCAATACCACCAGCGAGACCCAGGCCGCCGGCAAGACGATCTCGATCGGGGCCGCGGGTTTCAATACGGGCTATTTACAGATCGAGCGCTTTACCCAACTGGGTAGTACACCGGTGAATCTCCTCCTGACGGGCACGAGTTCCCTTACTTTCGGGCCCAGCTCGGTTATTGGCGGCAATCTCACCTCCACCAGCGGCAGCTTATATTTTAACGGGTGTACGTTTAGCGGAACGGTCAATTCCACCAAAACGGGCGCCACCAACGACTATAGCAACGGGAACAATATTTTCAACGGAGTGACGGTCATTACCAATTCCGGATCCGGTTATATCGTATTCGGCAATGGCAATTCCGACCAATTCAACAGTCAGTCGACCTTCAACAACACTGGCAGCGCCAGTATGTTCGTAGCGTTCAATAGCACGAATAACGTTTTCGGCGGCCTCACCACCTTCAACAATACCCCTACTGCAAACACGGGGATCTATGTCAGCACCAATTCAACCGGAACTGTCTTCAACGGCAACATCGTCGCCAATTCCAACAATGGACAAGGAGTCCAGTTCTGCACCGGTAACACCGCCGCTACCGCGAGCCTCTCTGCCGGTAATACCATTACCGTAGGCGCCGGCGGCTTCTCCGCCGGTACGCTGCTGCTTCGCCAATTCATCCAATCGGGCTCGACAGCACAAAATCTTACCCTGACGGGAGCCGGTAACCTCACCTTCGGCCCCTCCTCCGCTTTCGGCGGGAATGTCACCACGGTGAGCCCTACCCTCTTATTCAATGGCTGCTCCTTTGCAGGCACGGTCACAGCCACCAAGAACGGTGCCTCCAGTGACGGCTCCATCGGCAACAATACGTTCACAGGCGCGTTCTCCGTTACCAACACGGGCGCCGGCTATTTCCTTATGGGTAATGGCAACCCCGACCTCTGGCAGTCGACGGCCGTCTTCAACAACCAAAGCACAGCAAACCACATGTATGTCGCTTACAATAGCACGGGGAATACCTTTAACGGCGACGTGACCTTCAACAACCAGCCGGGCGCAACAGGGCTATGGATCTATCCCAATTACTACGGCATCAACACCCAGTTCAACGGCAATATCTTCGTCACAAACGTCAACGGTGGTGGAGTCTACTTCGGCGCGAATTCGGGTACCGCCACCCTGGCTGGCAGTGGCTCCATCAGCATAGGCGCAGCTGGTTTCAACTCGGGTGGACTGATCTTCAAAAATTTCACCCAGACCAATGCAAGCGCAGCGCAAAATATAACGACCACCGGGACCAGCTACATCCAGTACGGTAGCGCCGCGTCTTTCGCCGCCCCCGTCACCTCTTCCAGTCCCGGGCTGCTGTTCGACGGATCGACTTTCAATGGTATCGTGAACTGCACCAAAACGGGCGCCAGTAACGACCAAAGCCAGGGCGGCAACACTTTCAATGCCGCGGCGACCTTCACCAATAACGGAACGGGGTATCTCCTGATGACCAACAACAGCTCCGACGCCTATAACAGCAACACCAGCTTCGTAATGAACGCGACCGGCGCCGTCTATCCCAATTATAACAACAGCAGCAATTATACGGGTAATCTCACGGTTACGTCTGCTTCAGCTATTACCTTTGGCGCCGGCACAACGGGCACAGCCACCTTCAGCGGGGCCGCCAACCAGAATATCAATGCTACTGCAGGCACCCCCGCGCCAATCTTCACCCGGCTGGTGATCAACAATACCGGCAGTGGAGTAACCCTGAACAACACACCCATCAACGTGTCAAACAGCCTGTCCCTCGCTACCGGCCTGCTCAATACTTCGACCGCTTATATCCTGACCATGCTCAACGGCTCCACCACCGCGGCGGGAACAGCCTTGTCCACCAGTTATGTAAATGGTCCCATGGCGTATCAGAAATCCACCTCGGGCATCAGTACGCTCAATTTTCCCATCGGGACCGCACCCGATTGCCGGCCCTTTATCCTTACGGTCAACCATAGCACGGGAACCTTGTATACCTATACGGCGCAGTTATATGACGCCAGCGCCTATGCCCTGGGTTATACCTACCCACCGAGTGTGACCCATGTCTCAGCCGAACATTACTATACCATCGCAAGGACCAATGCTGCGGGCGCCAGCCAGCCTTACCAGGGCCTTAGCGGTAACCAGACGATCCAGATCTTCTTTGGCGCCAATGACTACGTCACGGACGGCAGCACCCTTACCATCGTCAAGAACACCTATACGGCTACCACAGCATGGATCGATATCGGCGGCACCGGCGGCCCCGCCGCAAGCGGAGGCGCCAACCTCACCGGCAGCATCATCTCGACTTCCGGACCTACCGCTTTCAATTCGTTCTCCACATTCGCTATCGCTAACAAGATCGGCGGCGCCAACGTCCTGCCCATCAAACTGCTCTATTTCACCGCCAGACCCGATAACAGCAAGGTCGATCTCGGCTGGGGAACGGCGACGGAAAGCAATAACAACTATTTTACCATAGAAAGAAGCCATGACGGCATCAGCTTCGACTCCCTGATCCGCGTTAATTCGCTGGCTTTCGACGGCACCAGCAACACCCAGCTCGACTACACCGACATTGATCCCAGCCCCTTGCAGGGTACGAGTTTCTATCGCCTGAAGCAGACGGATCTCGACGGCAACACCCAGTATTCGAACGTGGAATCTGTTTACTTCGGTCAGCAAATCACCGTGTCCATCTATCCCAACCCCTCGGCGGGAACCCTCTATGTGAGCGGTCTTCCCGGAGACCAGACCACGCTGAAGGCCGAATGGTATGATATCGGCGGAAGACTCCTGCTCCAGCAAATGGTATCCGTACAGGGTGGGATCGCAATGCTGAATACCCATTTTACCAATGGGGTCTATGTGCTGAAATTCCAGTCGGCGGACGGAACCATTATGGCGAAGAATGTACTGATCATGAGATAGTCGCGGCTCAACTATCTAGCTGGACTGCTCAACGACAGGTATCATCTGCGGCACCCTGCGGAAAAAACGCTGGCGGAACAGCAGTATACATATCACGCCAACAGAAATGGAAGCGTCGGCGATATTAAAGATGTCTGCGAAGAATTCGAATTCCTTTCCCCCGAAATACGGCACCCAGCCCGGGTAATGTGTTCGGATCATTGGGAAATACAGCATGTCGACCACCTGGCCATGCAAAAACCCCGTATACCCGTGCGCCGGGAAAATGCGGGCTACATGCTCATACGTACTTCGCTCAAAGATCAGTCCATAGAACAGGCTGTCGATAAGATTGCCGAGCGCACCCGCGAAGATCAACGCGGCACAGGTCACAAATCCCCAGTGATCTCCCCTCGCCGCGATCTTACGGATATAAAAGATCCCAAACACCACCGCCGCGAGACGAAACAGGGTGAGAATGATCTTTCCGGAGTCCCCGCCAAATGTTATGCCCGTCGCCATGCCTTCGTTCTCGACAAAATAGATCTGCGCTTTTTTGCCAAGCAGGTGTATACCATTGTCGTAAGGTGTCACCCGGGCAAGATAAAAATCGGTGGGATGGCTCAGCGGCATATGTGTCTTGACCCATATCTTCAGGGTCTGATCTGCCGCAATGATCAGCAGCACAAGGAGAAAAACATGCCTGGACTTCAATTTCCTGATTATGTCCGACAAATATAATTTATTTATTCAGACGCATCTTGCTCTCAATGGCCGAAAGACCGATCTGGCCGGACAAACCCTGAAATTCCTGCTGCTGCCGCAACCGGGCTTCGTCATTGAAACCATACCCGACGGCTTTTACAAGATCCGCGCCGGCGCCATGGCCATCCCCGGTGCGCGCATGCAGCACGGCCGAAAAATACCATGCCTCAGAGTTGGAAGGGTCGGCTAACTTGTAAAGTTCCACAAAATGCCGGGCGGCATCATTTTGATTGCCATTGATCAGTTGGTTGCTGATGGAATAAAAAGCCAGCGAGAGATACGCCAGCAGTCGCTGATTCATCGCACCCAGCGAGGTCTTCGCCGATGCCCTGACCCGCAGATCGGCGATCGTCCTGGTCCAATAATCCATATCCCCCTGCTGAAATTGCTGCACATATCCTGCCTTGGTCTTTTCTTCCGTGGCCAGAATATCCGCCTGTTCCTGCTGCTGCCTGAGATACCCGGGGTCTTTGCCGATAGCAGCAGCCTGCTTGCCAAACCAACCGGTTTCACTCGTAAGTCCGTCGAGGAGCTCCGCCGACAGCACGCATTCCCGGTGGGCCTTGATCAGCAGTCCCGCCTGCATCGCAGCGGCCAGCCTGCTTTTGCTGCTGCTGATATAGCCGTCGATGGCGGCGCCCTCCCTGGGGATAAGCTTCGTCCGCATGGCATCGAATTGCAGCCCTTCAAAAGCGATGCGCATCGTAGCCTCCGGGGCCCATTCATGTTTGCCGTCAAAAAAGAGGATGCGATGCCAGGTATGGGTCTTATCCAGGTCATTGGTGATCGCGACCAGTTCAGTCATGTTCATGTCCCCTTCACCCGCTATGGCAGTAAAGCTAAAATGGAAGTCGCCGGCCGAAACGCCGTCGGGTAAGCCCGCCCCGTTCGCGATCACGCCCCTTATAACGCTATGCTGTATAGCCAAATAACTGGCAACCTTGGCGCCGCCTGAGAAGCCGCAGGTGTATACCCGGCCGGCCATGATATGCAGTCGCTTTTGCGTATCCTCGAAAAGACGGTTCCAGATGGCTTCCGTCACAGTCCAGTCGTTGCCATTCTTAGAGTTGTTGCTGCCCACAAGAATAAACCCATAGACCTCGGCCAGGGCCCGATATTTCCGCAAAGGCAGCGCGCCAACCCCATGCGAATCGAAAAAATAAAGGATGGGTAAAGTTTCCCTGGCCCCCCGGAGCGGGACATATACCGCATAAGACTGATTGGTGTCGGCCTGGCAAACCACCCGTTCGATGACCTTTCCTGGAACGAAGGGATCCGCCGCGGACGCACTCGTGATCAGGCCGGCGCAGTATACAACCACAAGGCCGACGACGCGCTTAATGCGTATCATAAAAACGCAGGATAGAAAATTTATATCCTCCCGTCTCATTCCTGCCGATAGTGTACTGCACTACCCGGTTCCCACCAGTGGGGATACTGTCCTTATCACCTGTTTTGTAGATCGGGAATTTCTCGAGCACAGTGCCTTCCATCATTGAAAACTGGTCACCACCCTTATAGCCGGTGTTGATCTTACCCTCCAGCGCCGGATCGGGCAGCGCGCAAGGCTTGATTTCCTTGTTGCCTTCCGACATCAGCACCAGCACCGTTCCGTGTCTGGCTGCGGAGTCATTATAAATGAACATCACCAGGTCTGCTATCCCATCGTTGTTCAGGTCATCGACCTGGACACCGGCTATCCGACCCCGGACCGGGATATTCATGGTCTCGTTGGCAGGACTTTCGAAGCCGATGGGCCTTACCGAGGCCATATTGGTGGCGATCTCCTTGTTCCGCGAACTCACCTTGAAACCGGTGCTGCCGACCTTCATAGTCGTATCGATCTTTTTGAACGTGATCTGGGCATCCGCCTTTCCAAAAAAAGCCAGCCCCGCGAGCAAGCCAATAAGCATACCTTTCATGCCGTAAATATATGGAATGTAGCAAATTTTTTGCGAACTTTCGAGCATGATAAAGAATATGCTCCTCGTCGCCCTGCGAAATTTTAAGCGCGACAAATGGTACAGCTTGCTCAATATCCTTGGCCTTACCATGGGCATCACCTTTAGCATCTTTCTCATTTTCTATGTCCGCGACGAGCTGAGTTACGATCGCTTTCATGCGAAAGCGGACCGCATTTTCCGGGTGGAAGGGGTTGTCCAGGAAGTCGACAAAGCGCCCTTGAACATGGCTTATAGCCAAACGCCCCTGGCAGCCACGCTTAAAAAGGAATATCCGGATGTGGAAGAATCGGTACGCTTCCTCTCCGCGGGTAGGCGAAATATGTATAAAAAAGGAGACCTTCACCTCTATGAGGACAAGGTCTATTATGCCGATAGCAACCTGTTCCGCATCTTCACCTTTCCCTTCATCGAGGGCGACCCGCACACCGCGCTCCTGGCCCCCAATTCCATGGTGCTGACCGAATCGTCCGCGAAAAGGTTCTTTGGAACCACGACAGGCGTCGTCGGGCAATCCCTTCAAAAAGAACGCGACAATTTCAAGATCACCGGCATTATAAAAGACGTCCCTTCCAATTCCCATATCCGGTTCAACATGCTCCTCTCTGCCAGCTCACTCCCAAAAGAGGCCGACCGATGGGACAATTTCAACGTCTTTACCTATGTACTGCTTCGCCCGGACGCCGACCCGGCCGCTTTCGCCAAGAAGCTGGAACCCCTGTACGATAAATACATGGAGCAGATCTTTAAACCGTTCAACGTGAAGATCCACTACATGGTCCACCCGATCAGCTGGATCCACCTGCATTCCGATCTGCAGTTCGAGCCTGAGGACCTTGGCAACATCTCATACGTCTATATATTTCTGGCGGTGGCTTTTTTCATGCTGATCATCGCCTGCATCAACTATATGAACCTGACGACGGCACGTTCTGCCCGGCGCGCCAAGGAGATCGGCATCCGCAAGGTCACCGGTTCAACACGCCCGCAGCTGATCGTCCAGTTCCTGCTCGAATCGATGCTCACTGCCGTCTTCGCGCTCTTGCTGAGCATCGGTCTGGTCGCTGTGCTCCTCCCGGTCTTCAATACCCTCGCGGGTAAGTCCATACCCTTCTCCACAGTATTACAGCCCGGTATGATCGGGTTGCTATTCGCCATCATCCTTTTCGTCGGCTTTCTGGGCGGCAGCTATCCCGCCCTCTACCTGGCAAAATTCGAGCCCATCCATATCCTCAAAGGGAATCTTGCCAAGAGCTCGAGCAACACGACACTTCGACAAATACTGGTAGTTACACAATTTTCCATCGCCATGATCATGCTGATCTGTACCCTGGTGGTCTATAACCAATTGAATTTTATTCGCAGCAAGGATCTTGGTTTTGACAAATCGCAGGTGGTGACGATCGTCGCCAGGGCCGGTAACATCACAAGCCAGTTGAAGGCTTTCAAGAACGAGATCCGCAAGAATCCGCACGTCCTCTCCGTCGCCATCTCCGAAACTGAACCAGGCGGACCGGCTCTCAGCTATAGACTCTTCCATGTTCCCACCAAGGACGGCGCCTGGGCCGACCAGGCCATGGACAACTATGGCGTCGATGAAGACTATTTCAAGACCCTGGGTATGACGATCACCAGGGGCAGAGCCTTTACCGGACCGGCCGATACCCTCCGCAGCATCATCGTCAACGAGAATTTTGTAAAGAACTTCGGCTGGGACAACCCCATCGGCAAACATGTCAAATATCCAGGCGACACTTCCAGCTATTACCTGGAGGTTGTCGGAGTGGTCAAGGATTTCAACCAAAAATCCTTATATAATCCTATAGGGCCCGAACTGCTATTTTACCGACCATACGGCAACCACATTCAGCTAAAGCTCGATGGCCGGGATATGCCCGGCACTATCGCCGGCATGCGGGAGACCTGGCACACCATCTTCCCGGAATTACCCTTTGAATCCAACTTCCTGGACCAGGGTTTCGATAAGCAGTATGCCGCGGATCAGCGCCGCGGGAAACTGTTCACAACCTTCTCTGTCCTGACGGTCATGATCACCTGTCTGGGATTGCTTGGGCTCATTGCCTTCATTACCCAGCAACGGCAAAAAGAGATCTCCATGCGCAAGATCATGGGCGCCGGTGTCGGCCAGCTCGTGACACTAATTACACGCAATTTTGTATTCCTTGTCGGCATCTCCTGCCTCATCGCCTTCCCTGTCGCCTATTGGTTCATGAATAAATGGCTGAGTTTCTTCCCGTATAACACCGGGTGGTCGCCAACGCCGTACCTGCTGGCAGCTGTTACCGTATTATTGATTACCCTGCTGACCGTCATCTACCACACGATGCGGGCAGCCCTTACTAATCCATCGAAAAGCCTGCGATCGGATGGCTGAGCATAACCGAGCGGAGCGAAGGCAATCGAGGATCGAGCGAAGCTCGGACGAATATTGCGGGCGAAGCCCTAACGAGTAGGTCCGTGTCGAAGCAGGACCGACGAAGTTCTCCGACGAAATTCATCACCTAAAGATTTCATTGAAACGAGCATACGGAACCGTATCCCTGGCGAATTCAAAACTGCCTTTTTGAGCCACTTCTTCAGCCGAACGAAGAAAAGCCCCGTATGCCGCACGCGCAAGCGAAGAGCCCAGGCTCACCCGCCGCACACCCAGTTCGGCCAATTCACGAACAGTAAACGTTCCCTTGCCCAACCCCATGATCACATTCACCGGCTTGGGGGCCACGGCTCGTACTACCGCTGTGATCTCATCCCTTGTGGTCAGCCCCGGGGCAAACAGCACGTCGGCCCCCGCTTCCGCGAAAGCCTCCAGCCGCCGGATCGTATCGCCCAGGTCCGCACGACCATGGAGAAAGTTCTCCGCGCGGGCCGTCAACGCAAATGGGAAAGCCAGACTTTTCGCCGCCGCAACCGCCGCCTTTACCCGCTCCACCGCCAGTTCCAGCGGATAAATGGGGCTATCCGGATCACCCGTTGCATCTTCTATCGACGCGCCCGCCAATCCAATGCCGGCAGCCATCAATATCGTCTCGGCACAGATTCCGGGCTCATCTCCATACCCATTCTCGAGATCAGCGGAAACAGGCAGGTCCGTCGCGGCTACGATCGCCCGGGCATTGGCCAGCGCTTCCTCCCGCGTCACTACGGCCGCTCCGTCCGGCTTGCCCAGCGAAAAGGCCAGCCCCGCACTCGTGGTGGCCAGCGCCTCGAAACCCAAATGAGCGAGCAGCTTTGCCGATCCGGCATCCCAGGGGTTGGGGATCACAAAAATGCCCTGGCGCTGATGCAGGGCTTGCAGCATATTTCCTTTGGAGAATTGCGTATTACTCATGGTTGACAGAACTGACGACAGATGTTTCGTAGATCTTTCGCGCTCTCGCTATTAAAGATAGATATTCCTTGTCCATATAATTGTTCTCGGTAAAGACCAGTTTCGTCATCCGCTGCAGATCCGACCAACTCGTCCGGTAGGTATAGGGGGAAGCCTTTAACTTCAATCCAAACATCGCCACACAAGCTGCTTTCTTTTGAGCCAGAGATGCCCTTTCAAAAGGCAGCATCTTGTTTGGGCAATCGTAGTCCATCGTTTTCTCCGCTTCACGGCCAGGTAGCCGGTACTTCACGCGTAGTTTGGCAATCACGGGCACCCCAACCGAATCCTTTCTCGGCGTGATCTCGAACATGGCCACCAACGAATGCGCTGAAGCCGCACTGCAGCCTTGCAGGCTCGTCAAGGTATCCGTAGCGGTCCTGGGCTTATTCTCAAAGCCGATCAAATGATAGCCGCCGACCAGGGTCGTATCAAAATCCGCCGTTATCGAAAGATGGTCTGCGATGGCAGATTCGCTATCTACCAGTTCTTTCAACAACAGCTCCTCACCTTCCTGCTCATCCCCGATGCTGGCAAAATGCCCCCCGCCCCGCTGCGCCAGCAAAGCCAGTTCCGGACTGCTCGTATCGCCCAAACCGACACCCAGACAGCTAAAGTTGATGCCGGCCGCGCTTTGCTGGCCGATATACTCCTCCAGATCCCCGGCCGAAGACCGCCCGTCATAGATGTCTCCATCCGTCACAAAGACGATCCGGTTGTTGCCACCCGTGATAAACTGGTGCTGCGCCACCCGATAGGCCAGCTTGATCCCGTCTTCGCCTGGCGAAGGCCCATCAGGGCGAAGCTCCTCAATGGCGCCGACGATCGCCGTTTTGGCCGACCCCGGGATCCCCGCCATCACCCGAAGCCTCGCACCATATTGGACGATAGAAACAGTATCTATATCCCGAAGATTTCGGATGAGCGGCCTGATACCGGCCTTTAGCAATGGCAGTTTGTCGGGCCGGTCCATCGAGCCCGAGACGTCGATGAGGAATACCAGGTTGCTGGGCGGAGTACGATCCATTTCGGCCTTTCGCCCGCATAGATTCACCAGCAACAACCGATTGGCATCGTTCCAGGGACAGGAAAACAGACTTGACGAGCAGTGAAATGACTCCGACGAATCGGGTTCTTCGTACGTGAAATTAAAATGATCCAGCATCTCCTCGACCTTCACGGCTTCCGTGGGCACGGGAGAACCCATTTCCAGGAACCGGGCCACATTGTCAAATGAGATGCCGTTGCCGCCGCCGGAAAAAGATACCGAAGCAGGCCCCTCTACGCATAGGAGCCGGTCCTCCCGCTTGAATTTGGGTGGAACCCTTCGCAGCAGGGTCACCTGTAAAAAATCAGCAGAGTGGACGGACGTAGTGTAATGCTCATAACCCTCATATGTAAAAGTCACAGAATCATCCGGGTGGGATGTAGTGATCTCGAATTCCCCGGCCCTGCCAGTACGATAGACGGAGCCCGTAGACCATACCATGATGGATACATGTTGTAGCTTGTCACCGTGCAGATCCTGCACTTCGCCGGTAAAATAGTACTGGCCGGAGACAGACATATGCGCGAGGAAAAGTACTAATATTAGGGCTGGCAGTTTCAAAAGCTGGGTTTAAACTGTAAGTCCCCTGCAGGCAGTGGATTGGCTTGTCAAAAATACAAAAAATATCACAGAATTTTATAATGCAATTCCTGCGCCATCGCCCCTCCCGCCGGCCCGCCTATGCTTTGCGGGCCCGTCCGACTGCCGCGCTTGTCCGACTGCGGCGCCCGTCCGATTGCCGATTAGCCGGGTTGAACCAGTTAAAAAGCGCCACAGACAGCACAATGATCCCATAGGACACGAGCTGCAGCGCATCGACCTTCTCCCGAAAGAACGTCACGGCCAGCACAAACGCAACAAGCGGTGTTATATTCAGCAGTATCCCTATAGTGGACGATCGCAGGAATTTCAACGCATAGAGGTTCAGGAAAAGCGGTATGATCGTCAGAAAGACAGCAATAAAACCGATCGTGAGATAGAACCAGGCCTCGGCGGGCACAGGCCCCCTGTAGACAGGATAAAAAGGCAGCAGCAGCAAGGCAGAAAAGATCACCTGCCCACTTAGCAGCAGGAACCGATCGGCCCCGTAATTCCTTCGCTGGATCACCAGGTAGAGCGCATAGGAGAGCGCGATGATGATGCTGTACAACAGATCGACCAGATGATGAAACCCCAGGATACCACAGCCTATCACACTCAGCAATACGGCCGCCCACTGCCCCCTCGTCAGCCATTCCTTCAGGATAGCCCAGGCCAATACCGTCGTCAGCACAGGACAAACCAAATAAGCAAAGGCAGATGCCTTTACACTGACGTTATTGACCACATAGATATAAAAAAACCAGTTGCAGGTTAAAAAGAAACCGCCCCCAAAAAGCTGAAACATCACCCCCCGTCTGTCCCGGCCAGACAACCCCGCAAACAGCTGCTTATTCTCCTTCCATACCGACAAACGAAAAAACACACTCATCAACATCAGCGTGGCGCTGATAAACACCCGATAGAAAAGGATGTCCAGCGCGGCATAGTGCGCCAGGGGTCGCAAGACCAGGCTGAAAAACCCCCAGATGGTAAAAGCAGCTATGGCAGCGAGATAGTACGAGGCATTACGCATAGCTGCAAAAATGCACAATTTTCACGCAATACATATATTTGTTTTTGCCATATATTTGGACGTCCACATTCTTTCTATTATCTTGGCCCTAAATTCAATAACCTAATGCCAACCATTTACTCTGGCATCCCTTTATACCGTGGCAGCCGTCGGATGTTATGCGTTTGTGCGGCACTGTTATTACCCTTCCTGATCTTTGCTCAACCCGTCATCAATTCCTTTTCTCCTTCAACCGGTTCTGTTGGCTCTACCGTCGTCATCAGCGGCAGCAATTTCAGTTCCACTACTTCCGGCAACATCGTCTATTTTGGCGCCGTACGCGCCGCCGTGACAGCAGCCAGCTCTACCGCCCTGGCCGTCACCGTACCTGCCGGAGCAAGTTATGGCCCCGTGACCGTCGAAGTCGGCGGCCTCACTGCCTATGATTATAATCCATTCATCACCACTTTTTCCGACCCCGGTCAATTCCTGGCATCGGCCTTTGCAAGTAAAGTAGCCGTCCCCGCCGGACAGGGGCCCTCGAGCATCGCCGCCGCGGACTTCGATGGCGACGGCAGGCCCGATGTGGTGATCGCCGACGCTGACTCCACCAATATAGAAGTCTTTTTGAACAAAAGCACACCCGGCGTTTTTTCCTTCGCCCAACAATATTATTTTGCTCTGCCGAACTCCGATGTCCCGGCTGCCGCAGCAGTAGGGGACCTGGACGGCGATGGCAAACCGGATATCGTCGTTACGACGGCCCTGTCACCCAGGCTCTATGTCTTCCTGAATACCAGCACCGCGGGCGCCATCTCCTTCGCAAGTCCTTTGATACTCCCCCAGGGAAGTTATTGCCTGGCGGTTACCGTGGGTGATTGTAATGGTGACGGCAAACCGGAGATCGTCGTGACCAACGTTGCTGACGGCAACATTTCCGTGTACGGCAACAATAGTACCATCGGTAACCTGTCCTTCGCAGCGAGAATGCAATTGACTCCCGCGACGAACGACGTGCCCTATGCGGCCGTCATTGCCGACATCGACGGCGACGGCATGCCCGATATTGCTACAGCCGATGCCGGCAAAAACAAAGTTACTGTCTTTCACAATACAGGGAGCCCGGGCGGCGCCCTCTCCTTTGCACCCTACTTGGATTTCGGCGTGGGCACTACGCCGGAATCGATCGCCGTGGGAGACCTCGACGGCGATGGTATGCCGGATCTCGTGACCGGGGACTACAATGGCAATACCGTTTCCTACTTACACAACACCAGCACCGCCGGCAGCATCTCCTTCGCGGCCAGCGTCCCGATGACAGCGGGGTCGAACCCCGATGCCGTAGCGATCAGCGACCTCGACGGCGACGGCAAACCCGACGTGGTGGCGGCGAATTTTGCCGACAACGATGTCTCGGTCTTTAAGAATACCAGCACTTCCGGCAACATCGCGCTGGCAGCGCAGGTCACCTATGCAACCGACCTGGTCCCTTCCTCCATAGCAGCAGTCGACATGGACGGAGACGGCTTTCCCGACATTTCCGTAGCCGCCAGCAACGCCTACGTTCCCGGCAACCCCAACGTCAACGCGTTCGATGTACTCCATAACCAGGGTTCCGCTTCGGCGTCGATCACCTCGTTCACCCCGACGAACGGCCCTGCCGGAACGGTCGTAACCATCACCGGCACGAATCTCATTGGCGCCACCTCCGTGACTTTCGGTGACTCGGCCGCCACCAATTTCACCGTCGTTTCCGCCACCACCATAACAGCCACCGTGGGCAACGGCGCCACCGGGAACGTCACCGTCGTAACCCCCGCGGGCACGGCAAGCCTTGGCACCTTTACTTACGGCCTCGTGCCACCGAACATCACCGGCTTCAGTCCGACCTCGGCGACCACCCAAGCCAGGATCACTATAACGGGAACAAACCTGTCTTCTGTAAGCAATATCACCATCGGCGGCGTCGTAGCCGACTTCTCCATCATCTCGGATTCGGTGATCTGGGCCTACGTCGAAGGTGGGGCCACCGGCTATATTGCCGCGACGGCGCCCGGCGGCATCGATTCGGTCCCCGGCTTCACTTACGTGGTGCCACAACCGCTCGCATTCGCTTCCTTTACGCCGTCTACCGGTACTACCGGCACCAATATCCTGATCAAGGGAGCAGGTCTGTCGGCCAACCCAAGCGTCAGCTTTGGCGGCGTGGCGGCCTCCAATATTTCCGTGCAATCCGACACCGTCATCATCGCCACGGTCGGCTCGGGCGCCAGCGGCTCGGTTTCCGTGACTGTCGGCGGCGAGACCCTGTCCCTGCCCGGCTTTACCTATACCGCCCCTACTTCACCTAACCAGGGCAATATCCAGGTGACCGCCTTCACGCCGTCCGTCGGCCAGACAGGAGCGTCTATCACGATCACCGGCGAGGGCTTCACCGGCGCCACCGGCGTCAGCTTCGGCGGCGTACCCGCTCTGACTTTTTCCGTAAATTCCGACTCCCAGATCGTCGCAGTAGTGGGCAACGGGGCAACAGGAGTCGTCACGGTCGCCAGCCCCAGTTCCTCGGGTTCGCTTTCCGGCTTCACCTTCGACGCGGCCGATAGCACGTCGACGCCTGCCGGCTTTCAGCTCCTGCAATTCGTGGGGGCGCTCGTCAACAACAAACCGCTGTTGCAGTGGACGACCATCAACGATGCCGGTGTCGCCTACTATGCCGTCGAACGAAGCATAGACAGCCTGCAATTCACCGATATCGGCACCGTCGCCAGCGATTCCACCGGCAACATCAACTATACCTATAACTTTACCGATTCGGCTCCCAGGGACGGCATCAACTACTACCGCCTCAAGATCCAGGACACGACGGCCGCCTACAGTTATAGCGCTACCGTCGCCGTGCAACCGCTCTCCACGACCATGCCCGTCTATCCAAACCCGGTTAAATATGGCTTCTTCCTCGTGGACTTGCCGGACATCACCAAAACATCCCAATTCCGACTCACCGATCTGAACGGCAGGGTGATCCAAACCCTCTCCGTGCCGGCGGGCGTCGCCCAGCAACGCATCAACGTGCCTGGCCTGATACCAGGGACCTATAGTCTGTTTTGGACGAACGGCATACGCACGGTCTGCGACATCGTATTGATATTGCCCGAGTAGTTATTCCCATTTCCAATCCCGGACCGCCGGCATATCCCTGCCCTCTACAACAATGTATTGCCGGTGTCTGATCAGCATGTCCTCCATCTCCTGTTTCAGGTAAGCCGCACGCTCCCCCAGCTGCGGCAGCCGGGCGATGACATCCATCACGAGGTGAAACCGGTCCATGTCATTGAGGACGGTCATATCGAAGGGCGTTGTAATAGTCCCCTCCTCCTTGTACCCGCGGACATGCAGGTTGTCATGATCCGTTCGGCGGTAGGTAAGCCGGTGTATCAGCCAGGGATATCCGTGATAGGCAAAAATGATCGGCTTATTACTGGTGAATAACGAGTCGAAGTCGGGATCGCTTAGCCCATGCGGATGTTCGCTCTGCGGCTGAAGCTTCATCAGGTCTACGACATTCACCATCCGTATCTTCACCTCGGGGAGCTTCTTGCGCAGGATCGAGATCGCGGCCAGGATCTCCAGCGTAGGCACATCCCCCGCGGCAGCCATCACCACATCGGGTTCGGCACCCTGGTCACTACTGGCCCAGCCCCAAATACCCAGCCCCTTAGTGCAATGCAGCACGGCGTCTTCCATCGACAACCATTGCGGCGCAGGATGCTTGCCCGCAATGACAACGTTCACGTAATGCCGGCTGCGCAGACAGTGATCCACGGTCGACAGCAGGCAATTGGCATCGGGAGGCAAGTAGACCCGCACGATCTCCGCCTTTTTGTTGACTACATGATCGATGAACCCCGGGTCCTGGTGTGTAAAGCCGTTGTGGTCCTGCCGCCATACATGGGAAGACAAAAGATAATTGAGCGATGCGATCTTGCGCCGCCAGGGCAGCCCCAACGTCACCTTCAGCCACTTGGCATGCTGGTTGAACATGCTCGCAACCACGTATATGAACGCTTCATAGCTGTTGAATAGGCCATGCCGCCCCGTTAGCAGGTAGCCTTCCAGCCATCCCTCGCATTGGTGTTCGCTCAACACTTCCATCACCCGCCCTTCTCGTGCGAGGAATTCATCGTTTTCGATCATCTCCGCGTCCCATTGCCGGTTGGTGGCATCAAACACATGATTCAGCCGGTTCGACAGCGTCTCGTCCGGACCAAAAAGCCGGAAATTACGGCCTTGCTCATTGAGCCGGATAACCTCGGCCAGGAACTCGCCCAAAACCGTCGTATCCGACGCCAGGGTATGACCATGGCCTTCCACCTTTGCGGCATACTTGCGGAAATCGGGCATGAACAGATCTTTCAAGAGCAAACCGCCGTTGGCAACCGGATTGGCCCCCATCCTTCGATCCCCCCTCGGCGCCAGATCGGCCAGCTCCGGCCGCAACGCCCCGGATTCCTCAAACAGCTCCTCGGGACGATAGCTTCGCATCCAGCCTTCCAATAGTTTCAGGTGCTCCGGGTTCGTCCCCGGGTCCATTATAGGAACCTGGTGAGACCGGAAAGTCCCTTCTATCTGCAGGCCATCCACGACTTTCGGCCCCGTCCATCCCTTCGGCGTCTGCAGTACCAGCATCGGCCAGCGCGGCCTTTCCACCTTGTCCTTGCCGCTCTTGGCCGCCGTCTCCCGGATGATCCGAATGGTCTCCAGGATCGTATCCAGCGTCGCGGCCATGGCCTGGTGCATGTGCTCCGGTTCATGCCCCTCCACAAAATAAGGCTCCCAGCCATAGCCAGTGAGCAATTGTTCCAACTCGGCACGCGGAATGCGCGCCAGCACCGTGGGGTTGGATATCTTGTAACCATTGAGATGGAGTATGGGCAGCACCGTTCCATCCGTGACCGGATTGAGAAATTTATTGGAGTGCCAGGCCGTGGCCAGCGGGCCCGTCTCGGCCTCCCCATCGCCGATCACACAGGCGACGATAAGACCCGGATTGTCGAACACCGCACCAAAAGCATGGCTCATGGAATAACCCAATTCCCCGCCTTCATGTATCGATCCGGGACATTCCGGGGAGACATGGCTGGGAATACCCCCGGGAAAGGAAAATTGCTTGAAGAGTTTCTGAAGCCCTGTCACATCCCGGCTGATATGTGGATAGATCTCCGTATAAGTGCCCTCCAGATAGGTGTTGCCCACCAGGGCAGGGCCACCATGACCCGGTCCTGCGACATAGATCATGTTCAGGTCGTTGTCCCTGATAAGCCGGTTGAGATGCACATAGATAAAATTCTGACCCGGCGTAGTACCCCAATGCCCCAGCAACATATGCTTGATATCATCGGCGCTGAGCGGCCGCCGGAGTAGCGGGTTGTCCTGCAGATAGATCTGTCCCACGGAAAGATAGTTGGCGGCGCGCCAGTAGGCATCGATCTTATGCAATAGATCGGGCGACAATGGTTGCTGTTGCTGCTGCTGAGGTTTGGTGAGTACTGTCATAAAATTTGTTTGAAGGTTTCTTTTGCGATCATCCACTCCTCATCCGTGGGAATGGCGTATACATCCACGCGGGCATCATTGGCGGAAATGACAATCTCGTTCCCCGCATTGGCGCGCTGGTCCAATTCTATACCCAGATAACCCAGCCCGGCGCAGATCCGGCTCCTGATCACGGCGGATTTCTCGCCGATACCGCCGGTGAAGACAAGGGCATCCAGCCCCCCCAACACCGCCGAAAAAGCGCCGATGGTCTTCCTGACCTGGTAACAAAAAAGCCCCACGGCTTCCGCGGCCCGGTCATCGCTGCTTTCCGCGGCCAGCAGATCCTGCATATCGGAACTCGTCTCCGACACGCCCAGCAAGCCGCACTCCTTATTGATAAAATGATCCAGCTGCTCAGGATCATACCGCTCTTTGTTCATGATATACCAGATCACCCCGGGGTCGATGTCACCCGGACGCGTGCCCATGACGATACCACCAGCGGGCGTAAACCCCATCGTCGTGTCCACACTCTCCCCGTCTTTTACCGCCGCCAGGCTCGCGCCATTCCCAAGATGCGCCATCACCACCGCGCCACCCGCCAGCACCGGGCCCGCAATGCGCGTCAGTTCTTCGAGTATATAAGCATAGGAAAGTCCATGAAAACCATAACGACGGACGCCCTCCCGCCCGTAGCGACGCGGGATCGGCAATAATTTCGCCAGCGGAGACAGCGTACTGTGAAATGCGGTATCGAAACAGGCAACCTGGGGAAGATTCGGGTCATATTTCCGGAAAAGCCGGATGAGCTCGATCTCTCCCGGCAGGTGGTCGGGATCATAAGCACTTATGCGTTGCAGCTCTTCCAGCAGCCCGTCGTCGATCAGGCTGGCCTGGGTATGCTCCATCCCGAACACGAGCCTGTGACCTACGGCGGCAAGGGGCATGGCGCCCTCCTGTTTCGACAACCAGCCGATCAGCCAATCCGCCGCTCCCGAAAGGTCGCCGGCACCCACTGACAGGCTACCATTCGATTTACTGCGGTCGTTCGTATACGTTAGCTTCGCGTCCCCCAGGCCGATCCGGTCGATCTTACCCGAGAGCCATTTCACCAGCGGCTCACCCGCATAAAGCGAGAATTTTATACTGGAAGAGCCGCCATTGACCGCCAGAATATTTTGATTTCCCCCACTCATTATTTACTTAAAGTTAGGTATCTTGTGATCTTGTTCACAAAGATTGCAACCATATTAGTGTTAACTTTCTATCCAGCCTGCAAATTCCCTGCCCGGGCCATCATCACACCTAAAATGTACAACCCATTCGATACATGAAACGATTATTGCTCTTCGCCTCCGTGGCGATCGTTTTTTCCGCATGTCATTCCGTCAACGATTACGACAAAATATTCAAGGACCCCAGGCTTTATACCAATACCGTGCACGAGCTCAACACGGTCGTTATGGGCAATAACTTCGGCCCCATCGTCGCCTCCCGTAACTACCTGTATGCCGCCATCGCCGGCTACGAGGTCATCGCCGGCGGTTACCCCGCTCGATTCAGGTCCTTGGCCGGACAGTTGCATGGACTAAAACCCCTGCCGCAGCCGCCCGTGGGAAAAAACATCGACTATGAGTTCGCCTCCCTCATGGCTTATTGCAAATTGGGGCAGGCCGTGACCTTTCCCGAAGGAAGTATGCATGAATATGTGGACAGCCTGAAAAAGATGGCCAAAGACCATGGTATGCCATCCGATGTTGTCGACGCCTCAGTAGCCTACGGCGATACCGTGGGCAGCGCCATCATGGCCTGGAGCAAAAAAGACCACTACCTCGAAACGCGCGGCGCCCCCGAATACATGGTAAACGACTCTCCCGGCCGGTGGGTTCCCACGCCGCCCGCCTATACCCCCGCCATGGAACCGCATTGGAGCGAGATCAGGTATGTGGCCATGGACAGCGTAAAACAATTCATGCCTCACCCACCCTACAGCTTTAACGTCACGGATAAGAACACCCCCTACTACAAAGAAGTAAAGCTGATCGAAGGCAAGGTCGACAGCCTGACACCGGAAGAGACCTGGATTGCGGATTTCTGGGACGACAATCCATTCAAATTGAACGTCTCGGGCCACCTGATGTTCGGCACGAAGAAATTCTCCCCCGCCGGCCACTGGATGGGCATCACAGGCATCGCCGCGCAGAAAGCAGGCGCCGATTTTGCCACTACCACCGCCGCCTATGCGAAGACCGCCGTGGCCCTCTTCGACGCCTTCATCCAATGCTGGAATGTCAAGTACATCTACAACACCCTACGACCGGAAACCGCCATCGACAAATACTTCGATCCCAACTGGCGGCCCCATCTGCAGACACCGCCCTTTCCGGAATATACCTGCGGGCATTGTACGATCTCCGCCGCCGCCGCCGAGGCCCTGACCAGCGTCTTCGGCGACAATTTCGCCTTCAGCGATACCACCGAACTGGAGTTCGGCATCAGAAGCCGCAGCTTCCCCAGCTTCCGCGCAGCGGCCGAAGAGACGGCACACTCCCGTTTCTTTGGAGGCATCCATTACAAGTATTCTACTGATGTTAGTCACGAAATGGGAAAGCAGATCGGCGAACTCGTAGCCGACAGGGTAAAAATAAAACCGCAATGACCTGCCGTCCCACACTCCACCTGCTGGTGCTGCTTATGCTGTTTGGCACTGCGGGCTGCAAGAAGGGACAGCAGCCGTCTTCCGACAAGTATATTTCCGCTTTTGTATTGACAGCCGCCGGGAATCCCGGTGTCATTTCAGTTGATGTGCACGGGCTTATAGGCACTGATACTATCCAATTGGGTGTTCCGCAGAACACTGTGCTCACCAGCCTTACCCCAACGATCAGCTTTACCGGCAAAAGCCTCAGCCCACCCGGCAATTCCGCTCAGGATTTTACGAAACCTGTTCTTTATACGGTGACTGCGGCCGACGGAAGTACCAAAACTTATACCGTAGTCGTCAATTTGCTTTCCGGAACAAAGCTGATCACTGCCTTTGT
>Ga0302324_100004922_pt1 | contig 29415 bp, 31 predicted proteins | sample Palsa_T0_1_FD_201949 | JGI IMG/M metagenome (GOLD analysis project Ga0302324, IMG submission 201949) | Peat permafrost microbial communities from Stordalen Mire near Abisko, Sweden - Palsa_T0_1 | ecosystem: Environmental > Terrestrial > Soil > Palsa > Peat permafrost | place: Sweden: Abisko...
ACACGACATTTATACGTTGAGCCTACAGACTTTGTTACCTCTAGATTGAAATGTCCGGTTCTCCTCTAAGTAGAAATGTCCGGTCTGGGATTGTTAGCAAGTTACTTCTTTTTCCTTCTTCTGGCCAAGCTTTATCTGATTAATCGCATTATGAAGATCGTCCTCTGAGAGATTTCGCTGTCGTTTAGTACCAGCAATTTTGTTCTTTGGAATGGGAGTTCCATCCGCTCGGTGTGCACTGGATGGTCGGAACACTACCCGATCATCACGTTGAGCTTGAACGATCTGGGCCGTTCGAAGGACTTGACTCAATCGCTTGTTGTCCACGATGGCGCCGTGGTCAATAGTTCCGACTTTGTTGTAGGTGGAGTAGGGAAGTGAGAGCCCTGCGACTCGGATCTCGATGCGCCCGTCGGGGAATTGAAAGACTTCGATGTATTTGCCGATGTAGCGTCGGTTGCTCGGCGTATCTTCGATCAAGTACATCTTGCGCTCGTAGCGCAAGGTAAGGTTGTCTGTGACCTTTCTATATTCCCGCCAGGCAAAGATAGCTTCGAGATTCTCATCCTTGCGTACGGCTCTGTGAGCGTCGTGGCGATCGCGTGCAAGTTTGCCGAAGCGACGATTGTAATCATCGATGAAGGTCGGCATGAACTCGTTGGCACCATCGACCGTTGAGATCCGCTGTAGCCTTAACTCCTTGACCAATCGATCCTGAAGAGTCTGGTGAGCACGCTCCACGCGGCCTTTCGCGGCCGGCGTGTTGGCGCACATCCCATCGATATTGAGCTCGTAGAGTGCTCGTCCGAACTGCGTATGGCCCTTGCCGGCTGCTGCGCACTGCTTGTTCACCCGGAACACACTTGCCTTGTCGCTGTAGAACGCCAGCGGCTTTCCATAGCGCTCAAGATATTTTTGGGTCGCTGCGAAATACGCAAACGTCGATTCGGCGCCCACAAACAGGACCACCATCAACCGGCTCGTGGCATCGTCTACGTACACCAGCGCCGTGCACGCTGGCGCTCGATCCTCAAACCAACGATGATCGCAGCCGTCGATCTGAATCAGCTCCCCGAGGCAGGCGCGCCGGCTTCGCGGCTGCTGAATCCTCGGCGCCCGCAGTCGCCGCGGCAGCCACAAACCGCCGGCCACCATCAGAGATCTCACGGTCTCAACCGCCAAGTCCACGCCGTGGCGTTCTCTGAGCTTCTCGGCTGCCAATGTGGGCCCAAAATCCGCGTACGTTGACCTTAGAATCCCAAAAGCATGTTCCGCGGCCTCGGACTTCAGGCGCCGATTACTCGGCCGATCGCGGAGCCTCGAGATCAGTCCGACGGGACCTTGCTGCTCGTACCGGCGGACCAGCCGGCGCACCTGGCGCGTCGTCAATCCGAGCCGGGTCGCCACCACGTGCTGCTTCAGTTGTCCGTCGATAAGTCCTTGAATGCATTTGAGCCGATCCAGTTCGCGCATCGTCATGGTCACCTTGGGTATCCGGATCATGGCCAATCTCCCAGACCGTAAACACGATCAGCCGAGAGTGGACCACGGGGGCCAAAGCGGACATTTCTACTTAGCGGAAAGCGGACATTTCTATTTGGGTATCACATCATCCCTACGCATAATGTATATTATGTAAAATTAATATACAGGAGCCTCCGGGACTATCTTCTCAATCTCTTTCAATAAGTTACACGTCTATTCTCGGAAGCTTCTCCATTTGGATACCGCGTCCGTGAGACTAGCGCTATTCATTCGGCGGCTTGATTAGACCAGCCGGGAAACTGACAAACGGGCCCGGCGGACGCGATCGGCACTTTCTCACGAGATGTTTCGCGGCCGGATGAGTTTCGAGAACATCTCGCACGCGTTGAAGCGCCGGCTCAAATTTCCGAGATGACCAAAACCCAGCAACGAAGCCTTAGTCGAGGGTAAATCCTAAATCGATCGTTACCTGCCAATGGGCGATTTTGCCTTCCGCTATATGGCCTCGCGTCTCGGTTACCTTGAACCAACGAAGGTTATGAACAGTTTTAGCAGCTTTTTCAACCGCGGCTCGTATCGCTTCGTCGCTGCTCGAAGTTGAGCTGCCCGTGATTTGAATAGTTTTGAACACTTCGGTCTGCATGATTATTCTCACAGTGTATGTGGCTGAAAGGAATCTACACCCTTTTGATCCTGCTATTAATAGGTTCGCCAACCGTGCGCCAATAGAACACCGCCTATCCTGGCTAATGCCCCCACGGCGACCCCGCAGCCGCCGGAAAGACTAGAATTTTTCTCTCCGCCTAACGGAGACACTCGACAATTTATTGATATAAATCAATCGTCTGTATCGATATTTTTATTGCTTCGAGTACTGGTAAGTTGGCGAAATTATGCGCATATAGCTATAATGGCCATGTGGAAAAAGCTACAGTATCGAAACTCAAGAACAACCTCAGCGCATATCTGCGAAAGGTCCGCGCAGGAAGTTCGGTCGTGATCTATGACCGTGATGTGCCGATTGCGCGGCTGGAGCGAATTGAGGCGACCGGCCGCAGCGCTGATCGCTTGAAACTCCTAGGCGTTGAAGGAGTGACTCGACCGCCGCGGCGTGCTTTGACGGCGCAAACGGTCCGGAAAATTCTCGGCGATCCGCTGGCGCACACGTCGAATCTGTTGGAAGCCCTGGAACGAGATCGCTCCGAGGATCGGTAGGACGCCGGATCAATGAGATTCTGGGATACGTCGGCAATCATTCCTTTACTTGCCGACGAGCCAACTCGCGAGGGCTTGCTGGCTATCCTTGATGATGACCCCCAGATCGTGGCGTGGTGGGGCACTTTGGTCGAGATTGCATCGGCGCTTGCGCGGCGTGAACGCGATAACTTAATTACAGCTTCTGAAGTCGAATCTGCACTGGCTGCTGCGCGCCAACTCGCTGACGGCTGGCATGAGATCCTACCGTCGGATGCCGTGCGACGTACCGCGGAGCGCTTGGTGCGAGCACACCCGTTGCGGGCGGGTGATAGCTTGCAACTTGCCGCGGCCATCATTGCTGCCGATCATGACCCGACGACGCTCGAGCTGGTTTGCCTCGACGCTCGATTGGCCACCGCCGCCCGTCGCGAGGGATTCTCGGTACAAGGCTGACGGTGATTGCAGTGTGCCTAGCATCGATCATCCCCCACGTGATCTATGCGCCTCGGGAGGGCGCCAATAGCTCGAGAACTTTTTGATCCTCCATGGTGAGCGTTACCGCGTCCCTGCGCAGCGGCTGGATACACACATGATCTGCGCCGGCATCCCAATGTTGCTGGATGCGGTCGCGGATCGCTTTCTCGTCACCCCATGCCACGATGGCATCGATCAACCGGTCGCTGCCGCCGTTATCCATATCTTCCTTGCTGAAGCCCAGACGCAGGTAATTGTTGCGGTAGTTCGGCAGCATGAAAGACAGAGCCAACGCCTTTCGGCTGATTGCTCGTGCGGTCGTCGCGTCCTTCTCCAGAAGGATCATCTGCTCCGGACAGACCAATTTCGACGCACCCAGAATGCTCCGTGTCTTCGCCGTGTGATCCGGGGTGATGTTGTAAGGATGTACTCCGTCGGCAAGATCGGCGGCCACCTCCAGCATCTTGGGGCCCAAGGCTCCGATCACCGTTTTTGGCTTTTCCGCCGGCTGCGGACCCAGGTATTTCATTTGCGGCATCTTTTCAAGATATCGCCTCATGGTCGCAGCAGGTTTTTCATACTTGTGTCCCAAGGTCCCTTCGACAAACGGTCCGTGAGATACGCCTAGACCGAGAAGAAACCGCCCGCCCGATTGTTCTGCCAGGGCGTATTGGGAATTGACCGCGACGTAAGGATCGCGCGAATGGATGCTCACTACCCCGGTGGCCAGGTTGAGTTTGGAGGTGTTCGCCAGAAGCCACGCGCTCACCACCAGCGGATCACGAGCGATGATTTCCGGGACCCACAGCGTTCCGTACCCCCAGTTCTCAACGCGCCGCGCGAATGTCGCGCTATCCGAGGCGCTCATGACGTTAACGAGAGCCCAGACCCCAAGGTTTCCTAAGTTCATACGCTACTACTCCAAAAGGCGTGTCGCTCGGCGATATCTTAACGCCTGCGGATCGAAGGCGCTCCATGATCAGACGAAGGAAAGGTCAGGCATACTGCGTCGACCTGAAGCCGTCCTGAGGTGAGCATGAGCCTAGATGAGAACAAGCAAGCGGCAAGAGAACTCATCGCCGCCATCACCAGCCATGATGCCGATCGTCTCGAGTCACTGATGACTGAGGATGCGACCTACTGGGTGCAAGGCAAACCGCATCTTTTTCCGCACGCGGGCTTACCATTACTTGCTGGTGTTTCGCGGCAAGAAAATCGCGAAGGTCAAAGATTACTTGGATACGCAGCATGCCGCCGAGGTGTTCTGTGCATGAGCGGCTTTCGCGCACGGCGCTCCGGGCCGGACGGCCATCAGGTTATCTAGAAGTTTCCGCGAACGGCATCGGCGACTTGCCTCATGTAATCGATGTGCTGCTCGACGCTGGTAAATCCCTTCCCCATCGTGACCACGGACGCGTGCGTACCGCCGAAGTCACGCCAACGCGAAGCTGTCTCCACCACTTGCGCGATGGACTTGGCGCGAAGCATATTGCAGTGCAGCCCGAATCCTTCCGTGGGGCGCCCTGCTTCCTTCAGGTACTGCATGAGCTTTCCTGCCTGTTCGAAGGCGTCCACCGCGCCGTCGACGCAGATGAAGCCATCACCGACCGCGGCTGCGCGTCGCAGCGACACGTCCGCAAAGCCCCCGATCCAGATCGGTATGGAGCGCTTTGGCCGTGGATTTAAGGCCGCTCGATCGATGTGATCAAACTTGCCTTTGAAATCGACCAAGCGTTGGGTCCATAGAGTACGCAACAGTTCGATCTGTTCAGCCACACGCTGGCCGCGGACATGGAAATCCTGGCCCATTGCATCGTATTCGACGTAGTTCCAGCCGACCCCGACGCCAAGCCGGAGGCGCTGCCCCGACAGCAAATCGACGTCCGCCGCCTGGCGCGCCACCAGCACGGTCTGACGCTGCGGAAGGATTATGACGCCGGCGACAAACTCGATGCGCTGGGTGATTCCAGCCAGATAAGAGAACATCACGAAGGGATCGTGAAAAGGCTCCTTCTCGGTGTATGGCCCCGTGAGCTTGGGCTCGCGATCATGGGTCGCTCCCAGGACGTGATCGTAGGTTAGTAAATGATCGAAGCCCAGCTTCTCCGCCTCGAGGCCGATGAGGCGCACGGCATTCGGATCGCCCTTCAATTCAGTTTGTGGGTAAATGATACCGATCTTCATGGGTCGCCTCCGCCGCTTCTGTGCTTACATCTCGCGCACCGTCCCTGACCCGATCTGAGCGCTCGTCAATATCCTAACACCCCTCAGAAGGGACGCTGCCAAGATGGGGGCGCACTACCCAATTTTGTTGCCGGACGATCCCACTGTAAGGGTGTACTCGCGATAGTCAGTGGCGATCGCAGCCTACGCGCCAATCCAAAGTCGGTGGCCTCCACGCCCTCCGCCCAATCGGGCTCCTCAGCGTCGCCGAGATTGCCTAGCATTCCGGCGGCCGGAGCGCTGACCAGAAGCTCGGCCATACGTGCGAGCGATGTTCGTCCTACGAACCCTCGTCCCGTTTCTATCCGTTCCCTCAGGCCTCTGATTGCGGCGGCGGCCAACAAATAGCCTGTTGCATGATCCAGTGCCTGAACCGGCAGAGGCGTTGGGCGATCCCGCGAGAGCGTTTTCATACCGGCGTCAGCGATGCCGGCACTCATCTGCACCAGACTGTCAAATCCTCGCCGGTGCCTCCAGGGCCCGGTCCATCCATACGCATCCAATGAAACATCGACCAACCCCGGTCGAGTCTCTCGGCGCAGCCGATCATCCAGTCCCAGATTGTCGAGCGCATTTGACCGGAATCCGTGGACCAAAATATCCGCTCGTCGCAGCAACCCAATCAATGTAGCTCTGCCGTGCGCGTCGCGCAGATCGAGCCTTGCGCAGTGTTTTCCGAGTGTCACATCCGGGACGACCGCCGGTTCGTCCCATGTGGGAGGATCGATACGCAGCACCTCAGCCCCCAAACCAGCCAAAAAGCGCGTTGCCACGGGGCCGGCAAGCACGCGTGTCAGATCAAGGACGCGGACACCTTGCAGTGGGCGGCTCGCTGTCGTGAGACTCAGCGGCGCTGCAAAATCGGCGGTTGCCCGAACGTCAATCAAAGGTTCCCTGACAACGGCTTTTCCCTGCGGGTGCATCTGCCACTGCGAGAGCGAGCGCATTGCCGCTGCGCAACCATTGTTGTCGACGATCGCAGTCTCGAGCTCCTCCGCTTTCCAATGTGCAACGGCCGCCGCGACCGCTCGTTTTTCACCTGGCACGCATAGGACGGATAGCGCCGCGGCACGGTGATGAGGGGCGTTCGTATGAAGCCGAATCCACCCGTCTGCCGTTTGGTAATCGCCCGCTATCGGGTCCCAAGATGCGGGCAGGGTCCAGTCAATCGGTCGAACGGAGATGCGAAACCATAGGGAGGCGAGGCGGCGGTCCGCCGCAACGTGCGGTCGCACCCCGAAAGCCGAGGCCGTGAGATCCGCAACGGCTACCCCGGCGGTGGCTACGGCCGCCGCGGCAAAGTCCGATACCGGAAAGACCGATGCAAGACTTTCGGAATCGGAGACGGATACATTGTTGGCGCTCACTTGGCCACTACTGCCCAAGCTCCCCGCCATTATCGCCAGGAACTCGCGCGTACGAGTTTCATCGCCAGGCGATGTCGCGCTCGACTCCGTAAGGTTTGAAGATTCATGGCCCATCGCGGTCACCATGCCGTTGCCATGTGGGCATGATTGCCTTGCGATCACCCGGCGTCAATCTTGATCAACCCTTGACCGGCACGCTGCGCTGAAATGCCACGAGCGCGCGGGCATCTACCCGGGCGCCCCGGATCATCAGGAGCGAATTGCGGCGTTTCGCAAGAAATAAAGTGCGGAGCCTATTCGCGTTGCGTACTTCCGCGACATTTGAGATTACCGGGCAACGTAACGCGCTTTGCGGGCTCAGCCGCGGGATCATCGAGGATGGCGACGACGCTGTCGATCATCGTGCGAACAGGTTGTTCGTACGTCGTGAGGTCAAAAGAAGGCCATGACGCTTCTTCGATCCCATCGAATCCAACGACGCCAAGCTCTTTTCCCACCTCCAAGTTGAACTCGTGGCGCGCTACTTCGAGCGCGGCTATCGCCATATAGTCGTTCGCGCAAAAAATTGCATCGGGCCTGCGACGTTGCGAAAGCAGCGTTCGGGCAGCGGCCATTGTTCCAGCGCGCTGAAAGTGTCCTTCCACGCATTGCGGCTCTGGCAAGCCCTGCTCGGTCACATAATTGACGAATGCCGATTGACGATCATGATTTGTCGTCGAATTGCTGAAACCCGCAATATACGCCAGCCTTCGGTAACCCCTCTGCAGCAGATGTTCCGCAATTTTTCGGGCACCGTGGCGATTATCGCCCGTTACGCTCCACATGCCGTCGGCTTTGCGGCTCATCCTATTGAAAAAAATGACTGGTATCTGAGCAGCCTTGCATCGCTCGACTTGTTCAGGGGAAAGGTTCGCCGACATCAGCAGCAGCACATCGACGCGGAACTTCAAAAGATCCTCGATGTGAACGTCGGCAACGCAGGCCTGATTCTCCGCCGTAAATATCAGAATTTGCTTCCCGAGATTGGACAATCGCTCGGAAAGCAATCCCAACGCGGTGGTAAAAAAAGGATTCTTGGGGTTGCCCATTACAAGGCCGATGATTCCGGATCGGCCTGTGATCAAAGAGCGGGCCAGGAGATTGGGTTGATAGCCAAGTTTCTGGGCGGCCTGCATTACTCGCATGCGCGTTGCATCGGCGATGTTGGCTCCGGGGGTAAACGCGCGCGAAACGGCCGCCTGAGACACGCCCGCTAATGCCGCGACATCATGGCCGGACGGGGGCGATGAGCGTTTTTGCATCTTAGTCATCGCAATCCTGTACCAGAAATCGACCTGAAAATCGCGCCTACGGTACCGTGAGCAAACAACCTCCGCAACTCAGGCTGACGCGGCTGCAGCGCTCAAGGCCAGCTCTTCCCAAACTCATCCGTGTGGAGTATCTGCGCCGTCATAGTCGCGGCGGTTTGCCGGGCAAGATATAGCAGTGCAGGCCCGAGCAGCTCGGGTGTGCACGGTTTGTGAGTGCCGGCCTTGGCCGCTTCCGGATACGCTGCCAGCGCCGACTCGCTCAACACCACCCCGGGGCTCAGGCAATTGACGGCGATTCCATATGCTTTCAGCTCGGCAGCCATAAAGTAGGAGAGGCGATTCAACGCTGCTTTACTGACTCCATAAGCGAGAAATCCCGGATAGTTGCTCTTTGGCGTGAGATCGCCTACTCCGGCTGTAATGTTGATGATGCTTCCCGACCGCTGCCGCATCATGTGAGGTGCAGCTTGACGTATGGCGACATATGGGCCTCTGACGTTTGTCGTCATGAGCCGGTCCCACGCCTCGCCGGTGATGTTGAGCGTGTCAAATTTCCAGAGCGCGGCGGCATTATTCACCAGCACATCGATGCGGCCGAAGTTGGCGGCCGCCTGGTCGATGAGGCGCACAACATCCACTTCGAGTTCCATATCGCACGCCTGGACGTAGATGCGGCCCGGCAGCCTGGCGCCCGCTTTCACCAGCGTCGTCAAAGTGTTGGCGTCCGGAGCTTCGTCTTCCCCTCCGCCAAGTCTGCGGGCAGCCGCCACGACCGTCGCTCCCGCGCCGGCAAGTGCGAGGGCGTAGGCTCGGCCTATACCAGCGCTGGCGCCCGTGACGATGGCCACTTTCCCCGAGAGATCCACTACGCCTCCTGATGTTCGGCCGGTTCGTATACTGCATACGTATACGTCAGTTCATTGTATCAGGGAATGTTCCCGGGTTTTGGGCGGCCTACTGCGCGGTCTCGCGGCGCATTTTGGCGATCTCTGCAGCATTCAAGTTCGAGGCACTCGACCCGAAGCGAGTCGTGACATAGTTCGCTACGGCTGCGATATCCGCATCCGAATACGCAGCACCGAAGCCGGGCATTTCGCTGACGCCTGCAGGGCTGGTGCGCTTCATGCCGGCGAGCACGATTTGCGCGACGTTGGTGCCATGCGGATCATTAACCGCGCGCGCGCCTGTCAAAGTGGCGAATGCACTGATATCGCTGCCGCCGCTCCACCCATGGCAGCTGACACAGGCGCCTTCGTACACCTGTTTGCCGCGCGACTCCGCTGTTGCGAGGCCCTCGTTATGAGAATCGGGGGCGGCGGGAGCCAGTGTTGCGGGCACATCGGAGGAAACGCTGGCCGGGACGCTGCGCAGATAGGCCACGAGCGCGCGGACATCTTGGCTCGCCAATCGGCTCAAACTCTCATCCACCGCTTCGCCCATCGGACCCGCTGCGGCGCCGTGACCCGCCGCGTGACCTGTGACGAGATACGCAACGAGTTCCTCGTCCTGCCAAGCGCCGACCCCGCTCCCCCCATCACTGCTGATGTTATAAGCGCGCCACCCGGCGGTAAGCGCCCCGCCGAATTTCTTGCGGTTATTGAGCGCGAAAGCAATATTGCGCGGTGTGTGGCATTCGCCGCAGTGCGCCAGGGCCTCTGCGACATACGCGCCACGGTTCCATTCCGCGCTTTTCTCGGAATCCGCATGGAAGCGCTCGTTGGCGTTGAACAAGGCCGACCACATGCCCATCGCCCAGCGCTGATTAAACGGAAATGCGAGCTTGTCCGGCTTGTTCGGTAAGTGGATGGCCGGAAGGCTGAAGAGGTACGCCTTGATTGCCAGCGCATCTGCATCGGTCATATAGGTATACGAGGTATAGGGCATGGCTGGATATAAATTGGCGCCATCCCGGCGAACACCGCGATGCATGGCGGCGAGAAACTGCGCATCAGTGTAGTTGCCTATCCCCGTGGTCTGGTCCGGCGTGATGTTTGTGGAATACAGCGTGCCAAAAGGCAACACAAAGGCGAAGCCTCCGGCGTAGGGCTCACCGCCCTTCTCCGTGTGGCATACCAAACAATCCGCAGCCCTTGCGAGGTACTCGCCTTTTTCGATCAGGGACGCTTGCGCGAGCGCAGCAGGAACGCCGCTGGGATTCGCCGCGCGGTAGTCCGCGATATCGACTTTGCGGCCTTTGGAGAACGCCATCGGCCCGGGCCCCAAAATGTAAAACAGCATGACCGCGGCAACCAGTACCAGAATGCCGAGCGTGATCAGGACGCGGCGCCGTCCGGCGCCATGGGACGGAACGGCATTCATGCCTTGGTTCTCCCGGCCAACAGATCTCGATCGATCGGCAGCCGTTTCAGCGCAATGCCGGTCGCGGCAAAGATCGCATTGCGCAGCGCCGGCGGCCCCGCCGTGGTACCCGTCTCGCCAACACCGCTTGGCGCCTCGCCGCTCTTGATCAGATGCACTTCGATCTTCGGCATCTGGTCGATGCGCAGCATGCGATAGTCGTTGAAATTAGCCTGCTCGACACGGCCTCTCTTGATGGTGATCTCGCCATACAACGCAGCGGTGAGGCCGAACACCAATCCGCCTTGCAATTGCGCCTCCACGGTATCGGGATTCACCAGCAATCCTACGTCGGCTGCCGTGATGATCCGGCGCAGCAGAATCTCGCCGTCCTGATCCACTTCCGCTTCGACTACTGTCGCGATGAAGCTGCCGAAGGATGGTTGCACGCACACGCCCCTGCCGACACGCGCCGGCAGCGGCCTGCCCCAATCCGATTTCGCGGCGACCAAATCGAGTGCCGCGATGAGCCGCGGTTGCTTGCCCAACATGTCGCGACGAAAAACAATCGGATCCTTGCCGGCCTTTCTTGCAAGTTCATCCATGAAGCTCTCGACGGCAAACACATTGTTGTTGGGACCGACGCCGCGCCACCAGCCCGTCGGCACGGCAGGCGGTTCAACGCGCAAATACTGCACTTGGAAATCCGGAATGTCGTAGGGCATGTCGATGGCGCTGTCGACCGCATCGTCATCGATACCCTTTTGGAAAGCGGCAGGCATCCAGCGCGCCATGACAGAAGCGCCGCAGACCTTGTACTTCCACGCCGCCACCTTGCCGTCGGCAAGCGCCGCGGAGACTACATTGCGGTAAACCGGGCGATAAACATCTTGTTGGATGTCTTCCTCGCGGGTCCACACCACTTTGACCGGCACGCCATTCATATGCTGCGCGATGCGTACGGCGCTCAACGCCATATCGGGCTCCAGCCGCCGGCCAAATCCTCCGCCAATCAAATGATTGTGGATCGTTATCTTGTCGATCGGCAATCCGGTGAGCGCGGCGGTGGTCTGCTGCACGCGGGTCATGATCTGCGTCCCGAGCCACAGTTCGCAGGAATCCGCCCTCAGCCACACCGTACAATTGAGAGGCTCCATGGTCGCGTGCGCCAAGAACGGCAATTCGTAGTCGGCCTCAAACCGCTGGCCTTTGCCCAAGCCTTTCTCAACGTCACCTTCAGTTTTCGCGACGACGCCCTCTTGCCGACTGGCGGTGCGAATATCCTTCCATATGTCGGCGGAGGAGACTTTTGCGTGCTCGCCCTCGATCCAGGAAACCGTGAGGGCGTCCAAGCCCTTTTTGGCAGCCCACATGTGATCGCCGACCACCGCCACCATGTTGTCGAGCACGATGACGTCCCGTACACCCGGTAGCGCCTTCGCCGCTGCGTCATCGACGTGCGCCACCTTGCCGCCGAACACCGGACACGCGGCCAGCGTCGCGAATTTCATGCCAGGAATCATGGCGTCAATGCCGTAGATGAGCTTGCCGTTCACCTTGCCCGGCGTGTCGAAGCGCTTCTGCGACGTGCCGACGATCACGAATTTCGAAGGATCCTTCAACGGCACATTCTTAGGCGGCGTGATCCTGCCGGCTGCGTCGATGAGGGCACCGTACGCAACCTTGCGATTGCTAGCGCTGTGCGAGACCTCGCCGTGGGCAGTCGTGCACGAGGCCGGATCGACTTTCCATTGTTGAGCGGCGGCCTGCACGAGCATTGCTCGCGCAGTGGCACCGGCGGTGCGCAACGGTGTCCAAAAAGCACGAAGTGACGTCGAACCGCCCGTAGCCTGAAGTCCCAACAGCGGATTTGTATAGAGCTGCTCATTCGGTGGAGCGTGCTCGAGCACGACTTTGGCAAGATCCGCGTCAAGTTCCTCGGCGAGAATCATCGCGACGCCCGTGTATATGCCCTGACCCATTTCCACCTGCGGCATCACCAGCGTGGTCGTGCCGTTTTTGTCGATGCGAATGAACCCGTTCGGCGCGAATTTTCCCTTGGTATCGTCGGGCGATTGTTCCGGCTCGTTGACAGCGTGCGCAGGCAGGTGGAAGGCCAGCAAAAAAACGCCGGCCGCCGCGCTTCCGATGAACTCTCGGCGCGTTGCGCGGGTGATCAACTTGGTCGCGTGCATCATCGTTTCCTTTAGGGGGTAGCGGCGGCATGATCGGCGGCGGCGCGCTTGATCGCTTCCCGAATCCTGACATAGGTGCCGCAGCGACAGATGTTGCCTGCCATGGCCGCATCGATATCGGCATCATTCGGAGCGGCAGTCTTCGTGAGCAAGGCGCTCGCGGACATGATTTGTCCCGACTGGCAATAGCCGCATTGCACGACCTCGAGTTCCAGCCACGCTTTTTGAATTCGCGCGCCCGCCGGAGTATTGCCTACCGCTTCGATGGTTGTAATCGCGCGCGCGCCGACCGAGCCGACGGGCAAAACGCAGGAGCGCACCGCCTTGCCGTCGAGTTGCACGGTGCAAGCGCCGCACTGCGCGATGCCGCAGCCGAACTTAGTGCCGGTCATGCCTAGAACATCACGCAACACCCACAGGAGAGGCATGTCGTCGGGAACATCGACTGATCTGGGTTCGCCGTTGATGACGAGGGATCGATTCTGCGACACGGGGATCTCCTTGCATTTTTTTGCTGGCAGCCATGACCGGGGCCCGCGGGCTGTGCCACCGGGAGTGTCGCTCCAAAGCCGCGGCTTAGGCAATGCTTACATGCCCCAACGTCGAGGCATGCAGCAGGATCGCGCAATACATAGCAAGAATCGCCAGTGCACAGGTGCAGGCGCTATATCTCTAGAGGAAGAGCGCTAACCCGCTGCGCAAAGCGCAATCGCGCCTGCAGCGCTGAACATGCCACCTACCCCCAACACGAGGCTCGTTCTCACCTTATCGACCTGTGCGGCGGCGCGTCCCTGAAGCTGGCGGACCGCTTCGAGCAACGCAAACATGCCGTACATCCCGGTGTGCGCGTAGAGCAGCCCGCCGCCGTTCGTGTTCAACGGCAATGCGCCGCCGGGGCTGGTCGCTCCGCTGTCGATGAAATCCACAGCTTCGCCCTTGCCGACGAAGCCGGCGTCCTCGAGACCATAAAGCGGTACGTGCGCGAAAGCGTCGTAGATCATTAGATGATCGATGTCGGCGTGTTTGAGGTTGGAACTGCGCAGCGCTTCGGCGGACGCGTCGCGAAAAGCGCGAAAGGTCGTCAGATCTTCCATGAAGGCCGGGCCCGGACCCTCGCAGGATTCACCGCTTCCCGCAACCACGACCGGTGGGTGGCGTAGATTCAGATCCGCTGCGCGTGCCTTCGTGGTCATTACCAGTGCTCCGCCGCCATCGTTCACCGGACAACACTCGAGGCGGTGGAATGGCCAAGCGATCAACGGCGATGCAAGTACATCGTCGACCGTCAACAGAGCGGGCCGCGTTGCGCGCGGATTGCGGCTCGCCCAGCGCGACTGGGCAACCGGGACCTTGGCAAGATCCGCCTCGTTCAAGCCGTATTTGTGGAGATAGGCCATGGCGGGCAGCGTGAACCGCGAGTAAGCGCCGAGGACGCCGTAAGGCAGCTCGAACTGACCGGTCGTGTTGCTCGGCTCCTTGGAGAAAATCGGAGCGCCGATCCGCGAACGCCCCGACTCGCCATGCGCGATCACCACAACCTCCGCCTGGCCCGACCGAATCGCCGCCGCCGCATGCCGGACGTGCAGCATGTAGGAACAGCCGCCGACCATCGTGCCATCGAGCCAGCGCGGCCTTACGCCGAGCATGAACGCCAGATCCACAGGTGACAGCGTTCCGGCGACACCATCGACATCGGCAATGTTGAGTCCCGCCTCGGCGAGCGCCGAGAGCGCGGATTCGGTCGCGAGCGAGATGGCCGACTGATCGGGGATGACACCCAGGCGGGCAGACTCGGCCGCACCGACGATGACCACATCGCTCATGAGTCGTTCGTCAGACAGAATTGGGGAAGGGTCATATCGCCTCGCTCCTCGAAGGTGACGGTGAGCGGCACACCGATCTTGAGCGCCGCAGGATCAATGGGCGCGCCGGGCAAATTGGTCAGCATCCGAGGCCCTTCCTCGAGTTCCGCCAGGGCAACAATATAGGGAACCCTCTCCTCGAAGCCCGGCGCCGCGCGATGCACGATTACAAATGAAGCGAGCCTCGCCCGCCCGCTTGCGGGCCGCCACTCGACCGCACCGCCGGTGAATGGCGAGAACGGGCGAGGCGGAAAGAAATGGCGCCCGCTATCCACGCACATCGGCAGCCAAAGCTCGTGTGCGCGGGCCTTGTCCCAAAAAAATTGCGTCTCGGGCGTCGGGACTGGATTCATTGCAATCCTCCATTATCAGTGACGCTTCACTCACCCCGCGGGGAAACCCGCCGAGTAGAGAGTTACGCGACAGTGGGCGATGGGAGGCTTGCCCGGCGAAGCCGCAGCAAACGAATCCCGGTGATGATCATCATCGCGGTGGCACCGACACTCGCTCCCACCAGTATCGCGCTCAGCCACCCGAGCCACGCGAGCGGCCCCATCAGATAAAGCGCATCGTCCGGGTCGAAACCCCATCTGCCGGAGTACGCACGCGTTCCGGGAGGACTTCTCAGTTCCAGCCATTCGGCAAACAGGCTGCATAAAAACATCGAAAGCCCGCTGATCAACCCAAGTCCGATCGACCAGGACCCCAGCCATGAATGCCGTAATCCAAGGCCGATTGACAGGAAAAAACCGGCATTTACCGTCGTGTCCGCATAATAATCGTAGACATGGCCGCCGCGGCTCATCATGTCTCCGATCCGGGCGAGTTCGCCGTCGGCGCGGTCAAGGAATGCCGAGATCAGCCAGACAGCGCCGCCCCAGACCATAGCCGCCCTTGTACCCATCGCGAACAGCACACACGCGGCTATTCCGGTCAACAACCGCAAGGTGGTGAGGTGATTCGGCCGCACCCACGTGCCCACCAGTGGCTTGACCAGAACTCTCGCAAGCAGATGTGTCCAGGACGTCCCTATCATGGAATGATTCCCGTTATGGAGTCGTTAGGTGTCGCGCCTACTCTTGTTTCGCAATGCTGCCACAGGATGAGCGCCGGAACACCCAGCACCACCTCGCGAAGGCGCTTGATCAGCGATAGAGCAATCGCCAAATCCGCGGGGAGACCAAATGCACGACAGACGATGACATATCCCCCCTCCTGGACTCCAAGTGCACCCGGCACGGCAAATCCCAGCGCCTTGGCGGCCTGACCGAGACTTTCGATCACGAGACCGGTTTCGATGCTCACATCCGCCCCCAGGAAATGCAGCGCGAGGCACACCTCCAGGCCGCCGAGCAGCCACGAAAGCATGTGCCATAGCACCGATCGCGCCACCCCGGCCGGTTGCCGATAGCAACCCATCAATGCCTGGTTCAATCCTTCAACATGCGCGACTCCGGCCCAGCCCATCCAGCGCCCGACGCGCAGCAGCGCATTTTCAATGAACTCGGCGAGGCCAAATCGCAGAGCCGCGAACAGCGCAGCCAGCAGCATCGAGGCGACCAGCAGGGCGCCACTGACCGCAGCCGCCATGCTCCTGTCGCCCACACTCATCAGCAGAAGCACGACCCCTAGCAGGGTGAACAGCGCCTGAGTCACCATCTCCAGCGTCAGATCGGCGACGGTCCCGGCGATGGCGTTTGGCAACTTCGCCCCGCGTTGGCGCAGCAGCCGCCATGCGACCACTTCCCCGCCAATCTGCGCGAGCGGCAGAAGGTTGTTTACGGCCTCGCGAATCCAACGCAGGAGCACATAAGTGCGCAGCTGCTGATGCGGTGGCGTCGGCTCCGCGATCACCCACCAGCCAAGGGCAGAGCACAGCACCTGGATGCCATGAAATGCCACCACCGCGAGGATGCCGAGCCATCCCGCGCGACCGATCAGCTCGCCGATGCTACGAATGCCATAACTTTTCAACAACCAAATGGAGAGGCCGATTCCGGCCATGCCGCCCAAAAGCGTGGCACCCTTCAGCCTAGAAAACTTTAGGCGACCATCAGTCATGACCGCTGTGCACGCTATACGCGGAACACGTAAGATTTATCGGCATCGCGATCGATGTCAGGCGGAAATGCCGCATGCTTGTCCGCAAAATACCGGGCTCGCTGATCTCCGTGCACCGCCAGATTGAACGTGAGATACAACACGCGTCGCATTGCGCCGCTGAGGTTCGGCTTGGAGCCATGCGGCACGAAGCTGTCAAAAAAGACGACATCTCCCGGCTCCGTCGGCAACGGGCGCAGTGACAGCTCGTCTTCGCGCAGCGGGACCCACTCCTCACCCATCAAGCCTTCGCCCTGGCGCCGTGGCGCTATGTCGAGACAACCGTTTTCGACCGTGGCCGGATCGATCGACACCATCGCCGTCACGAAGATCGGTGCATATTTGCCCCAACCCGCCTGTTGATCCTGGTGAGGCTGAAAGCCGGCCCCTCCCGGCATCTTGAAATTGATCTTGTCCTTGAACAGCACGACCGGACCGCCCATGAGAGCGCCGGCCCACGCGCACAGCGCACCGTGTTCGATCAACGTGGAAAAACCTGCGTGAAACGGGCAAAAATTCTCGATACGCTGAATCACGCGTCGCTCAGGCTGGGTCATACTGGCTTCGTGATAAACCCAGTGTCGTCCCGAAATCTCGGGTGCCGTGGCCAGCTCCGCCGTCCAGTGCGCGATCTTCCCGATTTGCTCCGCATCGAAGAAGCTGCGCGCGACCAAGTAGCCGTCGCGCTTCATCAGAGCACGTTCCAGAGCACGGGGCTCTGGACTCGGACCATTGGACACCATTCCCTTGGGCACGCTCATCCGAACTCCCCTCAAGACCGCCGAAGTCAGCGAGTCTTCTTATATGAACCAATTTTGATCGAAAGCAGGCGCTTTGCCCTTGGCGAATCGTGCTCCGTTGCCGGGATGAGAAGAATTCTAGCAGGCTTTCTGCCTCGTCCAAGAGGATCAGGGCAGTTGAATCTGCCATAATATTTGCGGGATGAACATGTGGATGATCTGGTTCGGGATTGGACTCTCAGGGGCGGCGGCGGCATACGCGGTCGCGGCAGCGCTCGCGGTGCGCGTGCGACTCCCCGCGGACTCTGGCTCGCGCGGCACGGGCTTTGGTCGCTCCTGGGGTCGATGTTCATCAACGACTGGTTCATGCCCTCGATGCGTGTCGCGGCTCTGTGCGGCTCGCGCGCATTCGCTTTCGGAGTAACCATTGCGCTGCGCCGCCAGGTGCTCGCGAAAATCGGCGGCCTGGCGGCGATTGCCAATCAGCTCGCCGACGATTACCGCCTGGGAGAGTTGACGCGTGCCCTCGGGCTACGGACGATCCTTTCGGACGTCGTGGTCGAGACATGCGTCGATGAGCGCAGCTTGGGCGAACTCGTGCGCCACGAATTGCGCTGGCTTCGGACCATCCGCACGGTGCGTCCGATCGGATATTTCCTCTCGTTCATGACCTTCAGCATGACAATGGCCTGCGTCGGCTGCGCGATATCCCGTGCGGCGGCGCCTGCGGTGATCCTGCTGGTCATCACGGCGTTTGGCAGGCTGGTGCTTCATCTTCGCGTGCGCAGCCCGAATTCCGATCTGGCGCTCGACCTTCTTGTGCTGCCGCTTCGAGACTTGCTCAGCTTAGGTTTGTGGAGCTGGGGATTCGTAAGCCGCCGCGTGCATTGGCGGGGTGCGCGATTTCACGTCACGCACGACGGCTCGGTACACCCGGTTGAAATCACGCAGTGACCTTACCTAAAGATAAATCTAATTATACCTTATAATTATTTGATAAGATAAGATAATTCTCCCTTTACCTTGGCGATTTCAGGAAGCGTCGTGATTCGCAGACCGCGGTCCCAGCTTCAGCCATTGCCGGCCGTCGTTCCGAAGCATGTCATCGGCCGCCGCGGGACCTTCGCTTCCCGCAGCATAGTTCTCGATGTTTCCTTCGCCTCGACCCCAGGCATCCAACAGAGGCTGTACAGCAGCCCAACCGGCTTCGATGGCGTCGGCGCGCTGAAACAGGGTGGCATCGCCCATCATGCAGTCGTAAAGCAATGTCTCGTAGCCGACGTTGGCGCGCTCCTGAAAGAAATCTTGATAGCGCATCGACATATCAACGCGTCCGAGCCGCATCTCGGGTCCCGGAATCTTCGCCATGAACTGCTGTTCGGTACCCTGCTCCGGATCGATCAGCAAGCGAACGATATTCGGCGTGAGTTCCTCAACCGGCGTATCGCGAAACATGCGATAAGGCGCTGGCTTGTAATGGATGGCGATCTCGGTGCGGCGTCCGGCCATTCGCTTGCCGGTCCGCAAATAAAACGGCACGCCGGTCCAACGCCAGTTCTCGATAAAAACCTTGAGCGCAACAAATGTCTCGGTCGTACTTTGCGGCGACACGTTTGGTTCCTGGCGATAACCGGGCACCGCGTGCCCAGCTTCTTCGCCGGCTGTGTATTGACCGCGCACGGCATCGCTTAGGTTTACCGGGCGCATGGCCTTTGCGACGCGTGCTTTTTCGGTCCTGACGTCGTCGGCGTCGAACGAATTGGGCGGATCCATGGCCACCATGCTCAATAGCGTGAACAAGTGGTTGGGAACCATATCGCGCAGCGCCCCAGTCGGTTCATAAAAAGATCCGCGCGCCTCGACGCCCACCGTTTCCGCCGCGGTGATTTGGATATGGTCGATGTATTCGCGCCGCCAAGTCGGTTCGAACATCCCGTTGCCGAAGCGTACGGCCATGATGCTTTGGACCGTCTCTTTGCCCAAGAAATGATCAATGCGGTATATCTGGCTCTCGTCGGCCTGTTTGAGAATGGCGGCGTTGAGCGCTTGCGCGGATGGCAAATCCGAACCGAAGGGCTTTTCGATGACCAACCGGCGAAACTTGCCTTCGCTCTCCTTGAACAATTGAGCGGTGCCCAGGCCCTCAACGACCGTGGCGAAGAATCGAGCCGCGACGGCGAGATAGAATATGGCGCTGCCATCGCCGATCGTCTGCCTCAGCCGATCGAAGGTACCCGGGTCTTTGAAATCGCCGGGCAAATAGTGCAGCCGGTCCGTCACCCATTTCCAGGCGGCGGCGTCGATCTCGGGCGTGTAAGCCTCAGCGGTTTTATCCGTCGTAAAGGACTGCATCGCTGCGGTCAATGAGCCCCGCCACGCCTCATCGTCCTGCTTGACGATATCCACGCCCACGATGGAGAAGCTGTCGGGCAACAACTTCGAGCAGGCCAAATTGTAGACCGACGGCGTCAACAAGCGCTTGGTCAGGTCGCCGCCGGCGCCAAAAATCACCAAAGTACAGGACGGAGCGCAACGAACGCCGGGGGCTGACGGCGCAGCGTCGCCGGCTCCCGCGATGCCAGAGGGACTATTTGAGGAAGCAGAGCCGGTGGCAGCCATGAGGGTTCCAGCGAGAGGTGGTATGGGGAGATTACCGCCTCCCACCCAGCCCGCATAGCTGCCCTACATCCTTTGCCAACAAGCGCCGACAGGGATGGGTGCTTCAGCGGCCTGGCCACGATTCAGCGCGGGGGTGAGTATGCAGCTTCACTGCTACGAACTTGGAGAAATGACATGTCAGCCCCCGAAGATCTGAAAGACGTATATGCCGATGAAATGAAGGACCTATGGTCCGCCAACGATCAGATGAGCAAAGTCGTGAAATTGATGGCCGGCAAAGCCCAGGATCCGAAACTCAAACTGGCGCTCGAGAAATCGATCAGCGACATTGGCAAACACGCCGACATCCTGAAGAATTTGCTATCAAGCGCCGGCGAGAAACTGGAGCAAGATCATTGCAAGGGCATGGAAGGCCTTGTGAAAGAAGCCACCAAGCACGTCACGACCGAAGCGCCAGAGGCGGGCGATCTGCTGGACGTGGTCATCCTCGCCCAGTATCAGCGCATGTCGCACTATGGTCTTGCGGGGTTCGGGACCGCGGCTGCCTACGCCAAGGCGCTGGGTATGAAGGACCATGCAAGCAAATTGAATTCAATCGTGGCCGACATCCACAAGGGAGATGACTACGCCTCCCGCTTGGCTGAAAGCGCGGAAAACGCCGCCTAAAGCGCCGCTTGAGGGAAACTCAATGTTTTGAGGGAAACTCAATGTTCAAACGTAGTTTTTAGCCACGGACCTTAGCCAAGGATGGCTCAAGCACCGCCGGTGTATGCCCAGAGCTCGTCGGACATCCACATGTACTCGACATAGTGTCCGAGGCTGTCGCGGGCATCGATGTAGACGAAGTTGCAGCCGTCGACGCCGCCTTCGTAAGCGACCGGCCAGCGCTTTTCGTCGACCTCTGCGCGTGCCTTTTTCCAGTCCGGGACCCGCATGCAGATGTGGTGAAAGCGTGCCGAATAGTCGGTTTTGCTTGACGGCAAATAATCGAGATAGTGTTGCAGATTGCCCGAAACAGGTTCGATCAGTTCTACCTGGAGCGGCCCGACCCAGCCAAGCGCGACTTTGACGTGGCAAGGGCCTCGGCCCGCCACGGACGTATAGACATCCATCTGCGGCTCGAAATGGACCCAATCTTCGATCCCGTGCCGTTCGCTTGCGAGCGATACGGCGTGATCGAGATTGCGCGTGACATAGGCATTTTGGAAAAAGCCGGTGAGGTACATGATTCTCCCCTGTCGTTTATGACCGCTTCAGCGCCCGCGCCATTCCTCTGCCACTGGGCCGAAGGCTTCCGCCACCTTCTCCTCGCTCCATCCGTACTCTTCGAGCGCATAATCGTAGGATCCGAGCTTATGGCGCGGATTGCTCGCGTCCCACCGACGCATTGCCGCCTCACCTTCCCGCGTCCAAGGCCTGCCGGCGAGCTCATACACTTCCCGAGCGACGCTGATGGCATCGCTGACACAGCGTCCGTAGGGCGTCTCGAGGAGACGGACTTTGCCGGCCAGTTCCCTGCGCTGCGCAAGAAAGCGTTTTAGCTCATAGGCCCAATAATCTATCGTGTAATTTCCGACGAACTTAAGGTCGAGCGGCTCGAAGGTGTTGCGCAGAATCTCCGTTCCCATCCGCATGCTCGAGGCCATGGTTTTGTAGAGATCGCGCTGCGAGATGACGAAGGTTGCGTTGGGAAAGACTTCCCGCATCTCGGCAACTTCGCCGGTGTTGCCCGGGTTCTTGAGCACCCAGACCCGGTCCCGCTTGCCGCCGCCCTGCCACTGCAGGTATTTGAGCATCTCTCGCAGATATGCTTGCGAGGGGATGCGGCTGACCGATCGAGTCCACGCGAGGTGCATGTAATCGGGGGTGGTGATGAACTGCATGACGTTGTCGAATTGCGCCAGCGGAATGAAGCTCGTCTCATCAGCTTCGAGCGCATTGAATTCATGCATGATCCGATAGCTCTCTCCGGTATTCGTGACAGAGGCCATCATGGCGCTGGCCCAGGCAATGCGTGGAGCAGGATCCCCCGGCATTTCGCCCGGAAACGGCGCGGGATTGAACATCGCCCAGGCGGGCGTCGACTGCACATGGGGATCCGCGGACAGGAAGCGCTGAAGCTTTGTGGTCCCCGAGCGCGGCAGCCCGAGCACGACGATGGGGTCGGACACGTCCTCATCGAGGATCCGAGGGTGCTTCTCGACATCGGCTTCCCAGCGCAGGCGATTGACGAGGAAGCGCTTGAAATTGGCGTGTACACCCATCAGCCCGCGCGCCGACATCGTCAAGCGCAACGGGATTTCCAACGCCTTGCGCAAATTGGGCAGGAATGAGGCATCGCGAAACTCCTTTGCCCCCGTTCCCGCTTCGGCGAAGGCGGCATCGAGGAGCGGCTCGAGCGTGAGTGCCTGCTTCAACCGGGCGATTTCGTCCATCAGAAGTCGGCCATTCGGCGGCGATAAACCGACACGAGACGGCGCTCGAGCAGAGAGTGGCGATTGTCTGGCGTCATCGTGGGCGTATCTGCCGGCAGGTGATCGCGGACTTGGGCCAACGCCACGGTTTTCAGTTTGGGCCCCACTGGATCGCGGCTCGCGCGCCAAAAGCGAAACGCGATGAGATTGAGCACTCGGCCGGACACATCGAGCCAATTAGGCACGCCCGGATCCGTCCAGCTGCAGACGAAGCGCACCTTGCCGTCCGCATCGGTATGGACCTGTGTGCAATTGTATGACGAGGCGCGCGACCACCAGTCGAGGTTCTCGAACTGCATCTGGTAAAGCGCCACGTTCCAATAGCGCGAGTCCGGATCTTCGACTTCGATAATGACCGCCTGATCGGGCCGGCAGCGGAAATGGCCGGGAAAATAGCTGGTCCCCACGAAGGCACCGGGGAATGAAACGAGATCGATCTGATCGGGTCCGTGCCGCAGGTGCATCGAGACGCCCGCGCGATAGAAGTCAGTATGCACGCGCAGAAGGTCGACCAGACGGTTGAAGCGCAGCTCCGCGGTTGTCCGGTCGAGTACTTTCGCGGGAAAGCTTTGGCTCTCCATGCGGATCATCAAATTCGCGGGATTCTCCTCTTCCCAGTCGCCATAGTATTGCCGGCTGTGCAGCTCGCTGCGGCCCTCCGGCAGCTCCATCCACAGCGCATTTTTGAGGTCCGCCGGCTTCTCGCGAGAAAGGATGATGTCCACCGCGCCTTCGGGCGCCAAGTGCTCGGGGTGATCGAAGTTGTTGACGACACCATGTTCCTTCCAGCCGATGAGATCGCAGGCGTGCCCGCTGTAAACGCCGAGCTGAAAAACCGAGGCCGAACCTCGGTTGCCGGTGATGCGATAGCGATAAGCGCCGTGCAGAATCACCGAGTGGTACATGCAGTCGGCCGAGGGCTGCTGGAAATTGATGCGCGTGGTCGCACCCATCTTGGCGAACGCAGGGTTCTCGTAGTCCGCCTCGACATAGGCCGAATGGCCGAAGTTCACGTCCCGCAGCAGGTGACGGATCGCTTCGTAAGTGTTGAGTTCACGGTCATCGTCGGGCCAACCGCGAATGTGCTTCTCCAGCTTGTAGCGCATGGCCGCAAACAGCTTGTCGAGCTGCGCGTTGCCATAGGCAAGCGCGCCCTCTTCCGAGGAGAAATCTGCCGGCGCCAATTCGCCGGTGTGCGAGGTCGTGGCGAAGTTGGTCTGCTGCATCGCTGTCTTGGTGTCGGTCATGGGAGCTCAGTGATTGATTTCGGCGGGGACGGGTCAGCCGCCGGCGACTTGCCAGCCGCCGCTGGCGTCGAGCACCTGCCCCGTGACCCACGAAGCCATGTCGCTGGCCATGAAAGTCACGACGCGCGCAATGTCGTCAGGCTCGCCGATGCGGCCAAGCGGGGTGACCGACCGGATCCACTCCTGCGTGGCGATGTCGTTGTGCTTGAGTCCTTCGTCCGCATATTCACCGCGGGTCAGGCCCGGCGCCACGGCATTGATGCGGATGCCCTTTGGCCCGAGTTCGGGCGCCACTGCGCGGGTGAACTGATTGAGCCCTGCCTTCGAAGCCCCGTAGACCGAAAGCAACTGCGATGGCGAAAGCACATAGCGGCCGGCGCAGGAGGAAATGATCACGATGTTGCCCTTGCTCCTCTCGAGGTGGGGAACGGCCTGCTTGATCAAGCGCACCGTCGATGCGAGATTGGTCCGGTAGATGTCCTCGATTTCCGCGTCCGTCGTGTCCTCGAAGCTCTTCCACAGCTGCGAGCCGGCATTGCTGACCAGCGCGTCGAGCCGCCCATGCCGCTCGATAACCGTCGTCAGCGCGCGGGCACGTTCATCGGCATCGTTGAGGTCCATGCGCACCCAAGTGATGTTGTCCGGAGAGATCGCGCAAGTTTCCTTCAGCTTGGCGGTGCGCCGGGCGGCGATGACGACCTTGGCGCCCTCCCGCACGAAGCGCAGCGCTATGCCCTTGCCGATTCCGGTTCCCGCGCCCGTGATCAGCGCGACCTTGCCATCCAGCATTCCCATGCCTGTGTCCTCATAGCTCTGCGATCTGACCCACGAGGGTTTCCTTCCACTCGCGAAACTTCGCCTCCATGCCGGCATCCTCGACCGGGATGTCGCCGTTCGTGGCAAGGTTGAACTCGGTGACGCCTGCGTCGCGATAGCGCTTCAAATCATCCAGTGTCGCCGTCTCGTACACAATCTTGCAGATGCGCAAGCTTTCCGGATTGCGGCCCGCGGCACGAGTCAAATCCTTCAGCTCGCCGATGGCTGCGGACGCCTTCTCGACCGGCAGGTTGTAGGGCAGCCAGCCATCCGCGAGCTGCGCCACCCGCTGCATGGCAGCCTTGCTTTCGCCGCCGACGAAGATCGGCACACCACCCGGCCGCGCAGGTTTCGGATAGCAGAACGCGTCCTTGAACTTGAAGAATTCGCCCTCGTAGGTCGAAGCATGATCGCGCCACAGCGTCTTGAGGATCCGGATCATCTCATTCGTCATCCTGCCTCGCTTGCTGAAGTCAACGCCCATGGCATCGAAGTCCTCTTTTGCCCAACCGGCGCCGACGCCCAGGATGGTGCGGCCGTAGCAGCAGGCATCCAGAGTCGCAATCTGCTTGGCGAGCAGGATCGGATGACGCTGTGGAAGAACGATCACATTGGAACCAATTTCAATCGTCGTCGTCGCCGCCGCCAGCCAAGTCATTGCGACCACCGGATCGGCAAATGCAACCGTCGGATCGACTATGGCGAAATCGTCGTTGCCGAATTGCAGCGGCGCGTCCGGATCCTGGTCAGGAATTTTTTGACCGGATCCCTCCGCATACGGATATCTCGACTGTGGATAGGCAGCGAAGAGAACGACATGGTCGGGAATCCAATAGTGCGCGAAGCCTGCGCGCTCCGCCGCTTGAACCGAGCGGCGCAGAAAATCGCCACTGGCATAAGGGCCGATGCCGCCGCAGGTGATACCCAGCTTCATTGTTCCCTCCCCTGCCCGCCGCCGTGACTTCTGACGGATTGCGAGAACCCCGGTTACGTCGTCTTATCGGCGCATTAAGCTACTCGAATTATCCGGTGCGTCAAGCTCACGGTCGCTACCGAGCTGCCGAATGGTTTCTGCCGACAGGGGTGCGCTCAGTCCAGCCGCAAACATGTCCACGGCGTTGACGGCGATCAGGGGTATATCGCCATGTGAAAGCTCGCCCTTCTCCAGTCTTCCCTCGGCAGTGCCCAGCACCGAATGAATCATGTTGATGAGGTGGCCGATGCGCAGGCGGCGAACCTCTTCGGGGATGTAGTAGAGCAACTTTTCCAAGCCCGCGTATATTTCGACGCCCCAGGGTGAGATCCGGCGGGCGAACTCATAATCTCCCTGGTATTTCTCGTATTGTTGGATAAAGCGCAGATAGTAATTACCTTCCTCGCGCGGGGCCAACTCCTCCGCGAGTGGCGCAATGAAAGCCTCGAGGTAAAATCTGACATCCTTCGCCTCGACGTTGCGCCGAAGCAGCTCGCCGCGACGCCGGTCGAGTTCCGGCAATCGGTAGGCTAGAACGGCCTGCACGAGCCCTTCGCGGGACCCAAAATGATAATGCGCCGCCGAAATGTTCTTATGATTCGCCGCTTGGTTGATGTGGCGCAACGCGACACCTTCGATCCCGCCCTCGGCGAACAGGCGCTCCGCGGCGAGGATCAGGGCCGTTTCGCCGGTGGAGGTTGTTTCGACTGTGCGGTTCATTGAGGCTCGCCTGCGCCGTTAATCTCCGCGACTTAACCCTTCTTGTCAATCGATATCGACCGCGAATCTCTTGAGATCCGCGAGCGAGCAATGCGCAAGCGCGCCCTCGTGGGTTGCACGCAAAACCACGCGCGGCGCGCCGCCCGCCTTGAAAGCCTCCTGCCAGCGCGGCGCGCACAAGCACCAGCGGTCGCCGGGCTGCAAACCGGGAAAACCGTATTCGGGAACCGGTGTCGAGAGGTCATTTCCGCGGGATTTGGAGAATTCAAGGAAGGCCGCCGTCAGGAGGACGCAGACGGTATGGCTGCCGACATCCTCGCGGCTCGTATCGCAGCAGCCATCGCGGAAAAATCCGGTCATGGGCTTCAACGAACATATCTCGAGCCGCTCACCGAGCACATTGCGTGGGTTGCGTCGTCCACCGCCGTTGCCCGCATCATCTCTTAGCAACACCGGCTCGCGCATGGCCTCTTATAGCACACCAATGCTGTCCGCTCTCACTCAGGCGGTGGCGCCTACGAATATCCTGGAATTCCGCGGGCTGCGTCGCGCATAGCGACGCGCAAGCGCTGCACAGACGAATAGCTGCGCCTGGTGAAACAGCATCAGCGGCAACACGATCAGTCCCACCGCATGCCCGGGAAACAGGATTGCCGCCATCGGAATGCCTCCTGCCATGCTCTTCTTGGAGCCACAGAAGACGGCGGCAATCTCATCCTCGGCCGGAAAGGCGAGCCAACGGCTCACCCAGGTCGTCACGAAAATCACCAACGCAAGCACGATGAGATCGACTGCCAGAATCGCGCCGAGACTCGAGATCGACAGTTGATGCCAGATACCCGCCACCATGCCGGCGCTGAACGCCGCGTAGACAACCACCAGCACCGAACCGCGATCGACCACTGCAGTAACGTGGGGATGGCGCAGCAACCACGCCGCTGCCCAAGGCCGGATCATCTGGCCAATGACAAAAGGCAGGAGAATCTCGCGCGCAATATCCTCGAAGGCCTTGAAAGAGAACCCGCCGCTTGCAGCCGGAAGCAGTTGCGATACCAGGATGGGTGTCAGTACCACGCCCAGCAGGTTGGACAGCGAAGCGCTGCAAAGCGCCGCGGGTATATTGCCGCGCGCGATCGATGTGAAGGCAATCGAGGATTGCACGGTCGAGGGCAGCAGGCACAGATACAGCAATCCCGTCACTGCGTCGGCGGGAAGATAACGCCGCAGCAGCAGCGCGACCACGATCCCGATGAACGGAAATAACAAGTAGGTGCTGGCGAATGCCAGTGCCTGCAGCCGCCAATTGCCCAATCCAGACACGATTGATTGCGGCGCCAAGCGCGCGCCGTAGAGCAGGAACAGTGAAGACACCGCCGCCGTTACTCCGTGGTCGACCACTCCTGTCATAGCACCGTGTGCCGGAAAGTACGCGGCCAGAAGTACCGTGGCCACCAGCAGCAGTAGAAATCTATCCGCTGGAAAACGCGCGATATAGCTTTTCAATAAAGACATGGCAGTGGCTCCTGATCACCTCCATCTTGGACACCATCTTGGATATACGCAATACGTATATCCAAGATAACTGTAATCATATATCATGATAACCATGGAATTTATACCGGTAGACCTGCTGCAGACATTCGCGGCCGTGGCAGAGAGCGGGAGTTTCACGAGGGCGGCGCGCCTCCTTGGCCTGCGGCAATCGACGGTGAGCCAGCAGATCGCCAAACTCGAACAACGCACCGGTCGGCGATACATCGATCGCGACACTCACAGCGTTGTGTTGACGCCGGATGGCGAAGTGCTGCTCGAGCATGCCCGCGTCATTCTCGATAGTCACACGCGGCTTCAACAGCACCTGTCGGCAGCACCGCTGCGCGGCCGGATTCGATTGGGTGCGTCGGAAGATTTCGTGTTGTCCGCGCTGCCCGATGTGCTTGCCGCCTTTGTCCGGCGCCATCCCGACGTGGATTTTGAACTGCGCGCGGGATTGAGCAGCGACCTCTGCGAAGCCTTCGATGCCGGCCGACTCGATCTGATCTTCATCAAGCGGCATGGCAGCAATCCGCGGGGTACGGTCGTCTGGGAAGAGCCGCTGGCCTGGGCGGCTCACGCCGAACTCCGCATCGATTCCAAAGCGCCGCTGCCCCTGCTGCTTTACCCGCCACCAAGCATCACCCGCGCGTGCGCGCTCGAAACACTCGAACAGGCGGGACGTCATTGGCGTGTTGCCTTTACGAGTGCCAGCCTTACGGGTCTAACTGCGGCCGCGCGGGCCGGCATCGGTCTCATGCCTCATTCGGCACGACTGTTACCCGCAGGTCTTGCGATCGTCGGAGCCCGCGACGGCCTGCCTGCGTTGCCCGAGATTCAATTCGCGGTCATCTCGCCGGGGAAATCAACTCCGGCAATCGAGGCACTCGTCGCAACGATTTTGAAATGGGCCGGGTCGAACGGGCGCCTGGGAGCGGTGTTCCAGACAGTATCGGCGTAGCCTTCGAACTGGATGGACGCGGCGCCGTTCATTTGGCACGATCGGCGCAGCCTAAGGGAGGTCCTCATGTCAACGCAACCGATTACGCTCTTTCATTCGCCGCACACACGTTCGGACGGCGCGCTGAATCTTCTAGTGGAACTCAATGCGCCCTACCAGCTGCACGTTCTCGACATGAAAGCAGGAGAGCAGCGCGAAAGCGCGTATCTCGCGATCAATCCAATGGGCAAGGTCCCAGCGATCCGGCACGGCGATGCAATAATCACCGAGCAAGTGGCGATCGGCATTTATCTGGCCGATCTGTTTCCGGAGGCCGGGATCACACCTGGCGTTGGCGATGCGTTGCGCGGGCCCTACCTTCGCTGGTACGTCTTTTACGCCGCGTCCTTTGAACCGGCGATGATCGACAAAGCGCTGAAGCGTGAGGCGGGCCACGTCGCGATGTCACCCTACGGTGATCTGGATATGACGGTAAAGACCCTGGTCGCTCAACTCGAGAAAGGCCCCTGGCTGCTCGGCGAAAAATTTACCGCGTTGGATGTCCTCTGGGGCACGGCACTCACTTGGATGACCGGGTTTGGTCTTCTGGAAGCGGTCCCACCCATCAAGTCTTACATCGATCGGTGGAAGGCTCGACCGTCGGTCAAAAAAGTGGCGGAGATCGACGCGCAATTGCTGAAGGACCGGGACAAATCTTGATGCAGCGAGGCGGTCGGCGTTCGTCGACGGAGCGTCAGGGAGGACGCGACCCAGCGGCGGCGGTTGCGTAACGTAGTGGAGCAGAGCCGCCAGCTGCAAAATGGTACTGGTTCATGCCGCGC
>Ga0302324_100004923_pt1 | contig 29408 bp, 20 predicted proteins | sample Palsa_T0_1_FD_201949 | JGI IMG/M metagenome (GOLD analysis project Ga0302324, IMG submission 201949) | Peat permafrost microbial communities from Stordalen Mire near Abisko, Sweden - Palsa_T0_1 | ecosystem: Environmental > Terrestrial > Soil > Palsa > Peat permafrost | place: Sweden: Abisko...
AGACGCTCTCCTCGTTTCCCGGCATGGCCGGGGTGGCTGCGCGCTGCCTGTTCATTCCCGACTACTTCAACTTCCTCATCTCGGGGCGCATGGTGAACGAGCTGTCGGTCGCCAGCCACTCCCAGCTGATCGACGTGAACGCAAGGGACTGGTCGGGCGCGGCGCTCGGGTACTTCGGGATCCCGAGGGGCTGGTTCGGCAAGCCGTCCCATTCGCCTCGGAAGCTGGGCGCCGTCACCGGGATCCCGGCGCTGAAGGGCGTCACCTCGGTGCTGGTTCCCGGCCACGACACAGCGTGCGCCTTCGCGGCCATGCCGGCGGCGGCCGACGGCTCGGACCTCTTCCTCAGCTCCGGCACCTGGTCCCTCCTCGGGATCGAGAGCGACGTGCCCCTGCTTGGGCCGACTGCGCTCGGGGCCCGGGTCTCGAACGAGCGCTCTGGCGACGGCCGGTACCGCCCCCTGATCAGCTGCCTCGGCCTCTGGCTGCTGGAGCGGGTCCTACTGGGATTCAGCACGCGGCCGACGACAGCCCCGGCCTGGAGGAGGCTCATCGCAGCGGCGGCGAAGGCGCAGGCGCCCGAGGACCTTCTCGACCTCGCCGACCGCGGCCTTTTCAACCCGCGCTCCATGCGGGAGGCCATAGATTCCCAGCTCAGGCGCAGGGGCGCCAGGGTCCCGAGGGACCTGGCCGGCTACGCGAGGCTCATCTGCGCCTCGCTCGGCAATGGGCACGCCGATGCCGCGCATTCCATGGAGCGCCTCTCGGGGCGCAGCTTCAAGCGAATCCTCATGGTCGGCGGCGGCTCGCAGAACCGGCTGCTCTGCCAGGCCACCGCGGACGCGGCCGGACTCCCCGTGGCGTCGTATTCCCTCGAGGGGGCCGCCGTCGGCAACATCGCGGCGCAGCTTGTCGCGCTTGGGGCGGTCCGCGACAACGCCGCGTTCCGCGAGGCGTACGGGCGGCAACTGGGGAGGGTCCTTTATCTGCCCCGGTAGCGGGTTCCGGGCTGCCGACCCGGCCCCGGCCGGATAACGGTAAAGTGAGGATTGAGTCGTTTCCTTCGGGGACAGAGCATAGGACGATGGGCATGACCCCAGCCGCGCTTCGGCGATTCGCCCTGCTTGCGCTCTTCATTCCGCCCGCACTCGCGTCGGCGGATTCCACGGCCCAGCTCACGGTCCGCGCCGACCAGCCGGGCGCCGTGATCAACCGCAACATCTACGGGCAGTTCTCCGAGCACCTCGGCCACTGCATCTACGACGGCATCTGGGTCGGCCCGGACTCGCCGATCCCGAACACCCGCGGGTACAACAACGCCGTGCTCGCCGCGCTGAGGGACCTCCACGTTCCCATCCTGCGCTGGCCGGGCGGCTGCTTTGCCGACGAGTACCACTGGAGGGACGGCGTCGGCCCGATTGCGAGCCGCCCGTCGATGTACAACTCCCACTGGGGAGGCGTCGTCGAGAACAACCACTTTGGCACCCATGAGTTCCTCGACTTGTGCGAGATGCTCGGCATCGAGCCCTACGTCTGCGTCAACGTCGGCAGCGGGAGCGTTAAGGAGGCCATGGACTGGGTCGAGTACATGACCTCGGACGCGAGCTCGCCCATGGCAAACCTTCGCCGCGCCAACGGACGGGACAAGCCCTGGAGGGTCCGCTTTGTCGCGGTCGGCAACGAGAGCTGGGGCTGCGGAGGGTCGATGCGGCCAGAGTACTACGCCGACAATTTCCGGCGCTATGACACGTTCATCAAGAACTACGTGGGCGGCAGCGAGAACCGCATCTACCGCGTCGCGTGCGGCCCGAGCAACGACGACTACGATTGGACCGACACCCTGATGAGGCTCGCGGGCGGCCAGATGAACGGCCTCGCGCTCCATTATTACACGATCCCGAGCGGCGACTGGGCGAAGAAGGGTTCGGCCACCAAGTTCGGGAAGCCGCAGTACTTCAGCGCGCTCGGCAACACGCTTCGCATGGAGGAGCTGATCGAGAGGCACTCGGCCATCATGGACAAGTACGACCCGAAGAGGCGGGTCGGCCTGGTCGTCGACGAATGGGGCATATGGACCGACGTCGAGCCCGGGACGAACCCCGGCTTCCTGCTCCAGCAGAACTCCATGCGCGACGCCATCATCGCCGCGCTCAACCTCCACATCTTCCAGGCGCACGCCGACCGCGTCGCCGGGGCCAACATCGCCCAGATGGTGAACGTCCTGCAGGCGATGATCCTGACGGACCGAGACAGGATTGTCCTGACCCCCACCTACCACGTCTTCGAGATGTTCCGCGTCCACCAGGACGCCGTCTCCCTGCCCGTCGAGCTCACGACCCGGGACCTTCCGGAGTCGCCCGTCAGGATCCCGGAGGTGAGCGCGTCCGCCTCGCGCGACGCCGCGGGCAAGATCCATATCTCCCTCGTGAACACGAACCCCGACAGCCCCGTCACCGTCTCGTGCGCGGTGACCGGGGCCGGCCCGGGATCCCCGACGGGGCGCATGCTGACGGGCCCCTCGATGACTTCGCACAACACGTTCGACGCCCCGCACGCCGTGGAGCCGGTGCCCTTCGCCGGCGCAGCGGCCTCCGGCGACCACCTCAGCGTCACGCTGCCGCCCTTGTCCGTCGTCGTCCTCGAGCTCTGACCGTCCCGGCCCACTGCGGCCGCACCGTGGCCCCGTCCATCCACGTGGCGCCGATGAGCGTGGCGCGGGGGAAGTCCTGGACGCCCACCTCGTTGTTGTGGATCTGGCTGACGACCATGTCGACGGCCGCCTCCCCGGCCACCCGGTTGTGCTGGTTCATCCCGGCGATTTCCGGCTGGGAGCCGCGCCACTCGAGCTGGATCACGCCAATGTCGTCCGGGATGCGCAGGCCCGCCGCCTTGAGCCACCCGATGACGCTGTTGTAGAGGGTGAAGATGACGTCGGGCCTGTGGCGCGCGAGCCATGCGTGGAACTTCTCGGCGCGCCCGGGCCCGGTGACGTCGCCGAAGACGGGCAGCCGCTGGGCGCGGGGCAGCGCCCGCTGGCCGGCGACGTAGCCAGCCGAGAACCGCCTCTCGACGAGGGCGTCGATCACGTCGTCAAGCACGAGGCCCGGCCGCCGGTAGCCGAGCGCGAGGGCGCGCTCGAAGGCCGTGAGCGCGAGGTTGTAGTGGTCGACGCAGCAGTAGGACAGCGCCGGCTCCCGCGTGCGCACCCCGGTGACCACGCAGGGCAGCCTCGCCCACAGCGGGCCGAGGGCCTCCGGCAGGTGGTTGGTGTCCATCAGGCCCACGAGCACGAGGCCCTTTATGCCCCTCGTGGTCAGGATTCGCAGCCAGCGCTCCCCGGTGAGCTCCGGGTCGTGAAGCCAGAACCGGTCAAAGTCGTAGCCGAGGCTGGCCGCCCGGCTTTCACAGCCCTCCACGTAGATTGGGATCGTGGGGTGCTTCCTGAACGCGCCGCGATCGAGGTTGGCGTTCACGAGCGCCAGCTTCGCCTGCAGGCGGTTCGTCCGGGCCGACCTGAGCTGCGCCATCAGCTGCGCGACGATGGCGTTCGGCCGGTATCCCATGCGGTCGGCAGCGGCCTTTATACGCTCCCGCGTGGCCGGCGGTATCTGGGGATTTCCACGCAATCCAAGCGAGATAGTGTTCTTGGAAAAGCCCAGCGCCCGTGCGATGTCATTGAGCGTGGGGCGGGGCATGGGGAAGGGGCGGCCGCCCCCAGATTCCCAAAAACAACGTAACGGTCAAGTGCCGGTATCGGGGAGGGGCCCCGGGCGGCACGAAATGGCAATTGCGGGAATCCGACAACAGGCGCTATCAAAGTCCCATCCCTCACATTCAGACAGACCCCATCGGCCGTGCGCGCAGGGCGGGTGCCTGCGTGCAGTGGGAAATATGCGGGGACGCCGCGGAGGCAGCGCTCGCGTGAGGCGCGGCGTCCTGACCTGCGCAGCGGCGCTCGGGGCCATGGGCCTTGCGGTGGCGTATTATATCTCCAGGGCCCCTCACCGCGGGCCGGCGCCCGCCGGGACGCACGGCGCAGGGCGCCCGCTCCAGAAGGCGCCCCTCGACCTGAACTTCTACACGCACCGGACGATAGGCCGGCCTCCGGAGGGCCTCCCGTGGATCTCGGACCTGCTGATCGTCGACCTGGACGGCGACGGCCTGAAGGACGTCCTCGTGGCCGACGGCAAGGAGAACAAGATCTCGTGGATAAGGCAGGTCCGCCCCGGCGTCTTCGACGAGCAGGACATCGGCTCACCGGTGGCCGGGCCCGCGCACATCGAGGTGGCCGACCTGAGGGGCACCGGCCACCTGGACGTGCTGGTCGCCTCGATGGGGGTCATCCCCCCGGACAACGAGAAGATCGGATCGGTGGTGGTGCTGGAGAACGACGGGACGAACCATTTCACGAACCACATCCTCCTCGACCACGTCGCGAGGGTGACCTACGTCCAGGCGGCTCACCTCACGCACTCGGGCCTTCCGGACCTCGTCGTGGGCCAGTTCGGATACACCGAGGGCGAGATACGCTGGATGGAGAACCTCGGCGGCGGTCAGTTCAAGAGCCACCAGCTGCTCGACCTGCCCGGGACGATCCATGCGCCGGTCGCCGACCTAAACGGGGACGGCAAATTGGACATCGTCGCGCTTGTCTCGCACGGGTCGCAGGAGGTCCACGCGTTCATGAACGACGGGGAGGGCCGCTTCCGCGACCGGGTGCTCTACGGCTCAATGAACAAGGACTACGGCAGCAGCGGGCTCTCGATCGCGGACGTCAACCAGGACGGGAGGCCCGACATCGTCTACACGAACGGGGACGGCTTTGACTACGCCACGCCAGGCTCGCGCCCCTGGCACGGGGTCCAGTGGCTGGAAAACATGGGAGAGGGGAAGTTCGCCTACCACCGGGTGGGGGACTTCCCGGGCGCCTACAGCCCGGTCGTCGCGGACCTGAAGGGGGACGGCCACCAGGACATCGTGTGCTGCAGCGGCTTCAACGAATGGAGCGACAAGGGCGCCGTGTCGCTCATGGCCTTCGAGAACGACGGCAGCGGCAACTTCACGCCGCGGGTCCTTGCACACGCGCCGACGCATCTGATCGTCGTCAAGGCGGCCGACATGTTCAACGACGGGCGCATCGAGCTGGTGACCGGGGCCTTCATGTTCTACCCGCCCTATGACAGCGTATCGAGGGTGACGCTTTGGGAGCACAAGGAGTAGGACGGGCGGCTTGGCAGGCGCGGGGGAATTCACTCCAAGCCAACTGGACTGCCGGGAATAAGCCAGGGTCACCCCCTGCCTGCCCGGGTGCGCCTACTTGGGCGCGTTCGCCTGGACCGCGCCATCGGCGGGCCGTTCGCCCAGTAGTTCGGCTATGGTCTGGGCAAGCTTGCTGACCTCGAACGGCTTCGAGACGAGGGCGGCGGCCCCGAAGAGCTTCGCTATCTTCAGGTTTTCGCCCGCATTGGACCGGCTGCCGCCGCTCATGGCTATGATCTTTACCTGGGGATTGGTCTTTCGCAGCTCCCTGATGGTTTCGAGGCCCTCCTTCTCGGGCATAACGAGATCGGTGATGACGAGGTCGGCGGGCGACGCCTTGTAGGACGCGAGGCCCTCTTTTCCGTCGCCGGCCTCCGTGACCAGGTATCCATAGCTCTCGAGCGACATCAGCAGCATCCTGCGAATATTCTCATCATCCTCGATCAGGAGTATCCGCTTCATAGGGAATGATGATTGCTGCAGTGCGGGAAAACCGGCCGTTACCAGCGCCCACGGGGTGGGCGCCCGTTTCCCGCGGCCCCAGCTAACCCGCCGTGGCCGCGGGCGTCAAGGCGGGGCGTCCCGAAGGGCGCCCATTTCCCGGCATTTTGCGTCGACAAGCCGGAGCACCCTGCGTTCTCATGGGGGCTCATGCAAAAGCAGGGAAGAAAACTCGTCACGCCGGCCAGCCTTGCGGTGGATGCGGTCCTCGTGGTCGCCTTTTTCATCTACATGTACAGCGTGGTCTCGACGCATGTGCCGTCAAAGGACCACCGGATGATCATGCTCTGGGGCGCGTTCTGCTCGGTGTGCCTCACGACAGTGTTCTGGCTGGCGCTTCAGATGTTCCGGGTGGTCGTCATGCTCCAGCGCGAGCAGTCGAAGAACCCCGGCTGAGCTGCCTTGCCGGGGCCCGCCTGAACGAGGCGAGGAAGAATCCGTCGCCGTCGTGCGCCTGTGGCAGGAGCGGCCTGCCCTCGATCTCGGGCTCGAACCCGTCGCCGCCCCGCAGGAAGGCGGCCGCGACCGACTCGTTCTCGCTCCGGCAGAGTGAGCAGGTGGCGTAGACGAGGCGACCGCCAGGCCTGACCCGCGGCGCGTTCTCGCGCAGGAGTTGGAGCTGGAGCGCCGCGGCCCCGCTCACGCCGGCCGGGGTCGTCACCCACCTTAGGTGCGGCGCGCGCCTCCACGTGCCCGACCCGGTGCAGGGCGCGTCGACGAGGACGGCGTCGAAGCCGTCCGGCGCGTCGGCGGGGTCCCCGATCCGGATCCGCTCCCCCAGGCCCGCCCGCGCCGCCCGCTCGGAGAGCGCGTCAAGCGCCGACCGCCTCGTGTCCCGCGCGGTGACGCGGCCCCCGTCGCCGAGGAGCGAGGCCAGCTGGAGCGTCTTTCCCCCCGCGCCCGCGCATGCGTCCAGCCAGTGGCCGCCGGGATCGACGCCGGCGCCGACAAGGATGAGCTGCGAGCCGATGTCCTGCACCTCGACCCGGCCGGAGGCGAAGGCCCGCGTCTTGGCGACGTCGCAGCCGTGGGGCAGCCGGACGGCGCCTGCGCAGAGGGCGCTCGCGCGCCATTCCCACCCGAGGGCGTCGAATTCCCGGAATACGGCGCCGGGGTCGTCCGTCTGCAGACGCAGCCAGAGCGGGGCCCGCGAGAGGAGGGCCTCGCGAAGCGGGGGCGAGAGCGCCGCGGGGCATTCCGCGCGGAGCCATTCCGGCGAGAGCAGGCCGGCGTCGGCCGAAAGGATGCCGGCCTTCTCGTCCACGCCCTCGGGAACTTCCGGCAGGCCGCCCGCGACGGCGTCGCGGAAGGGCCGCGCCGCCGGCGAGTCCCCCGCTAGCCACGCGGCGCGCCGGGCCGCCTCGGCGGGATCCGTGTCGATGAGGGGCTCGATCCAGGGCAGGTAGCGCAGCGTGGCGTAGATCAGCTCGCGGTAGAGGCGCCGGTCGCGCGAGCCGAGCCGCCGGTCGCCGCCCAGCATGGCCTCGATCCTCGCCGGGAGGCCCGGGTCCGTGCGCCAGTGGGGGCGCAGGCGAGTGAGGAGTCCGAGGAGGGTCCGCTCTTGGCTGCCTGTGCGGCTCACGAATCTTGGGTCGGCCGTGTCGGACCCGGTCAGAACCGGATGAGGTTGAGGTTCACCTCCATGCCGAAGTGGCCCTGGTTGTCGTTGAGCCCCTGCGCGAAATACACGGCGTACTGGACGATCCAGGTGTTTGAGAGCCTCTGGGTGAAGCCGTAGTACTGGTCCACCATGAGGTGGTCGCGCGCGTCGTAGTCGCCGCGCACGAAGACATCGTACTCCTCGTTCACGCGCATTCGGGCCTCGTAATGGTACGTGTCCACGCCGATGATCGGGTTGTACCCGAGGCCGGGCACGAAGAAGGTCCCGTACTTGTCCGACAGGTAGCCGACCCCGAACCCGGCCGACCAGAGCTCGCCCTCGCGGACCGTGATGGTGGTGTCGATCGCCCGCTGGGCGGCACGCTCCGCGGAGACGGTGTCCTCGACCCTGAGCTCGAGCCAGTGGGCGGGCGTCGCCACCATGTCCAGGTGGAGGTCAGAGAAGTCGGTCTGGCCGGGCGCGCGCTTGATCAGGAAATCCTCGTCGAGGTCGAGCGTCATAAGGTCCCTCGAGCCGTAGGTCTTGTCGCGCGTCTGCAGGACGTTGTGCAGGCCGAGCCGCATGACGTTCTCCGCCTGGATCTGGTCGATCGCGCGCATGTCCCCGAGATCGATTATCGGGAGGTAGTTGGTGAACGTGCTCCTGTCTATCGGCGGGATGAACGCGGAACCCCTGTCCCCGTCCGGGATGTACCTGTAGCTCAGCGTGGGGGTCAGCAGGTGGCGCAGGCCGTCTATGCCCCAGACTGGGTTCTGGTAGTCGAAGACGGCGCTCATCTTCAGGTCGGCGTCGAAGCCCATCTCGCCCAGGGCCCGGCCGCCGCCGCCCGGCTCCGCCGCCCCCTCCGTCTCCCAGTACTCGGTGTACCTGCCGCCGACGACCGGCGTGACGTCGACGATCCCCTTGTACGAGAACGTGCGCGAGAATCCGAGGAACGCGTCGAGCCTGTCGGCCTCGAGGTAGGTCCCCCCGTCCGGCGGGCTGTCCTCCAGGTGGGCTACGCCCGAGTTGAACCGCATGTAGATCCCGCCCCCGATGGCCGTCGGCACGACGTCGAAGCGGATCTCCGGGAGCCGCTGCTGGACCGGGTAGAACGAGTCGGGCTGGAAGCGGGCGAAGGCCGAGGCGAAGTAGTTGTCGCCCGTGTAGACGGCCTCGAGGGTGTTGTCGGGCTCCTGGACCGGGACGAACTCCTTGGAGTGGAAGTCGCGGATCACCTCCGAGTCCGTGGACCAGTTGACGTCCCCGGTGAGCGTGAACGCGTCCGTGATCTGCTGGTCGTGGTGCCACTCGACGTAGGCCCTCTCGGGGGGAATCGGGTTGCCCAGGATGTCCGTGTAGCGGGTCCCATAGTCGTAGATGAAGCCCGACTTTAGGTAGCCCACCGCCGAGTCGTCGCCGCTCACTATGTTGTAGGTCGACGCGGGCCCGAGCATCACGCCCCTGAACGTGTAGATGCCGAGGTCCGGCCCCGCGGTCATCCCGGGCGCGACCGGGATGTTGAGCACCGTGTCGATGTAGGCCCCCAGGTTGCGGCGGTAGCCGCCGTCGATGCTCACGTCCGAGAAGCCCGTCTGGTGGGAGAGGTCCTGGCCCGCGCGCGAGACCGGGAACGGGCGGAACCCGCCTATCCCGACGTTGCCGCCCGAGAGGCGCAGGTAGTGGCCCGGGGAATAGGTGAGGCTGGTCGCGTGGATCGTCGGCTGCCACTTGCCCGGCTCGCGGTAGCTCACGGTGGCGTCATGGACCACGACCTCGGTGCGGGTGCCCTGGGCGGTCTTGCCCTCGATGTAGTAGGGGAACCTGCCGATGCGCAGGTTCGTCGCGGAGAAGGAGCCGTCCGTGCCGTTGTAGGTCACGCTGTCGGCGAGGATGCGGTCCCCGACGCGCGTCAGGACGACGTGGCCCGTCGCCACGGCGACCTGCGTCCTCTGGTTGAAGCGGATCTGGTCGGCGGTCAGCAGGAGGCCCGTGTCGACCAGCTTCGCGTTCGTCGGGGCGACGAGGTCGCCGGTCGTGTAGTCGATCGAGATGCCGGAGTCGGACGACAGGTCCGCCCTTGTCTCGGGCGCGGGGGGCGCGCCTGCCTCGGCGCGGGCCGCCTGGGCGCACCCGGCGAATGCAAGGATAAGGGCGAGGCGGCGCATCACTCGGCGAGAGCAAATGCGCCGGGGAGCGCGCAAGCAAGCCTCGCAGCCTGCCAAAAAACCGCGCAATTGCGCGGACATGGCCCAGTTTTGGCTTCTTTGCCGGGCCGACGGGCTCCATCGTGTCGGTCCCCCCTTGCCCAAGAAACGCACCATAAGGATGTCAAAGGCCGTGCGCGACATGGCGCCCCTGCGCTCGGAGGTGCGCGCGCTGGGGGCCGCGCTCGGCCGCGTGATCACGCGGATCGAGGGGCGAGAGACCTTCGACACGGTCGAGGTCCTGCGCAGGCTGGCCAAGGCCCGCCGCGCGGGGGACGCGGGCGCGGAGCGCCTGCTCGCCCAGGCCGTGGCGGGCCTCGACCCGCGGGCGGCGTTCAACCAGGCCATGGCCTTCACGCTCTACTTCGAGCTCGTGAACCTGGCCGAGGAGAACTTCCGGATCAGGCTGCTGCGCCGCCGCCGGGCGGCCCGGGCGCTCGGCATGGACGACGGGCGCCCGATCCGCGAGTCCATCGAGGCGGCGGTCATGGAGCTCAAGGCCGCGGGAGTCGGCGAGCCCGAGATGCAGGCCCTCGTCGACCGGCTCGGGATCGAGCTCGTGTTCACCGCGCACCCCACGGAAACCAAGCGCCGCACGCTCCTCGCCAAGCTCCAGCGCCTCGCGGGGATCCTCAGGTCCCGCTCCCAGCCGGAGTCGACGCCCGACTCGTCGGTCCTCGAGGAGGCGACGATCGAGCGCGAGATCGCTTCCCTCTGGCTCACCGACCGCAGCCGCACGGTGAAGCCCGGCGTCAAGGACGAGGCGCGCACGGGCCTGTGGTATTTCGACACGACGCTCATCGAGACGATGCCCCGCCTCCAGAGGGACATGGAGCGCGCCCTGGCGCGCCACTACCCCGGGGTCAGGGCGCCCCGGCGCTGGCTGACGTTCGGCTCGTGGATCGGCGGCGACCGGGACGGCAACCCGGAGGTGACGGCGACGACGTCCGCCGACGTCCTCGTCCTTCACCGGCGCCTCGCGATCCAGAAGCTGCGGGTGGCCGCGGGCGAGCTCAGCCACACGCTGACCGTGAGCGACAGGCGGGACTCGGTGGTCCCGGCCCTCAAGCGGGACCTCCGCGACGACCTTCACCTCTCCAAGCACCTCGACGAGCTCGGCAAGAGGTTCCCCCACGAGCCGTACCGCGTGATCCTAGGGGTACTCCAGGAGAGGCTGGGGCAGGCGAGGGACGAGCTGCGCGACGGGAGGACCCTCATGGGCGGGGCGGTGGGCTCCTGCCTGTCGCACTCCACGGTCTCCGACACGTTCGATTCGATCAAGGCCGGGCTCGAGGCCGGCCGGGGCAGGATGCTCGCGGACGGCGACCTGGCCGACGCCTCGATCCAGTTCGAGGTCTTCGGGCTGCACACCGCGCGCCTGGACCTCAGGCAGCACTCCTCCTGGCACGAGGCGGCCGTGGCCGAGGTCCTGGGGCGCCCCGACTACCCCGGGCTGGGCGAGGCGCAGAAGCGCGCGGTCCTCATCGAGGCGATCGCCTCGGCGGCCCGGCTCGGGGGCCAGGCCCTCTCGCTCCTCTCGCCGGAGACGCGCAACGTCATCGACCCCCTCGTCCTGGCGCGCGAGGCCACGCTTGTCGTCGGTTCTCGGGCGCTCGGCATCTACATCATCAGCATGACGAACGGGCTGTCGGACATCCTCGAGGTCGAGCTGCTCCAGAGGCTAGCCGGCTCCTCGCTCCCGATCGCTCCGCTCTTCGAGACGCTGGACGACCTCGAGCGCGCCCCCGCGATCCTCGACGAGCTCTTCTCGCTTCCCGGGCGCCGGCCCGCCCACCAGCACGTGATGCTCGGGTACTCGGACAGCAACAAGGACTGCGGCTACATCACGGCGAACTGGGCGCTCTTCAGGGCCCAGGAGTCGATCGCCAGGGTGTGCCGCGGGGCCGGCGTGGCCGTCACGCTCTTCCACGGCCGCGGCGGCAGCATCGCGAGGGGCGGGGGGCCCGCGGCGAAGGCCATCCTCGCGCAGCCGGCGGGGCTTCGCGACGGCGCGATCCGGGTGACCGAGCAGGGCGAGGTTCTCTCGACCCGCTACCACGACCCGGACCTGGCCCACAGGATCCTGGAGCAGATGGCGTACGGCGTCATGCTAGGCATCCGCGCCGCGGGCGCGGAGACCCCGGCCCCGCAGGAGTGGCGCGACACGATGGACGAGATGAGCCGCGCGGGGTTCGAGGCCTACAAGGCCCTCGTCCACGACGACCCCGAATTCCTGGTCTTCTGGCGACAGGCGACCCCGATAGACGAGATCAGCAACCTGAAGCTCGGCTCCCGGCCGACGTACCGGAGGGCGACCCGCAGCGTCGGCGACCTGAGGGCCATCCCCTGGGTCTTCTCCTGGATGCAGAGCCGCTTCAACTTCCCCGGGTGGTTCGGCCTCGGCAGCGCGCTTGGAGCGGTGCTCAGGCGCGGCCCGAAGGAGAGGGAGCGCCTCCGGGCGATGCACGCGGGCTGGCCCTTCTTCCAGACGCTGATCGACAACGCGCAGCTCACGATGCGCAAGGCCGACATGGGCATCGCGTCCCTCTACGCGGGCCTGGTCGAGGAGCCGAGGATCCGCCGGCGCATGCTCGGGATCCTGGGCGCCGAGTTTGAGCGCACCGAGAAGGCCATCCTCGCCGTCACGGGCCAGAAGAGGCTCCTCGGCCGCGAGCCCGTGCTCCTGCGCTCGGTGGAGCTGCGCAACCCCTACATCGACCCCCTGAACTACATCCAGGTGGAGATGATGCGCCGCCTTCGGGGAGGGGCGCAGCTCGATGCCGGCGAGACCGAGGCGATCCACGCCGTCATCGAGCTCACGATCAACGGCATCAGCGGCGGCCTGAAGAACACGGGCTAGGGGCTTCGTTTTGGATGGCGCGCGGTCCGCCTGCGCCCCAGTCTGGGCGACCGCCAATAAAACCCCCGAAGTGATACTCCCCAAGCCCGACCTCGAGGCGCTCCTTCAGGCCCGACACGCTTCGCCCCATTCCGTCCTCGGGATGCACACGGCCACCCACCGCCGCAGCCGCGGCCTCGTGGTGAGGGCGCTCCTGCGCGACGCCGTGGCCTGCGACGTCGTCCTGACCGGAGAGATGCCCCCCGGGGCGTTCCCGATGAAGCTCATCGCCCCCGAGGGCCTCTTCGAGGCCTTCATCCCTAGGCACGCCGAGGTCTGCGCCTACGAGCTGCGCGCCGTCTCGGCCGGCGGCAGCGCGCGTCAGTTCCGGGACCCGTACTGCTTCCTGCCCACCCTCGGGGACCAGGACCTCTACCTCTTCAACGAGGGAAACGAGCACAGGATCTACGACAAGCTGGGAGCCCACCCGCGCGACCTGGGCGGGACCGTCGGCACGGCCTTCGCGGTCTGGGCGCCGTCGGCCTCGCGCGTCTCGGTCGTCGGCGACTTCAACGGATGGGACGGCCGCTACCACCCGATGCGCAGCCTGGGGGCGTCCGGCGTCTGGGAGATCTTCATCCCCGGCATCGCCGAGGGGACGCTCTACAAGTTCGAGATCCGCGACCAGGGGGGCGCCATCCGCGTGAAGACCGACCCGTACGGCTCGCGGTTCGAGGGGCCGCCCGGCAACGCGGCGATCGTCTGCGACACGACGGGCTTCATGTGGGGCGACGCCGAGTGGATCGAGGGGCGCCGCAGCCGGGCGGGGCGGCCGGACCAGCCGGTCTCGATCTACGAGGTGCACCTCGGCTCCTGGCGCCGGAAGCCCGAGGAGGGCAACAGGCCGCTCACCTACCGTGAGGCGGCGCCGCTCCTCGCCGACTACGCCTCCGAGATGGGGTTCACCCACGTCGAGGTGATGCCGCTCGCGGAGCACCCGTTCGACGGGTCGTGGGGGTACCAGGTGACGGGCTTCTACGCGCCCACGCACCGGTTCGGCTCGCCCGAGGACTTCGCGTGGTTCGTGGACCACTTGCACCGGCGCGGGATCGGCGTCATCCTCGACTGGGTGCCGGCGCACTTCCCGAAGGACGCGTTCGCGCTCGCCGAGTTCGACGGGACGCACCTCTACGAGCACGCCGACCCCAGGCAGGGCTCCCACATGGACTGGGGCACGCTCATCTTCAACTACGGCCGCAACGAGGTCCGCTGCTTCCTGGTCGCGAACGCCCTCGCGTGGATTGAGCGCTACCACCTGGACGGCCTGCGCGTCGACGCCGTCGCCTCGATGCTCTACCTGGACTACTCGAGGGGGGCGGGCGAGTGGATTCCGAACCGCTACGGCGGCCGCGAGAACCTCGAGGCGATCGGGTTCCTGCGCAGCGTGAACGACCTGGTGCACCACTACCACCCGGGCGCCCTCATGATCGCCGAGGAGAGCACGTCCTTCCCCGGGGTCACCCGGGCGACCTCGGAGGGGGGCCTCGGCTTCGATTACAAGTGGAACATGGGGTGGATGCACGACACCCTCCAGTACTTCTCAAAGGAGCCGATCTACAGGCGGTTCCACCAGAACGACCTGACGTTCGGCATGCTCTACCAGTACGCCGAGAACTTTGTCTCGGTGTTCTCCCACGACGAAGTCGTCCACGGCAAGGCGTCGATGCTCTTCAAGATGGGCGGCTGGCACATCCCGGAGAAGGCGGCCAGCCTGCGCTCGCTCTACGCCCACATGTGGGCCTATCCCGGCAAGAAGCTCCTGTTCATGGGGGGCGAGTTCGGCCAGTCGCAGGAGTGGAACCACGCCTCGAGCCTGGACTGGCACCTGTGCCAGTACATGGACCACGAGGGGATCCGCAGGCTGGTCGGCGACCTGAACCGCCTCTACACGTCCGAGCCGGCGCTGGGGGCGAACGACTTCAACCCGCACGGATTCCGCTGGATCAGCTGCCTGGACGCGGACGCCAACCTGATCGCCTACCTGAGGACGGGGCCCGGTGAGGAGACCCTCTTCGCGGTCGTCGGGCACTTCGGCGGGAACGTGCTCACCTACCGCGTGGGCGTCCCGCGCCGCGGATGGTGGCGCGAGGTGATCAACTCGAACAGCGAGTACTACGGCGGCTCCGGCCTCGGCAACGACGGCGGCCGCGCGACGGCCGACGTCCCGCGCGACGGCTACACGCAGTCTCTGGAGCTCACGCTCCCGCCCCTTACGACAGTCATTTTCAAGTGGACCTCGCCCGGGCAGGCCTGATCGTTAAAACTGCGTAATGCCCGGGGTGTTTTTGACTCGCGGCTTGTCTGCCGACGCCGCACATTGTTGCGTGACAATAGACATATACGCTCACCACACATGGCGCGCAAAATAAGCTTCATCAACTACAAGGGCGGCGTCGGCAAGACGTCGCTGATCGTCAACACCGCCGCGGCCCTGGCAAAGATGGGCAAGCGCGTGCTGCTCTTCGACCTGGACACCCAGTCGAACGCGAGCATCTGGCTGCTCAAACTCGAGCGCTGGAACAAGATCAACGCGACGGGGGAGGGCTCGATCTACTCCATCTTCGACCCGGGCAAGACCCACATCAAGGACCTCGTGATCAAGGACGTGGTCGAGGGCAAGTCGGGCGAGAAGCTCCTGCCGGGCCTGGACCTGGTCCCGACGACGTTCAACCTGGTCGACCTCGAGGCCGAGTTCACGGGCGACCCCAAGCGCCCCGCGTACCTGGTCTTCTGCGAGCAGGTCGCGATGCTCGAGCCGAACTACGACTTCATTCTCTTCGACTGCCCGCCCAACATCCTGCGCGCGTCGCAGTGCGGCGTCTTCACCTCGAACGAGATCTACGTCCCCTCGAACCCCGACGCCCTCAGCCTGATCGGCTTCACGCTGCTCGTGGACAAGCTGCAGAAGTTCCACGCGATCTCCGCAAGCTTCCGGAAGGCCTCCATGGGCCCGCCGGCCCATGTGCAGGGCATCATCTTCAACTCGATCCGCACCGGCGTGGACATCGAGGTGCCCAAGATGAGAATGCAGCTCCGGCTGAACCAGTTCCGCGCGGCCAAGCGCGCCGCGCCGTCCGCCAAGATCTTCACCACGCAGATCCGCGATGCGATGGTGGTGCGCCGGTCGGTGGCCCTCGGCCTTCCGGTGATCCTCGTGGGCGCAGACGCCTCGGACTCCACGGACTCCGTCACGAACGACTACAGGAAGCTCGCGAACGAGCTCATCCAGCACGAGCCCGTCAGCTAACTCAACAGAAGATGGCCGAACCGACATATACTGAAAAGGACTGGGATGACATTCGCACGGCGTTCGCGAGCTCGATCATGGTCGACACCCAGATCTCGAGCCTCGCGCAAAATCTCGACGGGCCCGTGTGGCCGGTGAAGGCGAAGGACGAGACGCCGAGCCGGTACATCGACCTGAACTACGGGGAGGCGCTCGAGCTCCTCGCCCTGAAGGGGCAGCCGGCCGACAGGCTCGACCTGCTGATCTCGATAATGAAGGAGACGCTCGCCTTCGACAGCCCGTTCGGCGACATGGTCGAGCAGACCGAGGCCGCGGCGGCGCGGGACAACCCGCTCCTGAAGAACATGGCGCGGATAGGCGTCCCGGAGAATTTCCCGATCTCGCTCACCGCGCTCAGCCCCGACACGGTCGAGTTCTGCAAGCTCGAGAAGCTGAAGACGCTCGGGGAGTTCGCGGTGTTCGCCCAGGGCATGTCCCAGAACGTCATCATCGGCGGCGACTTCAGGAAGCTCCTGAACGCGCTCTCGAACCTCGACGAGGCCACGCTGACCGAGATCCTCCCGTTCCGGAAGGGCTCGAAGGGCCTCCACCTAGTCGAGGCGCTCGGCCAGGCGTCGCGCCTGCAGAATCCGCTGCCGAAGGCCAAGGAGGCCTCGGTCTGGTTTTCGGACGAGTTCGCTCAGGTGAAGAAGGACTTCACCGACGGCACGGGCATGGCGAGGCAGCTGGGCGTCCTGGGCAACCTCGAGCTCGAGAAGAAGGTCTCGGACATCATACGCCAACTCATCAAGCCCGGTTCGACCAGCGAGCAGCCCGAGTCGGCCAAGTCCGGATTCTTCAAGCGATTCTTCAAGAAATAGGGTATTCTCTAGGAGCCCAAGAGAATGGCAGACCCGTCCAATATTCGGTTTCCTACCAAGAAGACTGAATCCGCCGGCAACCTTTCGCTGCGCCGCAACAGGTCGGAAACGAACCTGCCGTTTTCCGTCTCGGAGGCCTCCGCCGCGGCCAGGGAGTCGATCCGGGCGATCGTCTCGGCGACCAAGCCCCCGATGGGCATCAGGGGCGGCGCGGAGGACGCGCGGATCGCCGAGCTGGAGCGCTCGCTCCGGCAGCTCGAGCTCAAGCTCGCCGAGCGCGAGCGCATCGTCCAGGAGAGGGAGGCGCGCCTAAAGGAGTTCGAGCGCGAGCTCGCGGAGGCGGAGGCGCTCCTCGCCGCCCGCGAGCAGCTTGTCGCCGCGTCCAGGAAATCGACTCCCGTCAGCGTGTCCCCCGAGGAGAAGGCCGCCCTCGAGGGCCTGCGGGCCGAGATCCAGCGCCAGGAGGCCGCGCTCAAGGAGGCCCAGAACTCCCTGCACGAGCGCGAGCAGTTCATGGAGGAGAGCGAGACCCGGCTGTTCGAGAAGGTTCAGAGCCAGCAGGAGCGCGAGATCGAGCTCGACCAGCGCGAGGAGGAATTGAAGGTGCGCGTCCGGAAGAACAGGGAGTCCGAGGCGTCCGAGGACCCCCGCGCGGCCGCGACCCTCAAGGCGGAGGACCTCGCCGCGGCCGACGAGGACGACATGAAGGCATGAGCCTTGACGCGGTTTGCCCGGCCGCGCTACTTTGATGCAACTTTTCTCCGGACACGGCGTCCAACCCCTCCTTACACCATAGCATGAGATTCCTCCGCGTTGCCCTATGCGTTGCCTGCCTGCCAGTTGCGGGGCTTCGCGCCCAGCAGAAGGATGACGAGAACAAGGGCCCGGTTCCGGAGGATATCCCAAACTTCAGCCAGCTGGACGAGTACATCTACGTGCCTAGGTCGACGTTCAGCCTGGGGACGCGCTTCTTCCTGCGGGGCCCGAAGACCACCTACGCCGGGCAGGGCGAGAACCCCTCCACGGTCGACCCAGGCGATCTGGCGTCCACCCAGGTCCCGAACATATCGCGCACGTACATCGACGGCAGCGTCGAGCCGGACCAGCGCACGGTCACGATCAACGCGGGCCTCGGCGGGGAGGCCCAAGTGCCGATCTCCCCGGACGGCCGCACGAACACGTGGAGCTACGACAACGCGAGCCAGCTCCAGCTGGACGGCAACATCGCTTTCCATACCTACTCGTCGGAGATAACGGACACGGCGTCGCACGGCGTGACGGGCGCCCCCAACACCGGCTTGGAGCTCATCCTCGACCGCGACATGGGGAAGGTCGGCAAGAAGATGAAGTGGAGCATCGCGGCGGGCTTCTCGATAGCCGACATCCACTCGAGCACCTACCTGTCGGTGCCGACCGCGGTCTCCACGCTCACGGACACCTACGACCTCTTCGGCCAGGTGCCCCCGTCGCCGCCGTACTCGTCGCCGCAGACCGTCTCCCAGACCGTCTTCGGCGCCGGCGGCACGGTCGAGTCCGGCTCGACCACGACAACGGCCACCCAGTCGGTGGTCCAGCAGATCCTCCTCGGCAACCAGCCGCTCAACAGGACCGTGACGACACTCGATACCACGTCCATCAACCGGTACTTCACGGAGGGGGCCTACTACACGCTGCGCGTCGGCCCGATGCTCACCATCCCGGCCGGGTCGCACTGGAAGCTCAACATCAGCGCGGGCCCGGACCTCATCTATCTCGGCTCGGAGTTCAACGTGCTCGAGGACCTCAACCTTGGGGCGGGGACGGACTACACCACCCTCTACCAGAAATATAACACGAAGATCCTCCCGGGGTACTACCTCGACGTAAACCTCCAGTACCAGCTCACCGACACCGCCGGCTTCTACGTCGGAGGGATCTACCAGGGGGCGGGCACTTTCGTGCAGTCGATGCCCTCCGGAAACGACCCCAACACGGGGGCGGGGCTGTCCTACACCTCCAAGCTCGACTTCGGGAGCCAGGAGGGGGTCAAGGGCGGCATGACGGTCAGGTTCTGAACCCGGCCGTCAGGAGGCCGAGAGGTCGGCGAGGACCGACTCGACCGGCCTCAGCGAGCCCGGCGGGAAGAAGCTGTTTATCCGGGTGATCACCTGTTGGATGATGCCGTCCGGGCAGGACGCGCCCCCCGTGACCAGGATCCGCATCGGAACGGCGCCGGGCGTGGGCGGGAACTTGTCCCAGAGCGGCCTGAGCTCGACGCGGCCACCCTGTCCCGGCAGGCCCTTCGATGGGAAGACGTAGTGCTCGGCCTCCCCCGTGGGCAGGATGTTGGCCTCGCTCTGGATGAAGAAGGCCCGGCTGCCCATGCGCTGCTCGCAGAGCCTGTAGAGCTGGTAGGTGTTGGACGAGTTCCTGCCGCCGACCACGATGGCCGCGTCGAGGGGCTCGGACAGGGCGCGCGCGAGCGCGTCCTGGTTGACCTGCGTCGCGTAGCACAGGGTGTCGTTGCGACCCTGGCCGCCCACCCGCGCCGGGGAGCCCGGCTTGTCCGGGCCGAACCTCTTTGCGTAGACGTCCCTCAGGTAGGCGATGATCTCCCGGGTCTCGTTCATGAGGAGCGTGGTCTGGTTGACGACGGCGACGCGGGCGAGGTCGCGCTCGGCGTCGAAGCCCTCCGTGAACCTGCCCGCGAAGGACTCGCGAAGGCGCTGGCCCGCCTGCGCAGGGTCCCCGAGGACGATCTCCCCCAGCCGGCGGGCCTCCTCCATGTTCCTGACGATGATGGCCGGGGCGTGCCGGCGCGTGTTCGAGAACGTGGCCTTGGTCTCCTCGTGCTCGTGCTTGCCGTGGATCACGACCGTGTAGCCCTCCCGGCCGTAGGCCCGCGCGGCCTTCCAGACCTTCTCGACCAGCATGCAGGTCGCGTCGTACTGGCGCACGGCCATGCCCTTCCTCACGAGGCGCCTCTTGTCCTCGTCCGTGGCCCCGAACGCCGGTATGATCACGACGTCGTCCGTCGTCAGCGTCTCCCAGAGCTCGGGGCCACCGGGGCCCGCGAGGTGGGCGACCCCCTTGTCGGTCTGCAGGTACCGCAGCCCGCGGCGGATCAGGTCCTCGTTGACGAAGGGGTTGTGGATGAGCTCGGAGAGCATGAACACGCGCTTGCCCGGGTTCTCGGCAAGCGTCTCGTAGGCCCGCTCGATCGCGTTCTTGACGCCCAGGCAGAAGCCGAAGTGGCTGGGGACAAGGTAGTGCACGGCCCCGAAGTCGAGGAGGACCGGGGAGGTCGCCGAACGCTCGTGGCGCCGGGCCAGCGCCTTTATGGCCGTGCAGAGCCTGGACTGGTAGATGGCCCCCGCCTCGGCGTCCTGAACGTAGATCGCCGTGTTGCGCTCCCTCTCCGGGCGAAACCTGAAGATGAAGTCGTTCTCGCCGACGGTGAGGTAGGGCACCTCGACCAGGTAGGGCTCCAGGCCGGCCATGACGCCCGAGAGCTCCGGATCGAGGGAGTCGGGGCTGGATTCGAGGCGCTCGATCGACTCGAAGGCGATCCCCGGGGCCGAGGAGGCGCCCTCGACCTGCGCGAAGTGTATCCGGTAGGACTTCCCGCCGGCCTCGGCGCTGAAGCGCTCCAGGGGCTCGGTGTGGCTCCTGAACGAGGACTCCAGGAGCTCGATCGCGGCCGCGCGGCTGGGGGCGGCGAAGGGCAGGGACGCGCTGCGCCCCTGGCGGCGCACAGCCAGCCTGTTGCTGCCGTCGAAGGCCAGGATGCAGTCGAGCTGCGAGGCGGCGACGCCTGTGGGCGTGGACATCGGCCTAATGTGGCCCCGCATCAGCCCTTCGGCAAGTTTGCGCTCAGGGCCTCCCGCAGCTTCGCGACGTCGCGGCCCCCCCCCATCGCGAAGTCGGGCTTGCCGCCGCCCTTGCCCCCGAGGAGGAGGCTGAGCTCGTTGACGATCCTGCCGGCCTGGTGCCCCGCCCTGACGGCCGCGGGGGAGGCGAAGGCGACCACGGTAGCCTTGTCCCCGAAGACCGCGCCCAGGCGCACGACGCCCTCTCCGACTTGGGCGAGGACCTGGGAGCCGAGCGCCCGGAGGGCGTCCGGCGAGTCGGCCTCGACGACCGCTGAGACGAACCTGAGCCCGTCCCGCTCGGCGGCTCCGGAGGCGAGGTCCGCGGCCACGCCTGCCGACGCCTTGTGCTCGAAGGACCTGAGCCTGCGCTCCGCGTCGGATTTCTCGGCCAGGAGGGCCGCCAGGCGCCCGTCGACGCCGTCGCGCGGCGCGCCGATCCTCTGCGCGACAAAGTCGAGCGTGTCGAAGGCGTGGAAGGCGTGGCGAAGCGCGCCTTCGCCGGCCACGGCCTCGATGCGCCGTGTTCCCGCGGCGATCGCGCCCTCGTGCACGACCTTGACCAGTCCGACCTCGCCCGTGGTGGCGACGTGCGTCCCGGCGCAGAGCTCGCGGCTGTAGCCGCCGATGTCGACGACGCGCACCACCTTCCCGTACTTCTCGCCGAAGAAGGCGAGCGTGCCCTCGGGCTTGCTGTCAAATTCCACCTCGTAGGCCTCGACCCTGGCGTTGTCGAGCACCCTCTGGTTGACCAGCTCCTCGATCTCGCGCAGCTGGGCGTGCGTGACCGCCTCGAAATGAGAGAAGTCAAAGCGCAGCCGGTCCGGGGCGTTGAGGGAGCCGGCCTGGCGCACGTGGGCGCCCAGAACCTTGCGCAGGGCCCAGTGAAGGAGGTGGGTCGCCGTGTGGTTGCGCTGGATGGCGCGCCGGCGCGCGAGGTCGACGGAGAGGTCGGCGGCCGCTCCCGGCCGCGGCGCGAGCGCCTCCGGCGCGATCCTGTGGAGGTGGCGGCCCGACTTGTCCCGGACCGTGTCCGTGATCGCGACGGCTTCCCCGCCGATCAGGACGTGGCCGGAGTCGCCGACCTGGCCGCCCATCTCGGCGTAGAAGGGGGTCCTGTCGAACACGAGGAACGTTCCCTGTGCGGACGCGACCACGTCCAGCACCGTCGCGTGGGTGCCCCGCGAGGGGTCGAGGGCGTAGCCGGTGAAAGGGGTGGGGGACTGGGCGCCCGGGGCCGATCCCTCGGTGGCGGCCACGATGACCTCCCTCCTCTGCGCGGAGCGGCCCCGCTCGCGCTGCTCATCCATGAGCGCCTCGAAGCCCGAGGCGTCGACCGCGATCCCGCGCTCGTTCGCGATGACCTGCGTCAGGTCGAGCGGGAAGCCGTAGGTGTCGTAGAGCTCGAACACGACGGGGCTGCTGAGGGCGCCGGCCGCCGCCGCCTCGTCGAGGCGCCTGAGGCCGCGCTCGAGCGTCCTGCCGAAGCTCTCCTCCTCGGACTTGATCACGCGGCGCAGGGTGGACTCATGGCGCCCGAGCTCCGGGAAGACCGGGCCGAGCGACTCGATGACGGGGTCCACGAGCTTGCCGAAGAACCCCGGTGCGAGGCCCAGGTTGCGCCCGTAGAGGGCGGCCCTGCGGAGGATGCGCCTGATCACGTAGTTGCGCCCCTCGTTGCCGGGAAGAATGCCGTCCGAGACGGCGCAGGCCACGCACCGCGCATGGTCCGCCAGCACGCGGAACGCGACGTCGGTCTGCTCCTGGGCGCTCAGGCCGCTTCGCCCCGCCGGCACCGTCCGCATGTAGGACCTTCCGGAAAGCTCGGCAATCCTCGCGAAAAGGGGCGCGAAGAGGTCGGAGTCGTAGTTCGAGGGCTCCGCGGAGAAGTCCGTGAACCCCTTCGTCGTCGCGAATATCCCGGCGACGCGCTCGAAGCCCATCCCGGTGTCGACGTGCTTCGCCGCGAGCGGCGAGAACGTCCCGTCCGCGTTCGCGTTGAACTGGATGAACACGTGGTTCCAGATCTCGATGCAGCGGGGCGAGCCCGAGTTGACGAGGCCGCGGCCTGCGGCCTCGTCGTCCGAGGGCAGCAGGTTCACGTTGATCTCCGAGCAGGGCCCGCAGGGGCCCGTCTCGCCCATCATCCAGAAATTGTCCTTCCTGCCCCCGCTCACGATGTGGACGGCCGGGTCGAGGCCGGCCTTCCTGAAGAGTCCCGACCAGACGTCGTGGGCCTCCTGGTCGAACTCGGACGGGTCGCCGGCGGCCCTCTCCGGAAGGTACACGGTCGCGAAGATGCGCTTCGGGGGAATCCCCCAGACCTTCGTCACGAGCTCCCAGCCCCACTCGAGCGACTCTTTCTTGAAGTAGTCGCCGAAGGACCAGTTCCCGAGCATCTCGAAGAGCGTGTGGTGGTAGGTGTCGAAGCCGACGTCCTCGAGGTCGTTGTGCTTGCCGCCCGCGCGGATGCACTTCTGGGTGTCGGCGGCGCGGGTGTCCTTTCCCGGCTTCGCGCCGGCCCAGTGCGAGACGTCGGGCCTCCTCTGCCCGAGGAAGATGGGAACGAACTGGTTCATGCCGGCGTTCGTGAAGAGGAGCCCCGGCGAGTCGGGCAGGAGCGAGGCCGAGGGCACGACCGTGTGGCCCCGCTTCGCGAAGAAATCCAGGAAGGACTGGCGTATCTCGGAGGACTTCATAGGGCGGCGATGACCGCGTCGGCCATGGCCACCGTGCCCACGGATGCGCCGCCGAAGGATATGTCGGCCGTCCGCGTGCCGGAGGTGACGGCCTTCCTCACGGCGGCCTCGATCCGGGCCGCGGCCTTCTCGAGCCCGAAGCTGTAGCGCAGCATGAGCGCCGCGGACAGGATCTGGGCGCAGGGGTTCGCGATGCCCTTGCCGGCGATGTCCGGGGCCGTGCCGCCCGCGGGCTCGTACAGGCCGAAGGGGAGCTTGAGCGAGTTCCTGCCCGCGCCGAGCGAGGCCGAGGACAGCATCCCAAGGGACCCGCAGATGACCGCCATCTCGTCCGAGAGGATGTCGCCGAACATGTTCTCCGTCACGAAGACGTCGAACTGGTTGGGGCTGCGGACGAGCTGCATTGCGGCGTTGTCTACCAGCATGTGGCTGAGCTCGATGTCGGGCGCGTTCCTGGCGACGTGCTCCGTGACGGTCTTGCGCCACAGGACGGAGGTCTCGAGCACGTTGGCCTTGTCGATCGAGCAGAGCCTCCTCTTGCGCGACCTCGCGGCCGCGATCGCCGTGTCGGTGATGCGCTCGATCTCGCTCCTCCGGTAGACCATCGTGTCCACCGCCTGGACGTCGCCGTCGGGGAGCGTCGTCGTCTCCTTGGGCTTTCCGAAGTAGAGGCCCCCCGTGAGCTCGCGGATGCACACGATGTCGATACCGTCGGGTATCCGCTCGGTCTTGATGGGTGAGGCGGCCGCGAGCTCCGGGTAGAGGAGTCCGGGGCGGATGTTCGCGAACAGAGTGAAGTGCTTGCGCAGGGGCAGGAGGGCGGCCCTCTCGGGCTGTTCCTTCGGCGGGAGCTTCTCCCACTTGGGGCCGCCGACGGAGCCGAAGAGGATTGCGTCGCTCGCCTCGCAGATGCGCAACGTCGCGTCCGGCAAGGCCTTGCCATGCTTGTCGATGCCGGCACCCCCCACGTCGGCGGCGGTGGCCTGGAGTTCCAGGCCCTCCTGCCGGGCGACGTGCCCGAGGACGCGCAGGGCCTCGGACATGACCTCCGGGCCTATGTAATCTCCGGCGAGTACGGCGAACTTGAGGGTCGGCATTGAGAAGCGTTCATCGGTAGCCGCTGGGGGGACAAAGGTGAAGGGGAATTTTCGCAATTGCGGAACTCGCGGAAAGTTCTCTGTTTGCGGCGTGAATGTCCATGTGCTGCCTGCGGGCCCTATCCAGACGAACGCCTACCTGCTCACGGACGCGTCCACCGGCCGCGCGGTCCTGATCGACGCCCCGGATGGGGTCTGGTCGCAGGTCGAGCCCATCCTGGAAAAGGAGGGATGCAGGCTCACCGCCCTCTGGGTCACGCACGGCCACTGGGACCACACGCAGGGAGCGGCGGAGGTGGCCAGGAGATCGGGGGCCCCCGTCCTCGCGCACCGGGATGACCGCGCCCTTATCGAGACCCCCGAGGTGATGAGGCCCCTCATCCTGCCGGGCCTGCGGGTCGAGCCCTGCGAGGTCTCCCGCTGGCTCGAGGACGGGGACACGCTCGACGCCCTGGGCGAGAAGGTCAGGGTGAGCCACGTCCCCGGCCACGCCCCGGGGAGCCTCATGTTCTATTTCCCGAGGGCGGCGGCGGCCTTCGTCGGGGACGCGCTTTTCAGGGGAAGCATCGGGCGGACCGACCTGCCCGGGGGGGACTTCGCCCAGCTGGAGAAATCCATCCGCTCGCGGATCTACGCGCTGCCCGAGGAGACGACGGTGTTCCCAGGCCACGGCGGCGTGACGACGGTCGGCGACGAGAGGCACGGCAACCCCTATGTCAGCGACTGACGACGAGCGCTTCATGCGCCGGGCGATCGAGCTCGCGCTCCGCGGCTGGGGAAACACCCACCCGAACCCGATGGTGGGGTCCGTCCTCGAGGAGGGGGGCGCCGTCGCCTCGGAGGCGTTCCACGAGAGGGACGGGGGCCCGCACGCGGAGAGGCTGGTCCTCGCCTCCCTGATGCACAACCCGCAGCCGGGCGCCACGCTCTACGTTACGCTGGAGCCCTGCTCGACGCCGGGGCGGACCGGCGCCTGCACCGACGCCATCATCGCGGCGGGCGTCAGGCGGGTCGTCGTGGGCGCCACCGACCCCAATCCCGCGCACGCGGGGCGCGGGTTTGCGGTCCTGCGCGCGGCGGGGATCGAGGTCGTGACCGGCGTCCTTGAGGCCGAGTGCGCGGACATGAACCTCATCTTCAACCACTGGATCGCCCGGGGGGAGCCGCTCCTCGCCGGGAAGATCGCCGCGACGCTCGACGGCAGGATGGCGACCCGCACAGGCGACTCGAAGTGGATCACGGGAGAGGCCGCGCGGAGGGACGTCCACTGGTGGAGGCGGCTTTTTCCCGCAATCGCCGTCGGGGCTGGCACCGTCCTCACGGACAACCCGAGGCTCACGGCCCGGGTGGAGGGGGAGCCCGAGGCGTGCCCCGTTCGGTTCGTCTTCGACGGGCGGATGAGGACGGTCGCCTCCGGGACGCTCCCTGGGGTCTACTCTGACGAGTTCGCGGCGCGGACCGTAGTCGTGACGACCCAGCACGGCGGCGAGGGCTATGTCCGCAAGCTGCGCGCCTTGGGCGTCGGGGTCTGGGTGTTCGATTCGGAGACCGGGCGGGTTCCCCTCGCGCGGTTCCGCGCGCGGTGCGCCGCCATGAAGATCGCTGGGGTCCTGTTTGAGGGCGGCCCGCAGCTTCTCAGCCGCGCCGTAAGTGAGCGCCAGCTCGACTACCTGTTCGCCTACCAGGCCCCGGTCGTCTTCGGCGACGAGCGCGCCAAGTCGGTCCTGGGGGGGCTGCGGACCGAGACCGTGGCGCAGGCCCTGCGGCTTGAGGGCGTGCGGCGCAGCACGCTGGGCGACGACTCGCTCGTGCGGGGCAGGATCGTCTACCCGGAGCGGCTGCAAATCGATGAAGCTCTGTTTAGCCTCGGCTAACGCGCACAAGGCCGCGGAATTCCAGGCCCTCGCCGACGAGTCCCGCGCAGAGGGGGGGCCGCTGATCGAGGTCGTCTCGGCCGCGGCCTGCGGCGGGATGCCGGGCGTCGCCGAGGACACGGGTACGTTCGTCGGCAACGCCCGTAAGAAGGCGGCCGCGCTTCGCGCCCTGCTGCCCGGGGACGCATGGGCGCTCGCCGATGACAGCGGGCTCTGCGTCGAGGCCCTGGGGGGAGCGCCCGGCGTCGAGTCCGCGTACTACGCCGGCCCGCAGGCGGATCCCGCAGCCAACCTCGCCAAGCTCGTCGCGGCCATGCGGGGGGTCCCGGACGGCGCGCGGGGGGCCGAGTTCGTCTGCGCGCTCCTCCTCTCGGGCCCGGGGGGGCTCGAGAAGGCTTTCGAGGGGCGTTGCCCGGGCGCGCTCGCTTTGGAGCCGCGCGGCTCGCTCGGCTTCGGCTACGACCCCCTCTTCGTGCCGGCCGGCCACGCCAGGACCCTGGCCGAGATGGCGCCGGGGGAGAAGAACCGCCTCAGCCACAGGGGCCTCGCGTGGGCCGCCTGCGTCGGCTGGCTTGCGGCCAGGCGCTAAACCGTGCTTCAATTGTCGTTCCATGGCCGACTTTTACATCACGACGGCGATCGACTATGTGAACGGCTCGCCGCACATCGGGCACGCCTATGAGAAGATACTGACGGACGTGATCGCCCGGCACCGCCGCCTGCTGGGAGACTCGGTCTATTTCCTGACGGGCACGGACGAGCACGGCCAGAAGGTCCAGCAGACCGCGCGCGCGAGGGGCGTCCCCCCGCTCCAGTTTGCGGACGAGATCAGCGCCGAGTTCAGGGCGATGCTGCCGCGCCTCGAGATATCGAACGACGACTTCATCCGGACGACCGAGGAGCGCCACAAGAGGGTGGTGCGGGACCTCCTTCAGCGCCTCTACGACAAGGGGGACATCTACCTCGGGGAATACCGCGGCTTCTACAGCACCCGGCAGGAGCAGTTCCTCCAGGAGAAGGACCGCGGCCCGGAAGGCTCCTGGCCCGAGATCTACGGCGAGGTGACGGAGATCGTCGAGCCGAACTATTTCTTCAGGCTCAGGTCCTACCAGCCCTGGCTCGTAGAATTCATCGCGAAGAACGAGGGCTTCGTCTTCCCGCGGTACAGGCAGAAGCAGGTCGCCGAGTTCCTCAAGGAGCCGCTGAACGACCTCTGCATCTCGCGCCCCAGGGAGAGGCTCGAGTGGGGCATCCCGCTGCCCTTCGACGGGGCCTACGTGACCTACGTCTGGTTCGACGCCCTGGTGAACTACTACTCGGCCGTGGCCGACAAGCCGGGCGTCTGGCCGCCGGCCTGGCACGTGATCGGCAAGGACATCCTCGTCCCGCCGCACGCCGTCTACTGGCCGATCATGCTCCACGCGGCGGGGATCGCGCTTCCGAGGGGGCTCCTCGTGCACGGCTGGTGGCTGACCAGCGGGGCGAAGATGTCCAAGAGCTCCGGCAACGCCTTCAACCCGATGGACCTCGTCGGCGAGTTCGGGGCGGACGCCCTGCGGTTCTTCCTGATGCGCGAGATGAACGTGGGCCAGGACGGAGACTTCTCGAGGGAGCTCTTCCTCACCCGCTACAACAGCGATCTCGCGAACGACCTTGGCAACCTTGTGAACCGCGTCCTCAACATGACGGGCCGCTTCGCGGGCGGCGTGGTCCCGCCCGCGGGCCCGGGCGGCGACGCCGAGGCCGACCTGCGCCGGCTGTGGGACGCGACGGGCAAGGAACTCGCCGCCCTGTTCGGGCAGTTCCAGTTCCACACCGGCCTCGAGCGCCTCTTCGCGTTCGTGAGGTCGATCAACGGGTACGTCGAGAAGAGGGCCCCCTGGAAGCTCGGCAAGTCGGCTGAGCCAGCCGACAAGGCACTCCTGCAGACGTCGCTTGCGACGATGGCCGAGGCGCTCCGCCTTGCTTCGGTGGCGCTCAGGCCGATCATGCCCGCCGCCACCGAGAGGATAGCGGCCGTCCTCGGGTACCATCCCGAGGGCACCTGGCTGGGGGAGCTCGAATGGGGCTCCCGCCTGGCCGGCTCAAAAGTCGAGGCGGCGCTCGTCCTCTTCCCAAGGCCGCTGCCCGCGGCGGGCAAGGCCCCGTGACGATCCTCCCGATAGATCCCGTGGCGAACGCCTCGGCCGGGGCCCTGACCGAGTTCCTGGCCGAATGCCGCGACACGGCGGCCCAGTCGGGCCGCGCGATTCTCGCCAGCATCACGATCCAGGTCGAGAGCCTCGACCCCCTCGCGGTCCTGGAGTCCATATTCGAGCCCGGCGAGCGGCACTTCTACGCGGAGCGCCCCTCCGAGGGATGGGCCATCGCCGGTGCCGAGTCGGTCCTCTCGTTCACGGCCTCGGGCCCGGGGCGGTTCTCGGAGTGCCAGGGCTTCATCGACCGCACCCTTGAGGACGCGATCGCGGTCGGGGAGCAGCACATGCCCTTCGGGGGGCCGCATTTCTTCGCGGCCTTCGCCTTCCTCGACACCGTGGGCGAGGCCGAGCCCTTCGAGGCCGCCTGCGTGTTCGTCCCGCGCTGGCAGGTGGCGAGCGGGGACGGCAAGACGACCGCCGTCGCCAACCTGCTCATAGAGGGGGACTCCCCGGTGGAGGCCCTGGCCGCCCGGGTCTGGAACGCCCACTCCAAGTTCCGCTCGTTCGACTTCGGGACGCCGGACCTCCCGGCCGGGGAATCCCCCGCGTCGGTCGACGAGGTGGGGGGCCGCCGCAGCTACGAGAGCGCGGTCAGCCGCGCGCTTGAGCGAATCTCGCGGGGGGAGTTCGAGAAGATCGTCCTCGCGAGGGCAAAGGACGTGAAGGCTCCCGCGCCGCTGCACGCGCTCAAGCTCCTGAACGGCCTGCGCCAGAGGTTCCCGGACTGCACCTCGTTCTCGGTCGCGAACGGCCGGGGCCAGAGCTTCATCGGGGCGAGCCCCGAGCTCCTCCTCAGGGTCGAGGACGGGGTCGTCCTCACCGAGGCGCTCGCCGGTTCGACCCACAGGGGCGCGACCGCGAGCGAGGACGCGTCCCTTGGCAACCGGCTTCTCCACAGCGAGAAGGACCTGCGGGAGCACCGCATCGTCCTGGACTCGATCGTCCGCAGGCTCGGGCCCCTCGGGCTCGACCTCCGGTACTCGGCGCGCCCGATCCTGAGGCGCCTCTCGAACGTGCAGCACCTGCACACGCCCGTCGAGGCGAAGCTCCCCAGGGGCGTGAGGCTCCTCGAGATGCTGGGGCGGCTGCACCCGACCCCCGCGGTGGGCGGGACTCCCC
>Ga0302324_100004924_pt1 | contig 29408 bp, 26 predicted proteins | sample Palsa_T0_1_FD_201949 | JGI IMG/M metagenome (GOLD analysis project Ga0302324, IMG submission 201949) | Peat permafrost microbial communities from Stordalen Mire near Abisko, Sweden - Palsa_T0_1 | ecosystem: Environmental > Terrestrial > Soil > Palsa > Peat permafrost | place: Sweden: Abisko...
ATTCCGCCGCGGATAGCGCCAACAGCGGCGTGATCGGCGTGTTTCCCGCCATCCAAGAAATCACGATGACGAACGGAAACGGCCTCCAGAGCGGCATCTTGAAGGCGTACCCGTCGGGGCTGAGCGACGGTACCAGCTTCTCGGTTACCTGGGGCTTTCCGATCACACAGTGACCCGTGGGGCAGGATGGCATCCTGCGGCCGATTGGCAATCGGCCCCCCACCCGTTCAGCCTGGTGTGGTGCATTTGTGAACCTGAGCGGGTCGGGAATGTGCCTTGCATGCCTCACCCGGCCAAAGCCGACGACGTCAGCACTTCCCGCAGCTTCCGCGCCAGCGCTTCCGGCAAAAACGGCTTTTGCAGAAACGGCGCCCCCGAATCCAATATTCCGTAGTGCGCGATGGCTCGTCCGTGTTGCACTCGTGCACGCTGCCAACCCTCCGCGCTCCCGGTATAGCCGGCGGCAGCGCTGTACTCCTGCCGGTCCCCAGGGTTTGTCACCGCTGGCCAAGGCTCGCTAAGGGCCGAATCCGAACGCGCGGAAGAAGCCGAAAGCCCAAGCGGCGCCCAACGCGAACAGCACCCCCACGCCGAACGCCACCCTGCTTAGAGTCGGGAGCCGTCCTTCGGGGTAAAAGCGCCGGTATTCCCTGAGAGTCCCGACATACTTCCCGCGGTACCCGAAGAAATATGTTCGCCGTCGGGAAGCTTGCGGTTGACCTCAGCAATCATGATCCATTGCAGATAACCAGCCAGGACAATGCACACCTGCGCGACGGCGAACAACGCTAGGGCAACGAGGATGTTTGTACTCATGGCACCTTTCTACTGATGGCAAGCCGCCTCGATCCCGGCGCGCGCCAACCCCTTCCCGCTGCTTCCCGGTCGGTCGCTGCGGATCCCTTTTCGGCCAAGCAGCCCGGCCCCGCATGTCGCGCGCGATTCCCTCGGCTCCCCTGTGGCCTGTCATCGTTTTGAGCACTCAGATCGGCACGATCGAGTGCCCCAAAGCTGATCGGCAAGCACGCTGTAGCCTCCTGCGGGGTCGGCCAAGAGGAACCCAATTTGCCCTGTCGGGAGCTAGCCGAAGAATCCAGCCCTCCAGACGAACGCAAGGCCCAGCGCCGCCGCGACCCCGAGGCAGCCGCGGTAATAGAACAGCAGCCGACTGCGGGGATAATGTTGCCGATAGAGCGCCGTCACCCTGTTGACTTTTCCAGGGTACCAAAGGAAATACTCTACCCGCTGGTCCTCTGGAACCTTGCGGTTAACCTCCCCTACAACCACGAACAACAAGAGGTTCGCCGTGGCGACAAAACTCACTGCGGCGCCGAACAGTGCCAGGGCGCCTGGGGAGAATGGGATCACGGCTGGCATAAGATTTGCCGTAGCGCAACGATTGGCATGTCGACTGGCTGCATGGCCCAAGAATTGCCGAGTTGGGTGGGGCGGCGTACAGTTTGTGAGGGAAAGTGTGCCGTCCCGCGCGTTAGAGGGTGAACCATCTTAGTCTTCTATGTATTCGGGTCGTGAGCTGTGATTTCTAACCCCAGTTATGCTGAATCTCAATCGGCTGTGCTCGTACTGTCCGCATATCATAGAAGTCAAACGAAGTATATTTCTTGGCCCTGCTAAACTGGCGCGCGAAAATAAACTACGCGCGGGGTGAAACCGATTGACAGTAAAATCACTATCACTTAATAGGTGCGTATTTAGCGACTACGCCCGCTTACCCCGCCGAAGCCGAAGACGCCAGTACTTCCCGCACCTTCCGCGCCAGCGCTTCCGGCAAAAACGGCTTCTGCAAGAACGGCGCGCCCGAATCCAGAATTCCGTGATGCATCATGGCTTCGTCCGTGTACCCCGACATGAACAGCACCTTCATATGCGGGTGCCGCGCCCGGATCTGCTCCAGCACCTGCGGCCCGCTCATCTCCGGCATCACCACGTCCGTCAGCAGCAGATGGATGCGCCCCGGCTGCTCCGCCGCCATGCGCACGGCCTCTTCGCCGCGCACCGCTTCCAGCACTTCGTATCCGCGCCCCGCCAGTACTTCGCACACCAGCTTGCGCACGCGCGCCTCGTCTTCCAGCACCAGGATCGTCTCGCTGCCCCGCAGCGCCGCCGCCGGCGCCATCTCCGCCGCATCCGCCGCCGTCTTGGCCTCCGCCGACGGCAGATAGATCTTGATCGTAGTTCCCCGCCCCGGCTCGCTATACACTGAAATGGCGCCGTCGCTCTGTTTCACGATGCCGTACGCCGTGGCCAGTCCCAGCCCCGTACCTTTGCCGGGACCCTTGGTGGTGAAGAACGGCTCGAACAAGTGCGTCAGCGTTTCCGGGTCCATGCCCATGCCCGTATCGCTGATCGCCAGCACCACGTAAGAACCGGGCTTCAGATCCACATTCGGTCCGTCATAAGTCTGATCCACTTGCGCATTGGCCGTCTCCAGGATCAGCTTGCCGCCGCCCGGCATGGCGTCGCGGGCGTTCACCACCATGTTCATCACCACCTGCTCAAGCTGCCCCGGATCGGTGCGCACGAGGGCCGGCTCGGCTCCCGCCACCGTGATCAACTCCACGTCTTCGCCGATCAGCCGCGAAAGCATCTTCTCCATGCGCATGATCAGCGTGTTCAACTGCACCGTGCGTGCAGCGAACTTCTGCCCCCGGCTGAACGCCAGCAGTTGATGCGTCAGCGCTCCGCCGCGCTCCGCCGCACGCTGGATCTCCTCAAGCGCAGTACGCCGCGATAGGTCCATCTCGCCGCGCGCCAGCAGCAACTCCGCATAGCCTGTGATCACAGTAAGCAGGTTGTTGAAGTCGTGCGCCACCCCGCCCGCCAGGCGGCCCACCGCTTCCATTTTCTGCGCCTGCCGGAATTGCTGCTCCAGGCGGCCGCGCTCCCGCCGCCCCTCCGCCTGGCTCATCTCTCTGGCCACCGTCACGCCCAGCCGCGACATATGGTTGCGCGTGATATAGTCCGCCGCGCCCGCCTTCAACACTTCCAGCACGGATTCCTCCGGCGCCCTTTCGGAGATGGCCACCAATCGCACATCCGCGCCGCTTTCGTGCAGGATCTCCAAAGCGGCCAGCGTGCCCAGCCGCGCGCTCTCGTCCGTCGCCAGGATCAGGTCCCAGCGATGCACCAGCGCTTCCCGCAACGCGGCCGCCGTCGCCACGCGTTCCGAGGTTGGAACGTAGTCGCTTTGGCGCAGCGCGTCGATAAGCTGCAGCGCATCCCCTTCCCGGTCCGAGACTATCAGCACCCGCAACGGTATCGGCATCTCAACCCTACCAGCCTAATGCCATTTCGATACGTCCGGCTGCTTCTATATGAACCGCGCTGTGTGATTCGGCACAAGCATCCTCCGCCAACGTGTATCATAACGGAAGATGCCGGTGATGCCGCTCGCGGAAATGGAGTCGCTTTGAAGCGCCTGCCTTGGGTGGCTTGGGCCTGGTTCGGCGCGCTCCTGCTATTGTCTTATGCGCCGGTGCTGTGGCGGCTCGTGGGGCAGTGGGATTCCGACCCGGACATGGGTCACGGCTTCTTCGTCCCCTTGGTGGTAGGCTTCATCGTCTGGCAGAAACGCGCGGAGCTGCTGGCATTGCAGCCTGCGCCCAACTGGTGGGGCTTGGCCGTGGTGCTTTACGCCGGGCTCCAACTGTGGATCGCCACCCTGGGCGCGGAGCTGTTTCTGGCGCGCACGGCTTTCGTCATATCGGTTATCGGCATCGTCTTATTGTTGGGTGGCACGGCCTGGGTGCGCGCGCTGGCCTTCCCGCTGTTCCTGCTGTTTTTCATGATTCCCATCCCCACCGTGGTATACAACAGCATCACTTTTCCGTTGCAGCTCTTGGCCAGCCGCGTTTCCACCGAAGCCCTGGACCTGATGCAAATCCCGGTCCTACGCGAGGGCAACGTGCTGGAGCTCGCCGAGCAGAAGCTTTCCGTGGTGGAGGCGTGCAGCGGCATCCGCTCGCTGCTGTCGCTCACCTTCCTGTCGCTGGTCTATGGATATTTTTTCGAAACCAAGGTATGGATGCGCGTGGTATTGTTCGCCGCTACCATTCCCATCGCCATCGTGGCCAACGCCAGCCGCGTCACGCTTACCGGCGTGTTGACCGAATACAAACCCGAGCTCGCCGAGGGCTTTTTCCATACGGCCTCGGGCTGGGTGATTTTTATGGTCGCGCTGGCCATCCTGATCTTGTTGCACCAAATTCTGAAGCGCGTGGCGCACGCACTCGTGCGTGCCGCGTCCCCACGCATGGGGACGCAAAGCTAATATGACCTGGTTAACCAATCGATACGCCGCCCTCCTTACCGTTGTGCTCCTCGTGCAGTCGACCCTCTTCTACGCCGCCTCCCGCGGCGAGAGAGTCCCCTCCGGCCCGCCGCTCGATCTGTTCCCGTCGCAACTCGGAACCTGGCATGAGACGCAGAACTTTCCCGTCGAGCAGGAAATCCGCGATCAGCTCAAAGCCGACGATCTGCTCAACCGGCTGTACGCCGACCCGCAATCGAACGTGGTCACGGGCCTGTTCGTCGCGTATTTCAAGACCCAGCGCACCGGCCAGTCGCCGCACTCACCCAAGAATTGCCTGCCCGGATCGGGATGGGAACCGGAGGCCACCGGGTTTCTCGATGTATCCCTCGCAGGCCAGCCGGAGCCTATCCGCATCAACCGCTACGTCGTGTCGCATGGCGGCGAGAAGAGTGTGGTGCTCTACTGGTATCAAAGCCAGCGCCGCGTGATCGCCAGCGAATTCTCGGCAAAATTCTGGTTGGTGATGGATTCCATCCGCTATCACCGCAGCGATACGGCGCTGGTGCGCGTAACCGTTCCAGTCTCTGGCGGCAATCAGGACGCCGCCACGCAAACCGGAGTCGAGTTTGTCCGCACCTTGTTCCCAGTGCTCAAAAGTTACCTCCCGGAGTAGGGCGGCGCCATGCGCCGCTCGCCCTCCAGCCAAGTATCTTGCTACTCTACCCATCGTGACTAGAAAAAAGCTCTATCCGGAAGTGCTGGCTCTGCTCGAAGCCATCGAGGCAGCGGGTGGGCCGGCCATCGAAACGCTCTCGCCCACGGACGCTCGCCAAGCGGCCATCGATGGCTTAAAAGCCGTCGCCAGCCCGCCCGAGGAGATCGGCCGCGTGGAGGATCTGGGAATTCCCCGCGCCGGACACTCCATCCCAATTCGTATTTATACTCCGGCGGGCGACGGCCCGTTTCCGTGCCTCGTTTACTTTCACGGCGGCGGCTGGGTGGTCTGCGATCTGAATACGCACGACGCCGTTTGCCGGGCTATCGCGCGCCGGGCCGCAGCCGTGGTGGTGGCCGTGGATTATCGGCTCGCGCCGGAATATAAGTTCCCGGCTGCCGTCGAGGATTGCTACGCCGCGACCCAGTGGATAGCCGCGAACGCCGCGCGACTGGCCGTGGATCCGCGCCGCATTGCGGTGGGCGGCGATAGCGCCGGCGGTACCCTCTCCACGGTCGTGTGCTTGAAGTCCCGCGACGAAGGCGGCCCCGCGATCGCCTTGCAGGTGCTGGTGTATCCCGTGACCAACCTGGCGTCCTTCGATACGCGGTCGTATCGGGAATTCGCCGAAGGCTACTATCTGACCCGCGCCGAGATGGAATGGTTTCGCGGCCACTACCTGGCGCGCATCGAGGACGCGCAAAACCCCTACGCGTCGCCGCTGCTGGCGCCGGACTTGCGCGGCCTGCCGCCAGCCCTGGTGATCACCGCCGAGTGCGACCCGCTGCGCGACGAAGGCGAAGCCTACGCGCGACGCCTCGCCGAGGCGGGAGTCGAAGTGACTTGCACCCGCTATGCCGGCATGATCCACCCGTTTTTTTCCCTGGCAGGAGTGTTCAGCCAGGGCCGCCGCGCCATCGAACAAGTGGCCGCGGCGGTGCGCAGCTCATAAGCTATTCGAGCTTGAACTCCACAGTCACGCTGTGCATCAACGATCCCGAGACGCCGTTGAAGGTGATCGTATAGTCTCCGGGCGGAGTGCCCTCGGGGACATTGAGTGTGAACTTCGCGTGGATCGTTCCGTCGACCAGGACCACGGGCCGCCCAGTCTCGCAAGTGGATCCAACGGGCCCTCCTTCGCAGCTCAGCCTCACCGCGGCATCAAAGCCGTTCACCGACTGGAGAGTCACCGCGAACTCCGGGTGGTCGCCGTGCCTGGCTTCTTTCCCGGGACGCGCGCTGATGGTAAAGTCACCGGCCGGCACCACCATAAAGCTCTGGTTCACCGGTTGCGCCGGCGCGTAGGTGCCATTACCGCCTTGCGTAGCCTGTATGGTGCAGGTTCCGGTATTGGTTAGGCTGGCGACATTACCCGATACGGTACATACCCCCGTAGTCAGCGAAGCGAAGCTGACCGTCAATCCGGAACTAGCCGTGGCGGACAGGGGGAGCTGTGTGCCTTGCGTCTGGTTGGCGATGGGGTTGAAGGTGATGGTCTGGGTGCCCAGCACGGTGAAGCTCTGGTTCACCGGCTGCGCCGCGGCATACGTGCCGTTACCGCCCTGGGTTGCTTGTATAGTGCAAGTTCCGGGGTTGGTCAGACTCGCGACGGTGCCCGACACCGTGCATACTCCGGTGGTCAATGAAGCGAAGCTGACCGTCAATCCGGAGCTCGCCGTGGCCACTAGATTGAGCTGCGTCCCCTGCGTCTGGTTGGCGATCGGGTTGAACGTGATGGTCTGGGTACCCAGCACCGTGAAGCTCTGGTTCACTGGCTGGGCCGCCGCGTAGGTGCCATTACCTCCTTGCGTAGCCTGTATGGTGCAGGTTCCGGGGTTCGTCAGGCTAGCGACAGTGCCCGATACCGTGCACACCCCCGTGGTCAGCGAAGCGAAGCTGACCGTCAATCCGGAGCTCGCCGTCGCGACCAGGTTGAGTTGCGTCCCCTGCGTCTGGTTGGCGATGGGGTTGAAGGTGATGGTCTGGGTGCCGAGTACGGTGAAGCTTTGGTTTACCGGCTGGGCCGCCGCATAGGTGCCGTTACCGGCTTGCGTAGCTTGGATGGTGCAAGTTCCAGGGTTAGTCAGCGACGCGGTAGTGCCCGACACGGTGCATATCCCCGTGGTCAGCGAAGCGAAGCTGACCGTCAGATTGGAACTGGCCGTGGCAGACAGCGGGAGTTGCGTCCCTTGGGTCTGGTTGGCGATGGGGTTGAAGGTGATAGTCTGGCTTTGCAGCACGGTGAAGCTTTGGTTCACCGGCTGGGCCGCAGCGTAGGTGCCGTTGCCGGCTTGGGTAGCCTGTATGGTGCAAGTTCCGGGGTTGGTCAACGAGGCAGTGGTGCCGGACACCGTGCAGACCCCGGTGGTCAGCGAAGCGAAGCTGACCGTCAAATTGGAACTGGCCGTGGCGGACAGGGGGAGCGTGGTTCCCTGGGCTTGGTTGGCAATGGGGTTGAAGGTTATCGTCTGGGTTTGCAGCACGGTGAAGCTTTGGTTCACTGGCTGGGCAGCCGAATAAGTGCCATTACCGCCCTGCGTGGCTTGGATAGTGCACGTTCCGGGGTTGGTCAACGACGCAGTGGTCCCCGATACCGTGCATACTCCGGTGGTCAGCGAAGCGAAGCCGACTGTCAGATTGGAAGTGGACGTAGCGGAAAGGGGGAGCTGGGTGCCTTGCGTCTGGTTGGCGATGGGGTTGAAAGTGATGGTCTGGGACAGCGCGAGATTGGTCAACCCGAAGAGGGCGGCCTGTGCGAGGCCGGAAACGCCGGCCCCGACGGTGTAGGAGCCCGAAGTCAAGTTGGCCGTAAACGACGGAGAGGTGGCCACGCCGGAGGCGTTGGTCGCCGCGGTGGCGGTCAGGAGAGCGCCGGGGAAAGTGCCGCTCTGCCCGGTAGCCGGAGCGCTGAATGTCACCGTTAAATTGTTGATCGGATTGTTTCCGCCGTCCAGCACGGTAGCCTGCAAGGGCTGGGCGAAGGTAGTGCCGACGTTGGTACTCTGCCCGGCGCCGCCCGAGGCCGCGATGGAGGCGGGTGTTTGCACCACCGGCACGTTGCTGTCCGTCCCCGAGGCGGCATTGCCTGAATTGGTATGAGTCAGATCCCCGCCGCCCCACGCCAGCGCGGTGTTGCTCACCGAGGTGGGAGAGTTGCCTGGCACATTCACGAACACTTCTATTAAGGGGAAACCGCTGCCGCCGGATACCGACAAAGTGGCGGTGCAAGTGACGGTGGTGGTGCCGCCGCAGGTCCAGGAGGACGAGGTCGTGCCGAAGTTGGCCACCGTGTAGCCCGAAGGCAGGGTATCTGAAACCGTCACCGTGCCGGAGGTGGCGCCGCCGGACGCAGTGTTACTTACGTTGATATCCCATTCGGCGGTCTGGCCCTGTGTGAAGGTGCCGGGATGGGTCTTCTGCACTGAAAGCTTGGGGGCCGGTACTATGGTCACCGTATCGGAGTTCGAACTGGTGGCGGTGACGCCTGCGCCGCCGGTGATATTAAACGCATTGGTCACCGGTCCGGGCGTGGCGCTGGCGGATACGTTCACGCTGAGCGTGAGCCCCGGATAGCTGGATCCCTGGGCAATCGCGCTGTCATTGGTGCAGGTCACGGTCTGGCCGCTCGCCCCGCAGGTCCAGCCGGTGCTGTCGGAGCTCACAAACGTGAAGGCTGAGTTCAGCGTATCGGTGACGGTCAACGGATTGCTGCCATTTGGGTCGCCGGTGGGACCGGTCCCGTTGTTCTTGACGTTCAACGTGAATTGCGCGCCCTGCTGCCCCTGCGTGACGCTGTCGATGCTTTCCGTGGTGGGGTCGACCGTCACCGGGTTCTCGGTGAAACTCAGGCACCACCCGTTGTACGGACCTTTCGTAGCGGAGTCGACCTGGTTGAAGTACAGGCTCCAGGTGCCGTTCGGGATGCTGTTCCCGAACACGCTCGCAAATGTCGACGAGCCCTTGGTCGGGGCGTAATTGAACGAGCCAGGCAACGTGTAGAAGTTACCGGGGTCCTGGAAGTACGTATCGGCGGAACTGACGTCGCTGGCCGCCTTATACGTGCCGGGCGCGACATTAGAAGTATTCAACGTGCTCCCGGCATCGGAGATAGTATAGTTGCCGGACGAGGCTTGCGCTGTGCCGCCGCTAACCGAGAAGAAGTCCAGCGCGGCGGTCGGACCCACCAGGAGGGATTCGACACTGTAGAGTTCGAGGTCCTGGCTGGGAATAATGAAATTGTCGAGCGTGACGGTTACGCCGCTGACGGTGCCCCAAAGATTCGAAACAAAGACATTCGACGGATTCGGGCTGAAGGCGCCGAGTGCCTCACTCGGATCGATGACGCCACCGGTGTTGCAGAACTGCGCCCCTGTGCTGTTCACGTACGTGACAATCGAAGCGTCGTCCACGCGCTGGTACAGGGAATTGGAGCTCGCGTCGTAGGTTCCCGACACCCCGCTATAGGTCGCCGTGATATTGTGGTCGCCTTCGATCAGCGAACTGGTGGCGAAAGTGGCCACGCCGCCGCTGCCGCCGGTCAGCGTCACCACGTTGTCGCCGCCCACCGTACCGGCCGGAACCAAACCGTTGTCCTCGAAGGTCACCGTGCCGGAGAGAGCCGGAAGCCCGCCGCTGAGGACCTGCGCGATGAACGTGACGGATTGTCCGGTAGTCGCCCGCTGCTGGCTGGAAATCAGGCTGGTAGTGGTCACGGCGCCGTTGTTGAGCGCGAAAGTGATGCACCAGCCGCCGTTCACGGTAAGGGCTTCGCTGGAAAAAGTGTACAAAGACCAGTTGCCATTCGCTGCGGCCCCGCTGAAGGCCTCCCCGAAGTTCACGATGCTCGTCCCGCCGCGCGGCTCCGCGTAATTGATGGCGCCCGGAACCTGCGGGACGCCCGAAACGACGTTCGGCGCAACCGATGTGGGGAACGTGTCCGTGGGGTTCGGATTGCCGTCGTATGCCACGTAATTGCCGCTGGTGGGGCCAAGGCCGGCCGGCGATTGGCCGGCGGTATCGTAAAACGTCAGGTTCACCGCGCTGGTGGCCCCGTCGGCGAAAAACGCTTCGTCCAGAAAGTCCAGGTTATGCGTCCCATCGGGCGCCACCAGCAGGAACTGGCCGGGAATTCCGTCTTGTTGCCCGGCCACGCCGGTCAACGCCACGGTCACATTAGCCACCGTATTGGAGTACCCGGAAACATTGATGATGGAAGGATAATCCAGCGGGGTCGCGGCGGACGGCGCCGAAAACGGGCCGCTATTGCACCATTGCGTCCCGGACGGGTTGGTGGCGTGCGCGGTCACCAGTTGATAGAGGTCGGTGCTGCTGCTGCCGGTGAAGCTGCCGCTTCCCGAGTAGGTCGCGGTGATTATGTTATTGCCTTGGCAAACGGTGGGCCACGCAGGCAGAGTCGCGGAAGTGCATTGCGAGGTGCTCCCCGCGGTAAGAGTCGTGCTGCAGGTTGCCTGGCCGCTGCCGTTCAGTGTTTGATTGCCGCCGGAGCAGGAGATGGGCGAAGCGCTGCCGTTGGCGTAGAACGCCACGGTGCCCCCCGCGGTCACCGGACTCCCGCCGCTAGTCACCGTGGCGGTGAACGTGACCGTATTGTTCGGGCTGGCGGTGTAAACTGGCTGGCTGCTCGAGGAGACCACGGTGAGGGTACCTTCCGCGGCCGCATTCACAGTCAGGATCAGCTTCCATCCGTTGACGGTCACGGGATCGCCGAAATTGTCGATCATCCAGAGATTCCAAGTGCCCGCCGCGGTCACGCCGCTGAAGATGCTGGTCAGGGTGGCGCTGCCGTCTGTTTGCGGCAAGTGCTGCACATCTCCCGGCCCTGGGCTCGGGAAAAATTCCCCGTAGCCTTGCTCGTACGCGGTCGGCTCATAGTCCTGAGTGCCGCTGGTCGGGAGGGCGGCGGGATTGCCGTTTGGCATGGGGTTGAAACCGGTGTTGTTGGCGATCAGCATGGTGAGGCCGGCCAAAGTTTCGCTGCCGTCTCCCGGGGCGCCCAGCAGTTCCAGTTGCGCGCCGGTAGGCGAGACCAGAAGGAGCTCCGTGCCCTGGACACTGAAGTAATTGCCAGTGCCGTTGGAATCCATGCTGGTGAGCTGGACTTCGACGCTGCCCGCGGCGCTGGCCACGGTGCCGGTCACGGAGTTGGGAACGGTGATGCAGGAAGGGTAGATCCCCGCGGTATAGAGGTTTCCGTTTCCGCCTTCGTCCGGCGTCTTGACCGTGTCCGTACTGGTGCACGTGGTGGTGCTGCCCGTGGTTGAACAGGAGGTCGAGCAGGTGCCCGCCCTGCCGGTCGACGCCGTGAGCGCAAACAAGGCGCCCATGCACAATAATCCAAATCCGCTGATCCGCATGCTTTTCTTCCTCCGAGACGCAAAAACCAGATCCGCCCCGGCACAAACCGTATCGCTTAAGTACAGGTTCCCCGACCGTACTTCGGCGCAGCTTGTACCGCCAAGCCTCGGATTAGTGTACCACATCTTTTTTTTCCCCGGCTAGGGCGTCTGCTCCGCGAACAATACTACCAAAAATCTCTTGCAAATGGAACCGCAAGGATGATATTCTACTTCGGCGCGCCGGGAAGCGGCGCGAAATTCAAGCAACAAGGAGGGTTCCCGCATGAGCACGCCCTATATAGGGGAAGTCCGACTGGTCGGTTTCAACTTTGCGCCCGTGGGTTGGGCGCTTTGCAATGGCAGTTTGATCCCCATTTCGGAAAACAGTACGCTTTACAACCTGATTGGCACCACCTACGGCGGAGACGGCGTAAACACCTTTGGCATTCCCAACCTGCAGGGCCGTATTCCCATCCATCAGGGGACGTTGGCGGGCGGCGGCACCTACGTCATCGGGCAACCGGGCGGCGTCGAGGCCGTGACCGTCGGCTTAACCCAGTTCCCCATTCACAACCACGCCCTGATGGCTTCCTCGAACCCCGGCACCGGCAACAACGCGGCCAACAATGTGGTGGGTAACGGTTTGAAGGTTTACCTGAACGAAGCCCCGGCGACGGCCATGAATGCCGCCATGGTGGGGTCGAGCGGCGGCGGAAACCAGCCGCACGACAATCTGCAGCCGTACCAGGTGCTGAACTGGATCATCTCGCTGTTTGGCATCTACCCCGCGCAGGGCTGAACGGTACATCTTGAGAACACAATAAGGAAGGAGACACAGAATGACGCCGTTTCTAGGCCAGCTCATGCTGGCTTCTTGGAGTTACACGACTCAGGGCTGGGCGATGTGCAACGGACAGCTCCTGCCGATCAATTCGAATCAAGCGCTATTTTCGCTTCTCGGGACCACCTATGGCGGGGACGGGATTCGGACTTTCGCGCTTCCCAACCTACAGGGCCGCACTCCCGTCGGCTTCGGGAATGGTACCAATTTGGGGCAAGTGGGTGGCGAGGAGTTTCACACGCTAACCGTGGCCGAGGTGCCCCCCCACACCCACGCGCTGCAGTCTGTCCCCGGCGCGAATCTCACCAAGCCCGCCGGAGCCATGGTGGCCAGCGGAGGCGCCACCCTGTTTACAGGGGCAGCCAACCTGGGTGCGATGAATGCGGCCACCATAGGCAATAGCGGGGGAGGCCAGCCCCACGAGAATCGGCAGCCTTATCTGGTGATGAACTGGTGCATCGCTTTAACGGGAATTTTCCCAAGCCGAAGCTAGAGGCCCGAAATCAGGAGAGAAAAACATGGCAAATCCATTTGTAGGTCAATTGACGCTAGTCGGTTTCAACTTCGCTCCCACTGGGTGGGCTCTCGCCGCCGGACAGATTATGTCGCTTTCGCAGAATACGGCGCTGTTTTCGCTGCTGGGAACCATGTACGGCGGCGACGGGAGGAGCAACTTCGGCCTGCCCAACCTGCAGGGCAACGTGGCCATCGGTTTCGGGCAAAGTCCCGGCCTGTCATATTACAACCAGGGGGAAAGCGCCGGCGTGCCAGCCGTATCTCTGATTGCCACCCAAACTCCCTCCCATAGCCATACACCGAACTGCGTCTCCCGCCCCGCCACCCAGACCACATCGGGAGGCAATGCCTTCGCGGAGTCGACGGCCGGCAACATCTACTCCACCTCCACGTCACCGCTTTCGCCGATGAATCCGGCGGCAATTTCGCTTCTTCCGGGGGGCAACCAACCGCACAACAACCTGATGCCGTATCTGGGCTTGAACTGGATCATCGCGCTGCAGGGGGTCTTTCCGGCACGCTCTTGACGAATCTCTACTAAGCCGAATTTCCGGACCGGCCGCGTGGCCGGTCCGCCTCCAAATATGTCCTTTTTGGCCGTACGCCCCGCCTTGCCGCAGGACGAGCCGTTTCTCTACGACCTGTATTTCGCCGTTCGCGGTCCCGAATTCGCGCTGGCCCCTATCACCGAAGCCCAGCGGGTGGCCCTGATCGAAATGCAGTTCCGCGCGCAGATGAACGCCTACGCGGCGATGTACCCGAACTCCTGCTATCACATTGTGCTGCTGGATAGCCGTCCGATCGGGCGGCTATGGGTGGCGCGCCAGGAAGACGCGTACGACTTGGTGGACATCGCCATTCTCCCGGATCTCCGCAATAAGGGGATCGGCGCGGCCCTGATCCAGCGTCTGCAATCCGACGCCCAGCAGGCCAAGCTGCCCATCCGTTCCACGGTGCTCCGGTTCAACCCGGCTTCATTACGGTTTCACCAGCGCCTGGGATTTCAGATCGTCCGCGAAGACGTGCTGCATTTCCATCTGGAATGGCGCCCGCCCCCGCTGCTATAGTGGGACGGAGGCCGCAGTCTTAGCCTGCACCATCGCCTGCGCCCATCCGGTACACACCTCCACCAGTTGCGCCTTTAGCGCGTCAACGCTCGCGTAGTGGAAGAGGCGCACATCCGCACGATCCTGCAACTCCTGGCGAAACGCCAGAATCTCCGGATCGGTCTCGTGCGGCGCGTCTTTCAAATACACCACCACTTCGCGCATGGGCATGGAGGCATCGTCCCGGCACTCGATAGCCAAGTAGAACAGCTTCCGGAACAAGTTCTTCGGACCCCAGTCGTCCTCGAACACCTGAATGAAGAACGTGGACCATCGGACATTGTCCGCCACGGCGGACCGGCATGCTTCAATCTGCCCGTCCTCCCGCAAGCCGACCTCGACCAGAAGGACCTTGGCGGGCATCGCCGTGGTCTCGTTTACCTCGGCGATGGCTTCGTGGCAGGCCTGACGCTCCCGCCCCAAGTCTCCGGGAGCCGAGATGAATACGCGGTACATGTCAAATCCGTGGGGCATGTGAGCACCCAGCATAGCGCACGTAGGGCGGCGCAGCTCGCCTCTGTCGCAATTTGTCGCAATTGCGTTAGGGTCGCAATTGCGTGCATGACGCCGCCCGACGCACCCTGCTAGAATTGAGCGCTTACACACCCACTCCACGAAGTTGGCGCGTACACGATGACACCCGCCACGGCAACTACGACGTCCGCCGAACTGTGCGAGTTGCTCCTCGGACACAGCCCCGGCTGCGCATGGCTGCTGCGGCGCGACGGGACATTCCACGCTGCCTATGGCGACGCAATGCTCATATTTGGCCGCGCTGCCGCGGATTTGGACAACCTGCGCTTCACCGACCTGCTGCCATCGCCCGCGCGCGCCGCGTGGATTGACCGCCTGGAGCGCGTCTTCACGGGCGAAACGGTCGGCGGTACCGGCCAGTGCAGCGAGAGCGCGCCCATCTTCTCTATTACGATGTTCCCCGTGCAGCCGCCGGAAGGCGAAATCGCATTCGCGGGAGGTATCGCACACCACTTGCCGGAAGCTGGCGTGGTGCTGCGCACGCTGGCTTCGCTGGAAGCCGATCGTGAGCGGCTCGCGCGGCTGCTGCACGATCGCGTGGCACAGGGTCTGAGCGCGGCGGGCCTGCAACTCGACCTCTTGCGCATGGACCTGACGGAGAGCGTCCTTCCCGTTCCGCAGCGCATCGGCGAAATCCAGTCCACGCTCGAAACCATTATGGAACTGGTGCGGGACGTCAACCGCGAACTGAATCCCTCGGTTGCCGAACGCATTGGATTGCGCGGGGCTTTGGACGCGCTGGCGGGGCGGCTGCGCGCGGATTTCAAAGGAAACGTGCGCGTGTTCGCGGCGGGCGTGGCGCAACCCGCTCCCGAAGTGGCGGCCGCCTTGTACCGCATCGCGCAGGAGGCGGCGGGCCGGGCGGCGCGGCGCGCGGGTTGCTCCGCGATCGAGATACTGCTAAAGTCGTTGCGGGGTGGACTTGCGCTGGAGATTCGGGACAATGGGGCCGGGGTCGATGCGGACAGCGCCGGCGGCGAAGCAGGGATGGATCTTTTGACGATCCGGCATTTCGCGGACCAGGCGGGGATCGAGTTGCAAATCGAGAGCGCGCCGGGCGCGGGAACCGTGGTGCGGGCGCTTTGCCGGATGTAAGGATTCGGGTACGTATGGCATACGATATTCTCCTGGTGGACGACCACAAAATGATGCGCGACGGGCTGCGCGCGATTCTCGAGCGCAGCGCCGAATTCCGCGTCGTGGGCGAGGCCGAAACCGGCACCGAGGCGGTGCAATTCTGCAAGAAGTCGCGGCCCGACCTGGTGATCATGGATATCGGCCTGCCAGGTCTGAACGGCATCGAAGCCACTATGGAGATCCTGCGCCACGCCCCGCAAACGCGCGTGGTGATCCTCTCCATATACGACGATGAGAATTCGGTGGTGAGCGCCCTACGCTCCGGGGCCCGCGGCTTCGTGTTGAAGCGCGCCTCCTCGGGAGACCTGATCGACGCTCTGCGCACGGTCGCCCGCGGCGGGTCCTACCTCAGCTCGCAGGTTTCCGACAGCCTGTTGGCCCGCATCCAGAGCGGCGATCTGCGCACCCCATCCAGCCAAGCGCCGCTCGACACGCTCTCGCCGCGGGAATTGCAGGTGCTGCGCCTGGTGGCCGAAGGCAAGACCAGCAAGGACATCGCGGTGCTGCTCGATCTGGGTTTGCAAACGGTGCGCGGGTACCGCAAGATGTTGATGAAGAAGCTGGGCGTGAACAATGTGGCCGGTCTTACGCAAGTGGCATTGGCGGCCGGCCTGCTGCACTGGAACAAACCCGATGCAAACACCCTGGGGTGATTTCCCCGTCTGCGACGCGCACATCCATTTCTTCTCTCCCGCGTTTTTCGCGTCGCTGGCGGCGCAAAGCGGGCAGCCTGCCGAAGAGATCGGCCGCGCCCTCGACTGGCGCATCCCGGCTTCGTGCGCAGATCTCGCCGCGGACTGGCAACAAGAGCTGGACGAATACAGCGTGGCCAAGGCCGCGCTGATCGCCAGCGTGCCGGGGGACGAAGACTCGGTGGCTGCGGCCGTGGCACTCCATCCGGAGCGCTTCTGGGGCTTCTTCATGGCCAATCCGGTGGCCCAGGATGGCGTCGCGCGCGCGCAAAACGCCCTGGCCGGCGGCTTGATGCAAGGTGTTTGCCTGTTCCCCGCTATGCATCGTTACTCGATCGCCGACGTGCGCGTGCGCCCGGTCTTCGAAGCCGCCGCCGCGCGTCCCGGCACGGTCGTCTTCGTGCATTGCGGGGTCCTGACGGTGGGCGTGCGGCGGAAGCTCGGCCTGGCTTCGCCGTTCGACATGCGCTATTCCAATCCCATCGACCTGCATGGCGTCGCCATGGAGTTTCCCAGCGTGAATTTCGTGATCCCGCATTTCGGCGCGGGCTACTTTCGCGAGGTTCTGATGCTCTGCGATCTGTGTCCAAATGTCTACCTGGATACCTCGAGCAGCAACAGTTGGGTCCGCTACCAAACCCCGAGGCTGGATCTGAAGGATGTCTTCCGCCAGGCGCTGGAGGTGGCTAGCCCGCGGCGCTTGCTGTTCGGCTCGGATTCGTCGTACTTCCCGCGCGGATGGCATGCCCAGATCTTTCAGGCGCAGGTGCAGGCGCTGTGCGGCATCGAAATTGCCGCGGATCATGCCGGGCTGATTTTGGGCGGCAATCTGGAGCGGCTGCTGGCCCGCTGATCGTGCTGCCCCCGTGGGGCGGGCCTCCTGCGGCCCACGAATAGTAATGAAACCGCTTTGGAGGGCGGGCTTTAGCCGGCGCGGGGATTTATCCCAGCTTGCAGCAGCGGCTTCAAATGTTGCCTGGGTTTTCGACCGTGCGCGGGTTCTCCAGAACCCGCTCTTGGCGAGCATAGCTCGCCTACGCGGGGCGAAACTACTGTATGTGGTGGGTGATGGGCCGGTGTGTTCGCTCGCCGTAACACCCCCGGCCGAAGTAAAAGTGAGATACTGAATCCGTGCCGACGGTTTTAAGGTCAGGTCCGTACCGCCTGTACTTCTACAGCCATGAACCGAACGAGCCGCCGCATGTACACGTGGATCGCGACGATCAGTCGGCCAAGTTTTGGCTGACTCCTATCGGATTAGCGGTGAATTTGGGAACGGTCAAAGAAAACGCAGCCGTCCTGCTGGAGAAACGGGATGCACGATTCGGAAAGTAAGCCGGGAGAGCGGGTGAAAGACGTTCACCTTACCGCAGATACGTTGGCGGTCGACCTCATCGACAGACGCACGATTGTGGTTCCCTTGGCGTGGTACCCACGGCTGCTCGACGCTACCCCAGAGCAGCGTGGAAATTGGAGAGTCGGCGGCGGCGGCTATGGTATTCACTGGCCGGACATTGACGAAGACCTAAGCACTGCTGGGCTTCTGCGCGGGGCGCCCGCGGCGGCGGAAGGAAAATTCGCAACCAACGCCAAGGACTTTTACCTCAAAGAGTACGAATCTCAACGCAAGCAGGTTGAGTGGCTGCTGCGGGATTACCGTACTCTTGAGCGAAACGTTGTAATTGCCGTTGGTGTCACATGGGGATGGCTTTTCAAGCAGAATTGTGTGCCCAAGTGGGCATGGTTTATTCCATGTCTATTTGCGAGCTTAGGAGCCCTGCGGGCACTTGGAATCGAGAAGTCCGGCTATGCTTTAAAGGAGTACATCAAACTCCTAGAGGCTGCATTCTCCCATTGGGACGATCCTGGCGGATGGGAGCACCGCTTCGAGAAAATCCGACTAATAAAGACCGCATACCTTTTTGGATTGTCCTGATACTGGCAACATTTGGCGTCGGCTTATACACCTGGATTTCAAACTGATACACTACCCAGAACCCGTTCTTTGGGCGAGCATAGCTCGCCTACGCGGAACGAAACTACGGTATGTGGTGGGTGATGGGCTGCCGGTGGCTTCGCTCGCCGTAACACCCCCGGCCGGACCAAGAGTGAGATACCGGGTCCGTGCCGACGGTCATGAGGTCAGGTCCGTACCGCCTGTACTTCTACAGCCATGAACTGAACGAGCCGCCGCATGTACACGTGGATCGCGACGATCAGTCGGCCAAGGTTTGGTTGAGGCCCGTCGGATTAGCAGTGAATTTGGATTTAGCCCTGTGGAACTTGGCCGAATACAGCGACTGGTGAAAGAAAACGCAGCCTCCTGCTGGAGAAATGGGATGCACGATTCGGAAATTAAGCCGGGAGAGCGGGTGAAGGACGTTCACCTTACTGAAGATACGTTGGCGGTCGACCTCATCCACGGTCGCACGATTGTGGTGCCTTTGGCCTGGTACCCGCGGCTGCTCGACGCTACACCGGAGCAGCGTGGAAATTGGAGAGTCACCGGCAGGGGCTATGGTATTCACCGGCCGGACATCGACGAAGCCTAAGCACTGCTGGGCTTCTGCGCGGGGCACCCGCGGCGGCGGAACCGGCACGGACGCACGGGTAGCCCCGGAAATTCGTAATTTCAATCCACCCAGTAGGGCCTCGCGGCTGACTTCCGGAAGCCGCTCCGCCGCCATAACGGTGATTTCCAATGATACTGAAAAACTGGGCGGATGTCAGTTCGGTTTGCGGCGGTCACGCCTGGCAGCGGCGTCTCCGCCGATCACTCAACTCCAATCCCTGTCAACCGCTTGAAAACAATCATCAGGAACGCCGGCTCTCCCCGGCCTCCACAAAAACCCGTGCTACTCTCATATCGGGTATATCGGGCAAACGAATATCCTTGTCCGAAAAGGCTCCCCGCACTCGCCGCAAGGTGTTCTGCCGGGACCACCCACGTTCTTTGAAAATCTAATCGCGAGCCCAATTCCAATCCAAGCCAAATCGGCAACCGAAACTTTAACTAACCAGAGGCAACCATAACACAGACATTGAGTTAACAATCCATCAATCGGCCATTGGATTCGTCTGTCACATTTTTATTTTTGCCCGCCACACCCCCCGCCCCATGCACAAAACCGCCCAATGTGCACAATCCGCGCCCCACCCAAAGAGGCCCGCCGAAAGCCGGCTGGCGCCACGATCGCCCGCCCTCCCCTCACCCTTCCAGCTTGTACCGCGTCTGCGCCACCCGGTACAGCGGCCGCCACACCACCCGGTTCACGCACACCACCAGCGCCGCCATCACGATGGTCGATAGCAGCAGCAGGTCCCAGTTGCCGGCATCCGTCGCCGAGCTGATCTGCGCCCCCAGCCCGATGGTCTGCAGAGTCTGCCCTTTCAGGTGGAAGTATTCCGCCACGATGCTAGCGTTCCACGCGCCGCCCGACGCGGTCACCATGCCGGTGATCAGGTAGGGGAAAATGCCCGGCAGGATCACGGTGCGCCACCGCGCCCATTGCCCGAAGTGAAACACATCCGCCACTTCTCGCAAATCGGTGGGAATCGCCATGGCGCCCGCCACCACGTTGAACAGCACATACCATTGCGTGCCCAGCAGCATCAGCAGAATCGATCCCACGCCCAGTCCGCCGCCCATGCGGATCAGCGCCAGCAGCAGCACGGGGAACAACGCCGTGGCCGGGACCGATGCGGCCAGTTGCGCGAACGGCTGCGCGATGCGCGCCAGCTTGGGGTTGAAGCCGATGGCCACGCCGGCCGGGATGGTCCAGGCAGCCGCAATCAGCAGCGATGCGATCACACGGGCCCACGTGGCGGCCGCGCCCTGCAGCGTGGAAATCAACTCCGGCGAAGTGAGCGTCTTCAGGGTCATGGCCGCTTCGAACAGCGAATAAAGGATGGCGCCGCCCAGCAGCGCACCAGCCACCATGCCCACCACCATCTTCCATTGCGCCGCCGGCTGAGGCGTTTCCGCAATTCCCGCGTGACGCGCGGCCCGCAGGCCGATGCGCTCGGACAAAGGCGCCAACACAGCCATGCGGAACCGCTCCAGCAGGTTCGACCGGCGCAACAGATTCAGCACCGCCGAATGCGGCTGCGCGCTGCTTTCCACCTGCTCGAACTTGAACTTGTCGGACCAGGCGATGGCTGGGCGCCACACCATCTGGTCGATCAGCAGAATCACGGCGACCATGGTGCCCAGTCCCCAAAGGATGGCGGATGTGTCTCCCGCGCTGGCGGCGGTTTGCAGATACGATCCCAGCCCCGGCAGCCGGAAATCGCGCTTGCCGAGCACGAACATTTCGCAAGCCATCAGGAAGAACCACCCGCCCGCTACCGACACCATGGAGTTCCAGACCAAGCCGATCGCGCCATAGGGCAGCTCCAGCTCCACGAACCGCTGCCACTTGCCGAAGCCGTAAATCTGGGAAGCTTCCCGCAGCTCGCGTGGAATGGACTTCAGCGAGGCGTAGAAGCTGAACGCCATGTTCCACACTTGCCCCGTGAAGATCAGCAGGATCGCGCCGAATTCCACGCCGAGCTGGCGCGTGGGGAACAGCGCCACCGCGGCCAGCATCACGCCCGGCAGAAAGCTGAGCACCGGAATGGATTGCAGGATATCGAGAATGGCCACCATCAGGCCTTCCAGGCGTTTGTTGTACGCCGCGACGTAACCATAGCCCAGCGCGAATAGCAGGCTCAGCACGTAGGCGATGGCGATGCGCACCACGGAATAAAACGCATAGAGCGGCAACGCGCGCGGCGCGCGGGAAATTTCCGCCGCCGGCGTCATGGCGCCGAACCAGTATCGCGTCATCACCAGCAGGCCTTGGATTCCCGCCAGCACGGCGGCGAAGACCACCAAGTCCAGCAGGAGGGACCAGTTGCGTTCCGCGACGACGGTACGGGAAAGTACAGGCCGGAGTGTCAACGCGAAGCCGCCTCGGGCTGAGAGGCGGCCGGCGCCTCTTCGGGAAGGAAGAAACGGTGCGTATCGGAATCGTGGTCGAACAACTCCGCGTAGCGGCCCCATCCGATGGCCGTTTCGAGCTGCGCTTTAGCTTCCTCCTCGCTGAAGTGCTCGTCGAGCAGGTCTTCGAAGACGCCGTCGGGCAGCGTATGGTCGGCGCGGGCTTCGAGCGAACGGGTAATCTGGCGGATGAGCGCGATGTTTTCGATCGCGGCGGCGCGGAACAACTCTTTGCGCCGCAGGATGTCGGCCTCGGCGAAGGCGCGGCCCGCCGGCGTGATTTCGACATCGCCTTCTTCCAGTTTGGCGAAGCCCAGCATCACCGCCGCGTCCACCACCGGCAACAGATCGTCGATTTCAAACGAAAGCGCGGCGGCCAGGCGGTACATGTCGTCGCGCCCGTTGTGGTCCGCCAGCATTTCGAGCAGGCCGGCCACCGCGCCGCGCCGCGCGTGCGGCAGCATCTGATAGCGAGGCTTGGCGCGGGGAGCGACGGCGGCCACAGGGTCCAAAGCGGGCGCCAGATCGGGCCGCGTGAGCACGCGGTAAATGTGATCGACCAGGTTGGTAAAGCGCGCGTCTTTGCGGTCGCGGGGGCGTTCCAGGGCCACCGGAAAGTCGGTGCGGATAGTCGCGGGATTCTTGCCCAGTACAATGATTCGGTCGGCCAGCAGCACGGCTTCTTCGATATTATGCGTGACCACGAAGACCGCGCGTGTGGGCATTTTGTGGCTCTGCCAAAGCTCCAGCAGTTCGCCGCGGAGGTTCTCGGCGGTGAGCACGTCGAGCGCGGAAAACGGCTCGTCCATGAAGAGCACTTCGGGCTCGACAACCAGTGCGCGCGCGAATCCCACGCGCTGTTTCATGCCTCCGGAAAGCTCCTTCGGATAGGCGTTTTCAAAACCGTCCAGGCCCACCGTGTCCAGGATCTTGGTGCTGCGCTCAGTGCGTTCGGCGGCGGGCACGCCGCGGGCTTTCAGGGGCGCAGCGACATTTTCGAGCACGGTCAGCCAGGGGAACAGCGCGAAGCTTTGAAACACGATCGAAACATTCTCGCAGGGGCCGCCGACTTCATGCCCATGATGGATGACTTCGCCGCCGGAGGGACGCGCCAGGCCCGTCAAGATGCGCAGCAGCGTGGATTTGCCGCTGCCGGAGGGCCCCAGCACGGCCAGGATTTCGCCCGGATAAATCGCCAGATCCATGGGCGCGATCACTTGGATGAAGCCGTCGCCTTCCGAGCCGTACGATTTCTCGACTTTGCGGGCTTCGATGATCGCGTGCATGGTCGCGTGCATGGTGGGTCTCCATGAATCTACCACAGAAAATTGTGGGGCAGGATGGCATCCTGCGGGCCGATTGCGAATTGGCGCAAACTCTGTCGAATCGGTCCGACGCGCCGACGAACACTCGTCACGGCGAACTGCCGTCCGCGAAAGGTCAGGGCTTCTTAAACACTTGAGCAAACAGGCCAAATCCTGGCGATTGCTCCGCGAGCCGATTGGAACAATACCTGCGTTAAGAGAAGCGTGATTAACACGGCCCTCAATAACGGGCGCTTCTTCCAGCATCGGTGCCACCTATGCCGATCGGCTGGCACGTCGCGAAGCGCCTCAACGCGTTGGCGGCACGCTTGGCCGATGAGACCGCGCGTTCCGTCGAGGTGGACGTCGGAATGCGCCCTGCGGCGGGCCATGCCGAGTCGTGCGGCTGGGAGTCTTCATTGGGGGTAGCCGGGGATTTCATCGATCAGCCGAAAATCGCCGATGCCGCCTCGGAACTTCCCCGCGACATCTTCGGAGAACACAAGATATCCTCGCGCGTGGCCTTCGGAGCCTGAAATCGCCGGTGATTCGGTGGGCTAGAATCTTCAGTAAGGAGTAACAAGAATGGCAACCTCGAATATTGCAGACAAGGTTGTAGTCATCACCGGCGCCAGAAGCGGCCTTGGGGAAAGCACCGCGAAGCTTCTTGCGCGGCATGGAGCCAAGATGGTGCTGGGCGCACGGCGTAAGGAGTGGATCGACGCCGTGGTGAAAGAGATTTCGGCCGCGGGCGGAAAGGCGGTCGGGTTCGCCGTCGACGTCACCGAGCGCACCCAAGTGGAAGCGTTCATTAAGGGAGCCGCCGTTCTGCGTCCCACCGCGCAGGATTTCTGAGGGAGCCATGCACATCGGAAAAATGGCGAAACACGCAGCGGTGCTCTTCTCGATCGGGTTTGCCGCCGGCCATCTCGAAAGCCAGGAAAGGATCGAGAGACCTATGTCACAGCACGTCTTTTATCGCACGGTGAAGGTTGACGGACTCTCGATTTTCTATCGGGAAGCGGGACCGAAGGACGCCCCAACCATTCTCCTGCTGCACGGACTGCCCTCTTCGTCGCGCATGTTCGAGCCTCTGTTCGCCCGGCTTTCCGATCGCTATCGTCTTGTCGCGCCGGATTACCCCGGCTTCGGACACAGCGACTGGCCGGACCCGAAAACTTTCCCATATACGTTCGATCGCTACGCCGCGATCGTGAATCGCTTCACCGAAGCGCTGGGGCTCTCGCGCTACACGCTGTACATGCAGGATTATGGCGGCCCCGTCGGCTTCCGTATGGCGTTAGCGCATCCGGAGCGCGTGGAAGCCCTCATCGTCCAAGACGCCGTGGCGCACAACGAAGGCCTGGGCGCGCTTTGGAAGGCGCGGCGGGCTTTTTGGGCCGATCGCGCCGCCAATGACGGCGCCCTTCGCGCGAATCTCCTTTCGCTGGCTGCGACGCGTACCCGCCATGTTGGAAGCGATCCCAACGTGGAGCGCTATGACCCCGATCTGTGGACGGATGAGTTCGCGTTCCTGAGTCAGCCGGCGCAGGCGGACATTCAAAGCGACTTATTCTACGACTATCGAACCAATGTGGACGCCTACCCGAAATGGCAAGCATGGATGCGCGAGAAGCAGCCGCGTCTGCTGGTGATCTGGGGTAAGTACGACTTCTCGTTCGACCTATCGGAGCCGGAAGCTTATCGCCGGGATGTGCCGCACGCCGAAGTTCACGTTCTCGACGCCGGTCATTTCGCATTGGACACGGCTGCGGATGAGATCGCCGCATTGGTCCGAGGCTTTATGGGTTCACGTTAAAGGTTCCAGGCGAACCATGGAGATTAAATCATGAGAACGATCGTTTCCGTAGGCGTGGTTATCGTCGCGGGAGCAGCCGCCATCGCCGCACTCCGTTCAAAGGACCCGTTTATGCCGACAGCGATCGCCGCCGAATCTCCGCCTGCCCTTGGCGACGAAGGTCCCATGCCAGACTTAGGCGGGGCCATCGGCTGGCTCAACTCCGCTCCCTTTGACCGTAAGTCGCTTCGCGGAAAGGTTGTTCTAGTCGATTTCTGGACCTATACCTGCATCAACTCTCTGCGGCCCCTGCCCTACCTGAAGAGTTGGGCGGCAAAATACAAGGATGCGGGCCTGGTTGTGATCGGTGCGCATACGCCGGAGTTCCCGTTCGAGAAAGAACGGGCGAACGTGGAAAACGCCTTGCGCGATTTGAAGGTCGCCTATCCGGTCCCCATCGACAGCAACTACAGGATTTGGCAAGCGTTCCACAACGAATACTGGCCGGCCCAATATCTCGTCGATGGGAACGGGCGGATTCGCTATCATCACTTCGGCGAGAATGAGTATGGCGAGATCGAGCATGTCATTCAAGCGCTCTTGAAGGAAAACGGAGCTACCGGCCTGGATGCAAGCCTGGTCAGCGTACACGCCGACGGAGTCGAGGCGGCGCCGGGCGCGGACGAGCAATCCTTCGAAACCTATATCGGCTACCGTCAGGGCGAGCGTTTCGCGTCGCCCGAACGATTGGCTCAAGACTCGCGAAAAACATACAGCGCACCCGCAACACCGCCTTTGAATCAATGGGGATTGAGCGGATCGTGGAATATCGGCGCCGAGAGCGCTGTGCTGCAGGCGGCGCCCGGCAAAGTTGTGTTCCGGTTCCACAGCCGCGACCTGCACCTGGTGTTAGCTCCAGCGAAGAACGGCGAGCCCGTTCGCTTCAGAGTGACCTTGGACGGCGCCGCGCCTGGCGCCGATCATGGGGCCGATTCCGCCCCCGACGGCTCCGGCTTGGTGCGCGAGCCGCGTCTCTATCAGCTCATCCGCCAAAAGGGTCGCATCGAAGACCGCACCTTCGAGATCGAATTCCTGACTCCAGGCGTTCAGGCGCTTGATTTCACGTTTGGTTAGGAAATTGGACCAACCCGCAGCTTTTATGGAAGGAGAATATCGCATGTCAACAATCACGACGAAAGACGGTACGCAGATTTACTACAAGGACTGGGGCAAAGGACAGCCCATCGTGTTTTCGCACGGCTGGCCGCTGACCGCGGACGACTGGGACGGCCAGATGCTGTTCTTCGGGCAACATGGCTATCGCGTCATCGCCCACGACCGGCGAGGTCACGGACGCTCCACCCAGACCTGGGACGGCAACGAAATGGACACCTACGCGGACGATCTCGCCGCGTTATTCGATAAGCTCGATCTGAAGGACGCGATCATGGTCGGGCACTCGACCGGCGGCGGTGAAGTCGCGCGCTACCTGGCGCGGCACGGCGCTAAGCGTGTCGCCAAAGCGGTGCTGATCAGCTCCGTACCGCCGCTGATGTTGCAAACGGAAAAGAATCCGGGGGGGCTGCCCATCGCGGTCTTTGACGGCCTGCGGGCGGCGCTGGTAGCTAACCGGCCCCAGTTCTACAGGGACATCACGCTGCCGTTTTACGGATACAACCGCCCGGGCGCGAAGATTTCGGAGGGCGTCCGCGAGCATTGGTGGCTGCAGGGCATGTTGGGAAGCGTCAAGGCGCATTACGACTGCATCAAGGCGTTCTCCGAGACCGACTTCACCGAAGACCTGAAGAAGATCGACATCCCCGTGCTGGTGATGCATGGCGACGACGATCAGATTGTGCCGATCGGCGCCGCGGGCCTGATGTCCGCGAAGATACTCAAAAACGCGACGCTCAAGGTCTATCCGGGCTTCCCGCATGGCATGCCCACCACCAACGCGGACCAGATCAACGCCGACCTGTTGGCGTTCTTCAAAGGCGTGGCGGCTGCCGCGTCGCATTGATCGCGTCCTTCGGTCTTTGTGGGGCGGGCAATTTTGCCCGCAGCCGGCTTTCAGCGTGGGCGGGGCTTCAGCCCCGCACTCGTAGAATCAGTGGGATGCGGGTGAGTTTCTGGAGAGCCGGCTCGTCGCCGTTCATGCCACTACGTTTCCACAGGCGGGCAGAGGGTCGTGGAGGGCGCGCGCTCTACGACACCTCGCAGAATCCCTATAAGCGCGAGACGGACAAGTTGAAGACCGACCCGCAAGCCCAGTTTCGGCACGCCCGGCACTTCCGTGGTGCCAGTGGGTTTCACCGATTTCGAGTGTCCCATGTGCAAAGAGAAGGCCAAAATGCTGCCTGTGCACGCATCCTAGCTAGTGGTTATGTCGCACCAAAAAGCGTGCCCAAGAATTTGAGCCGAACGGCGCAGGTGGCCCTTCCTGTTGAGGTGGTTGCCGACATCGACAGGCTGGTCGGCAAGCGGTCCCGAAGTGCATTCCTCACGGAACTGGCCCAGCGAGAGATCAAGATTCGCCGGCAGCGCGAAGTTTTGCGCGAGACCGCGGGGGCCTGGAAATCCGAAGACCATCCTGAACTGGCTCAGGGCGCCGCCGCGTGGATCCGGCAAATACGCGCTCGCGACACCGAGCGCTTTGACGAACTGGAGCGGCGCCGGGATGGTAAATGACGCACCTGCTTGATTCGACCGTCCTGATCGATGTCCTGAACGATCGGAACGGCCGTCCCCAGTTTCTCGCGCAGCTTTCCGATCAAGATATTGTTCTGGCGTGTTGCGCGGTGAACGTCACTGAGATTTACAATGGGCATGCGCCCAGGCGAGCAAGCCAAGACGGAGGCGCTTCTGCACAGCCCTGAGTCTTACCCCATCACCTGGGAGGTTGCCCGCCCCGCCGGAAATCTGTTCCGCCAATGGCGGCAGAAGGGTCACACGCTTTCTTACACCGATGTGACTATCGCCGCCGTAGCGCTCACACACGGCTGGTGCTGGTAACCGACAACCAAAAGCATTTCCCGATGCCGGAGTTGCCGGTTCTCACGCCGCCCGAGCGGGGTTAAGCCGGATAAAGCCGGATAGCGCTCCGCCCCCGGCCTGCGCAATGCCGACCGCGAGCGGGGTCGGCAAGGGCGCGATACAAAGTGGCGTGCGCCGCTGAGTTACAATAACAGGTAAATGTCAAGACTGCTGCTGTGTTTCGCCCTGCTGGCCGCCGGCCTGACCGCGGAGAACGCGGACAAAAAGTCCGCCTTCGATAAGCCCACCTTTGAAGCCTACGTGCGCCACCTCAAAGTCTGGGGACCCCAGATCAAAGTGGACGTCGCCGATCCCAAACCGTCGGACATGCCGGGCTTCTCGGTGGTCTACGTGCACGCCTCCGCCGGCGCCGCCAGCGCCGACTTCCAATACTACGTCTCCAAGGACGGGCAGAAGGTCGTGGACGGCACACTCTACGACATCTCGCAAAATCCCTACAAGCGCGAGCTGGACAAGCTGAAGACCGACCTGCAGCCCAGCTTCGGCACGCCCGGCGCTTCCGTTGTCCTGGTGGAGTTCAGCGACTTCGAGTGTCCCATGTGCAAGGAGGAGGCCAAAATGTTGCGCGACAACCTGCTAAGCACATACCCCAAACAGGTGCGATTCTATTTCGAGGAGTTCCCCCTCGACCAGATTCACCCCTGGGCGCACGCGGCCGCTATCGCGGGACGCTGCGTTTTCCGGCAGAACGCCAACGCCTTCTGGGATTTTCACGATTGGATCTTCGCGCATCAGGAAGAAGTCAACGCCGGAAATCTGAAGGACAAGGTGCTGGAGTTCGCCAAAGGCAAGCAACTCGACGCGCTGCAACTCACCCGCTGCATGGATAACAAGGAAACCGATGCGGAAATCGCCAAGTCCCAGGCGCTGGGCAAGGACGTCGGCGTAGGCGCGACGCCCACGCTCTACGTCAATGGCCGCCCCCTGGTGGGGCGCATGGATTGGCCGACCCTGCGCAACATCATCGACTACGAAATCGACTATCAGAAGACCGCCCACAATGCCGGCGAGGATTGCGGCTGTGAGGTGGGCCTGCCCGCCCCGAAGTTGAATTGAATTAAGACCCACCAACAATGAAAACGCCATTGCTCGCCGTATTGCCGGGAGCGGCCGCCGTTTGGAGGGCGGTCAATCTTGGCCGCAGGCCCCACAAAACCAAACTGCGCGCCTCGGTCGCGTGCCTGCTTGCGTTCGCGACGGCCGCCTACTGCGCCTCCGCGACGATCGACACCGCTCTCTACATGGACGACGTGAAGTTCCTGGCATCCCCGAATCTGAAAGGGCGCGGCACCGGCACCCCCGAATTGGAGAAGGCCGCCGCCTTTATCGCCGCCAAGTTCCGCTCCTTCGGCCTCCTGCCGATTGACGGCAAAAGCTACTATCAAGCCTTCAGCGTCACCACCAACGCCAAGCTGGGCAAGGACAATCGCTTCGCCTACATGGCCGGCGGCAGGCGCATCAAGCTTGCGTTTCCGGACGATTTCATGCCGTTCAATTTCTCCGCGCGCGACAAGCTGAGCGGCGCCGTGGTTTTCGCCGGATACGGCATCACCGCGCCCGAGTACAACTACGACGACTACAAGGGCATCGACGCCCACGGCAAGATCGTGCTGCTCATGCGCCACGAGCCGCAGGAGTTCGACGAGAAAAGCATCTTCGCCGGCAAGGTCTACACGCAGCACGCGCAGGTTTGGAGCAAGGCATCGAACGCCAAGATGCACGGCGCGCGCGGCGTGGTGCTGATTAGCGATCAGGCGGCCCACCCGGGCGAGGCCGATGAGTTGTCGAAATTCGCCGAAGACGCCGGGCCCGGAGATGCCGGCATTCCGTTTGTGCAGATCAGGTATGAGATTGCCGAGCGCTGGTTCGCCATCGCCGGCAAGAACCCCGAAGAGATTCAGAAGGGCATCGACCAGGACCTGCAGCCGCGATCCTTCGCCATCCCCGATGCTCTGCAGGTGGATGCCAACCTGGATGTGGAGCGCGTGGTGAAGACCGCCCATAATGTAGCAGGCTACCTGCCCGGCACAACGGACGAATACGTCGTCATTGGCGCGCATTACGACCACCTGGGCCTGGGCGAGCAGTTTTCGCTGGCGCC
>Ga0302324_100004925_pt1 | contig 29407 bp, 33 predicted proteins | sample Palsa_T0_1_FD_201949 | JGI IMG/M metagenome (GOLD analysis project Ga0302324, IMG submission 201949) | Peat permafrost microbial communities from Stordalen Mire near Abisko, Sweden - Palsa_T0_1 | ecosystem: Environmental > Terrestrial > Soil > Palsa > Peat permafrost | place: Sweden: Abisko...
TTCCGTGCGACGCGTTCGGCCATATCCAGGCACTGTTCGAGGGCTTTTCGCCAGCCCAGGCTATATCCAGTCATCTGGTAGCCCGGCGACTCCGGACGACCTCACCGCCCACAGTTGCATCGGTTCGGGAACCTGGAAGCTGAGCCGGGGCAAGAAGATCGCGACTCCAAACATCCTTTTTCGAGTGGTTTCCGGCGACCCGGCGGTTGGTCTAAAGCTCGCCATCAGCGGGTTGGGTATCTCCGTTCTGCCCCTATGGATGGCGAAACGCCCAGACGTTCGCAACGGTTTGATACCCGTTCTGCCCCAGTGGGCCCCTGAACCGATCACCCTGTGCGCACTTTTCTCCGGTCCATCGCGCCTGACACCTAAAGTCCAGGTTCTGCTGGACTTTCTCGACGAATACATCGGAACCGATCGGGACCCCAGGCTCAGACAAGATCTCGCGAAAGGGTACTTCACAGACCGAAGGCTTGCATCCAGGGCATCGCTGGATACTAAAAATCCGTCCGGCGGCGGGGATAACGCGCGGTAGAAGCCGATGAGGTTGATTTCCCGCACGCCCTGCCGGAACAGGCGCGTGGCTTCCGCAATCACGGATTCTAAACGCCGGCTGCGGAACTTGCCGCGATACTGCGGGATCACGCAGAACGTACAGGGATGATCGCAACCCTCCGCGATCTTGATGTAAGCGTAATGGCCCGGGGTGGCCAGTACGCGCGGCGTCAGGTCGTGGTAGAGATACGCGGGCGCGGGGTCCGGGCCGCCGTCGTCGCCACAGCCATGGGGCCAACCTTCGCAGAGACCGGCGATGAGGTCCAATTCGTTGGTGCCGATGAGGGCATCCACCTCCGGGATGTCCCGGCGGATATCGCCGCGATAGCGCTCCACCAGGCATCCGGCCACGATCAGCTTCCGGGCGCGGCCGATCTTCCTGTATTCGGCCATTTCAAGGATGGTATCCACGGACTCCTGCTTGGCGGGATCGATGAAGCTGCAAGGTGTTGACCACCAACACGTCGGCCTGGTCCGGATGCGGCGTCAGCTCATGTCCACGGGACACAAGCTGGCCCATCATGACTTCGCTATCCACCAGGTTTTTTGGACAACCCAAACTGACAAAGCCGATTTTCAAGGTTGATTTCCGGGAAGACGTACTTTATTGAGGATGACATGGTGGACTTGGGGAAACCGCTCCCTCATAACGCAGCCGGCGCCCGGTACCCCGGCCTAGAGAGTTCACCTTAGGGAATAGTACTGCCATTATTTACGCGTCGGCGAAAGGGCATTAATATTTCGTTAAGAATATGCTCTCGAACGACGCGACCCAAGACTACTCCCGACCGGAAGACCACCGCTTCCGCCTCCTGGTCGACCAGGCGCCCTTCATGCTTTGGTCGGCGGGCCGCGATGGGCTGTGCACATTCTTCAATCGGCCCTGGCTCGAATTCCGGGGCCGGACGATGGCGCAGGAGATCGGCGATGGCTGGGTCGAAGGTGTACACCCGGACGACCGGCAACGCTGCCTGGACACGTACCGGCAGGCGTTCGACGCGCGCCAGCCGTTCGACATGCAGTACCGCCTGCGGCGGGCCGACGGGCAATATTGCTGGGTTCGGGACGCGGGGAGCGCGCAGTTCGACAAAGACGGTGGATTCCTCGGCTACCTCGGCTCCTGCCTGGAAATCCCGGTGCCGGCCCGTGGCGCCGCGGTCAGCCCGCTGACCTCGCGCGAGGTGCAGGTGCTGGCGTTGGTAGCCGACGGCCATTCCACCAAGGAAATTGGCGCCTTGCTGGGAATCAGCTACAAGACCGCCGATTCGCATCGCAGCCGCATCATGGAAAAGCTGGGTGTGCACGAAACCGCCAGCCTGGTGCGCTACGCGATCCGCCAAGGCATCGTGCCGGCTTAGATCGGAGGCTGGCTTTCGCCCGCAGGCGGGCGCCTCACGGCTTCAATTCGAACATGGCACGCACGGTGTTGGGGTATCCCGGACCCACTGATATGTTCTGCGTCAAATCGTAATACCCGTCGGCTGAGAATACGGCTTTGTACGTGCCGGGCGCCAGCCTGGTAGTGAAAGGCGTGCGGCCGACGGGCGCGCCATACATGGTGACCGTAGCGCCTGGGGGATTCGAAGAGAAGGCTATGTCCACCAGGAATCCCGCCGGATCGAGTTTGATTTCGCCGTCGACGTATGCGGTGATCCCGGTGTCCTCCGGGAAGGTCTCGTCTTTGCCGTACGCGAACAGCAAGGATGGCGCCGCCGGCCTGACCACCGCCGCTTCCCCTTCCGCCGCGCCGCCGGTTGCATCCGTATGTCCGCCTCCCTTATCCTCCTTCGCCGCCCGGATGGCCACCTGGCGGCCGTTTGACAGCGGGATGGAATCGAGGCTTACGCCCAGCTTCCCGCCTCGCCCCATGCGCGTCTTGGGCTCGGCCTGGGTGATGGTTGCGGTGGCTCTCGCGCCGCGGGCGATCACCAGGAGGCCGTCGATTCGGAGGTCGTCCAGGATTTCAAAATCCACCCGGTCGAGCGGCTTCACGTTGTTGAAAGTGAGACCGCGTGTCAGACGCAGACGGATCGGGGTGGCGTCGTGCAGCGCCAGCACGGTGGGAGCGGCCGATTGTTTTTCGGCCGCGGGCCGCGCCTCGGCGCGCACCATCATGGCAGCCAGGATCTTGTCTGAAACACCAGCCTTCTTGAGCGCCGTCACGTCCGCGGACGAAAGGGCGTACTTTCCCGGCTGTTGGTTGATCATCGCCACGATGGTCTGCTCGCCGACGCCGGCCTTGACGAGCTTCCCGATAGTGGCGTCGTCAAGCAGCGCCTGAGCGTAGGCTGCGAAAGACACTAAGGCCAGCGAAGCGGCCATTCGGTATGCGGACATGGATAATCCTTTCCAGCGGCCCTCTGCCGCGCGCGGGCTGGGCCATTCACACATTCTGAGCCGAATACGGGCTGGCGGCAAGGTTAACGAAAGATAACAGGCGCGAGTTACATCAAGGCGTTTTGCGGGGCGGGCAATCCTGCCCGCAGCCGGCTTTTAGCCGGCTCTGGCCGCCTAAAAAGGCGTCCCCAGGGGACCCCAGGCCAAGATTGGCCGCCCCACAAGCAAACTGACCCACTACCCGTTGGTGCGCGATGCAGTGAAGTAAATGCCATCCACTGCGCAAAGTCTATTTCAACTTGCGCGGTTTTTGCAGAATTCCGACGTGCTTGTGGTTGCGCGGCCTGCCCGCAGCCTTCTTGGATAACAGCAGATCCTCACGCGATAGCACTCCAGCGGGCTCGCCGTCGAAATCCACGATCAGCCTGCGTTCCCAGGCGGATCCGAAGTCGAGTCCGGGAACGGAGGTCATGATATCGATGCGCACCGGTTCCATCCCGATCTGGTAAAACACCCGCGGCTCGGCGAAGTCGGCGGGCCGGATACCTTTGAGCGGAGCGCCGAAACGCGCCAAGGCATTGAACACCGCCTGTGCATTGGGGCCAGACCGGTCGACCCAGAGGTCAAGATCTTTCGTGTAGCGCGGCTCCGCGTGGACCATCACGGCGTACCCGCCGACGATCAAGTACCGCACGCCGGCCGCGTTGAAAATGCTCAACAGATCTTTGTAATCGGAGCTGATCTTCATGAATGCCCTTGGCTGACGCCGCCGTGACTACCAGATCCCATGCAGCCTCCAGGATACGGCTCGGTCCGAGCGCCTGCCAGAATTGCACATCGAAGTCTCGTCCAGGCGCCCGGCCGCGGACCAAGCGCTCCATAACGACGCGGTTAGCCATTCTATTGCGGTCCCGGTTGGTTGCCTATGGGGTTGATCTGCCGCTCGACCTTGCCGAGGCGCCGGGCCAGATCGTCTATGGCGCGCTGCTGGGCGGTTTGGGTAGCCGACATTTCACTGTCGAGGCGTTCGCCGGTAATGAGCGATTTGCCGATACCCGCGAGTTGAAATTCGAAGGCCGTGAAACGGGCCTCCATGAAGTCGAGGCGGCGTTCGACGTGCGCCAAACGGCCGCCGAGTTCGTCGCGAAGCCGGCCGATGCTCTGGTCCAAGTGGTCTTCGATAGCGCGCATGGCCTCGAACAAGACCTGGTTGTTGGCGCTGATGAGGCTGCGGGTTTGTTCCTCGATAGCCTGGTTGTTGGCGCTGATGAGGCTGCGGGTCTGTTCTTCGATAGCCCGGTTGTTGGCGCTGATGAGGCTGCGGGTCTGTTCTTCGATAGCCCGGTTGTTGGCGCTGATGAGGCCGCCGATTTGGTCGAGGTCTTCTTGGGTCATATGCCGCCGGCTCCTCTGGCTGGTTGCCGGCTCCTGGATTCAGTATACTCCCGATGCACTACTCTTCCCGCAAAGCCGCCATCGGATCCAGGCGCGCCGCGCGCCGCGCGGGCAGATACGCCGCCACGGCAGTTGCCGCGGCCAAGATCAACACCGCTCCGGCCAATTGCAGCGGGTCCCGCGGCCGCACGCCGAACAGCAGACTGGTCACCAGCCGGCCGGCAGCCAGCGATGCCGCCAGGCCCGCCGCCATTCCGAGCGCCAGCAGCGCCACCACGTCCCGCAACATCAGCCGCACGACGGACCCGCGCGGCGCGCCCAAGGCCATGCGGATCGCGATCTCGCCTTTGCGCCGCGTCACGGCATACGACGTGACCCCGTACAAACCCACCATGGCCAGCAGCAGCGCCAGCGATCCGAAAACGGACGAGAGCAGCGCCACGGTTCGCGGCTGCAAGAGCGATTCGCTCACCTGCGTTTCCAGGTTGCGAAATTCCAGGGAGATGCCGCGGTTCACTCCCGCAATCGCGGCGCGCGCGGCGGGGATCAACGTTTCCACGGGCAGGTCCGACCGCAGCGTAAAACGAATGTTCGGCCCCGGCGCCGCATCCTGCCCTTCAGCCAGGTAGCCAATCCGGCGATCCTTTTCATTAATCCGGTTGTACTTGGTATCTTTCACTACGCCGACGATGCCGAAGAGATCGTCTTTATCCATGCCGATGGTCTTGCCGATGGGGTTCGCCGCGCCGAAGAACTGGCGGGCCGCCGACTCATTCACGATCATCGCTTTGGGCGCGTTCAGACCGTCGCGATCGCTGAAGTCGCGGCCCAGCAACAGCGGCGTGCGCATCGTGGCGAAGTATCCGGGCGAAACGCGATTGAAAAACAGCAGGGTGTCTCCCGGCGATTTCGCCGCGAAGCCCTCGGGACGTACCATATCCGCCCAGCCCTCGGGACTCATGGGCGTGAGCATGGAGCTCGCCGCCGCAGCCACGCCGGGCAACGCGCGCAAGCGGCCGAGGATCTCGCGATAGACGTTCGCGCGCTTTGCCGCCGGCACAGCCGCTTGCTCGGTATCCGCCGTGACGATCAGGATGTTGTGCCGCGTGAATCCGGGGTCCACCGCCCAGAGGTTGCGCAGCGTCCCCAGAAAGAGGCCGGCAGCCACCAGCAGTACCAGCGACAGCGCCACCTGACCGGCGACCAGCGCCTTACCTGCATTGAACCGTCCCGATGCGCGCAGAGCGGTGCGCGTGTTCTCCTTCATCACCTGATTCAAGTCCACGCGCGTAGCCCGCAGCGCCGGCGCGAATCCGAATAGCACCGCGGTCAGAATCGCCGCGCCGATTGTAAATGCCAGCACGCGGGGATCCAGCGACAAATCGATATCCAGCGGATGCCGCGTGGTTGAAAGCAGGTGGATCAACAGCCGGCTGCCCCAGGTTGCCAGCGCCAGACCCGCCGCCGTGCCGAACGCCGCGAGCAGCAGGCTCTCGGTCATCAACTGCCGGATGACGCGCGCGCGGCCTGCGCCGATGGCCATACGCACCGAAAATTCCCTTTGCCGCGCCGTCGCGCGGGCCAGCAGCAGATTGGCGATGTTGGCGCAGGCGATCAGCAGAACCACGCCGACGATGGCCATCAGGGTATAGAGGGCCGTGCGATACTGCGCCCCCATCTCGGAGAAGCCGGTAGCCACCGGCTTCAGGAAGAACGAATTCATCAGGTAGTGATTTTGCGAATCCTTGGGGAAGTCTTGGGGGACCGTGGCGCGGAAGATTTCGGGCGCGATGGCGCGCATGCGGTCGCGCGCCTGCTCGATGCTTTCTCCCGGAGGCATGCGTCCGATGATGCGCAGCCACCACGCCGCCCTCTCGTCCAGCGAACTGTGACCGGCATGAAAAATCGGATCGCAAGCGATCGGTATGGCTACGTCGAAACCCCAATCCGTGTCGAGGCCGCGAAACCACGGCGGCGTCACCCCCACGATTTCGAAAGTGTGCCGGTTGAGCCGCACGGTCTTGCCGATGACGCCTGCATCGCCGTCGAATTTGCGTTTCCAAAAGCTGTAGCTGATGACGGCTTGGGGCGCTGTGCCACGGCGGTCTTCGTCCCGCGTGAAGACGCGGCCCTCAATGGCCGGCACACCCAGCACGCGGAAGAAATCGCCGCTCACCCACAGGCCCGTGGCATAATGGCTCTCGCCGCCATCGGCCAGATCGAAGCGGTCCGGCGCGTAGGCCAGCGTGCCCGAGAATGCCTGCTGACGGTCGCGCACCTGTTCCCAGATCGGATTGGTGAGCTCGTCGTCGCCTTGCGCGCCGATCCGGACTTGAACGAGCCGCTGCGGATCTTCCACCGGCAGCGACCGCAGCAGCACCGCATTCAAGATGCTGAAGATCGCGGTGTTCGCGCCGATGCCCAGCGCCAGAGACAGCACCGCCGTGGCGGTGAAGCCGGGATTCGCCGCGAGCGTGCGCAGGCCGTAGCGGATGTCTTGCCGCCAGGAATCGAGCCGCGTCCAGCCCCATGCGGCGCGGCTCGACTCCTGAAGCTGAGTGGCGTTGCCGAACTGCCGCCGAGCAGCCGCGCGCGCTGCATCCGGCGCCAGACCGCCCTGTTGCCTGTCGGCGGCGCGCAGTTCCAGATGGAGGCGCATCTCTTCGGCCAGGTCGTCGTCAAAACGCGCGCCCAAGAGGCGGTATCGCAATTGCCGCCAGAGTTCACTAATCCAGGTCATCGATCGTACCTCATCCTGTTTGCAGAATCTTGTGAATGGCGCCGTTGACCCGCTGGTATTGCTCGACTTCGGCCATGAGCTGCTTGCGGCCCGCTGGGGTGAGCCGGTAATAACGTGCGCGCCGGTTGCCCGCCGTCACACCCCAAACCGCCGTGACCCAGCCCTTCAGCAACATGCGTTGGAGGGCCGGATAAAGGGATCCTTCTTCCACCTGCAGCACATCGTCCGACACGTTTTGAATCGCGTTGGCGATCTCGTACCCGTGGAGCTGGCCGTGGCGGCCCAGCATCTTCAGGATCAACATGTAAAGCGTGCCGGGCGGGATTTCGTCGCGTCTTGGGTTCTCTGCCATAGTTAGACTATGCCAGTATCGCCCGGTTCGGGTTGCGCTGTCAAGTGGTCTCAGGCTGCAGGGCCGGATCGAGCAGGCCATAGAGGCCCATGCGCCGCTTCACCAAGTCAACGGTGGAATTGGCGATGGGGCTGACGCGCGCCGCACCTTCCCGCAGAATGCCTGGGATGTATGCGGGATCGGCCATGATCTCCCGATAGCGCTGCTGGAACGGCTCGAGTTGGGAGATGGTCATCTCGGCCACCTGCTTCTTCAGGTCGCCGTAGCGCATGCCGCTGAAGTGCGCGCGCATTTGGTCCCCGGTCCAGGCGGCGAAAGCCTGAAAGATGCTGAGCAGGTTGGCCACGCCATCGCCCAGCTTTTCGAAATCCACGGCCGGATTGGAATCGGTGGTGGCGCGCATGACGATTTTGCGGATGCGGTCCGGCGGATCGAGCAGGGCCACGGCGTGGTTCGCGCCGGCGGCCGATTTGCTCATCTTGGCGGTGGGATCGTCGAGCCCCATGATGCGCGCGCCCACGCCGGGGAGGCTGGTGGCGGGCATGACAAAGGTTTCGCCGTAGAGCGAATTGAAGCGCTGGGCGATATCGCGGGTCAGTTCCAGATGCTGCGCCTGATCTTCACCGACCGGCACGGCGGCGGCCTGGTAGAGCAGAATATCGGCGGCCATCAGACATGGGTATTGCAAGAGGCCGTCGCCGACGGATTCCTGTTTGGCGGCTTTGGCCTTGTATTGGGTCATGCGCTCCAGCCAGCCGACGGGCGTGACGCAGGCGAGCATCCAGGCCAGTTCGGCGTGCGCCGGCACCGCGGATTGCACCATGATGCTGGACTCGCGCGGGTCGATGCCCGCCGCCAGATACAGTCCCGCGACCTCGATGATTTTGGCGCGCAGCTCGGCGGGGTCCTGGTAGGCGGTCACGGCGTGCAGATCCACGATACAGAAGATGCATTCGTAATCCGCTTGCACGCGCACCCAGTTTTTCAGCGCTCCCAGGTAGTTCCCGATATGCAAATTTCCGGACGGCTGCATGCCGGAAAAGACTCGTGCTCTCATGGTAGGTGGGTTCGAAGGAGTAATTTTTATCCTAAGCGATTTTGAGATCGACGTGCAGAAGCTGGTGTACGGCGGCGAGGGACTGGGCCGGCTGGAGGGCCGCGCGGTGCTGGCGCCGTTCGTGCTGCCCGGCGAGCGCGTGCGGGTGCGAAGTGTTGCGGAGAAGCCGGGGCTGGTACGCGCCGCATTGTTGGAGGTGCTGGCCGCCGCGCCGGAACGTGTGGCGCCGCCGTGCCCGTATTTCATGCGCTGCGGCGGCTGCCACTATCAACATGCGCCGTACGAGACGCAGCTTGCGCTCAAGCGCGGCATCCTGGAAGACCAACTGCGGCGCATCGGGAAGATCGCGCCGTCCGCGGAGATCGGCGTGGTGGCCGGTGAGCCTTGGGGCTATCGGAATCGCGTGCAATTGCATATCGCAGGCGGGGCGCTGGGGTACCGGGAAGCGCAATCGCGCAAGCTTTGCCCGATCGAGCAGTGCCCGATTGCTTCGCCCGCCATCAACGGGGCCATCGGCACTCTGCGGGAGATGCTGCGCGATTCGCGCTGGCCGCGATTCGTGCGGGGAATCGAGCTGTTCACCAATGAAACGGAAATACAGCTTAATGTTTTGGAGACAGAGCACCCGGTAGCGCGCCGATTCTTCGATTGGTGCGCGGAACGTATCCCGAGCCTGGTTTCGGGCGCGCTCGACTATCCCGCCGCGGGACACACCTGGCGCGTGAGCCACGGATCGTTCTTCCAGGTGAACCGGTTTCTGATCGACAAGCTGGTGGAGACTGCACTGGACGGCGCGGAAGGACAGACCGCGCTGGATCTCTACGCGGGAGTGGGATTGTTCTCGCTGGCGCTGACGCAGCGGTTCGCCGCGGTGACGGCGGTGGAGTCGGGAGCGCGGGCGGCGGGCGATTTGCGATGCAACGCGGAGCGGGCCGGGCTGGCGCTGCGTGTGGAACAGACGGATGCGGAAGTTTGGATGGAACAATTGGAGACCGCTCCGGACTTCGTGCTGCTGGATCCGCCGCGGGCCGGGATCGGCAAGCGCATGGTGGAGCGGCTGGCGCAACTGCGTCCGCCGAAGCTGGCGATCGTCTCTTGCGACCCGGCTACGCTGGCGCGCGACCTGGCGGGGCTGACGGGTGCGGGATACCGGATCGAGCGCTTGACGCTGGTGGATCTGTTTCCGCAGACGTATCATTTGGAGACCGTGGCGCGGCTGGAGTTGTAAGGCCAATTGAAGTCCTTGTGTTGAATATTCCCGCCTCATTTTTTCGGGGTATTGCTTTAGCGCGGAGATGAAGTAGTCGCGCATTAGCGTGAATGGCAGGTTGCAAATGGCTGCCCGCCACCCGTTCGAGTTGTACTGATGGCTTCCAGCCCTCCGTAGACGCGCGTAAGCGCGGGTGCAACCGGTCCGCATGACCGCGCCGATTACAGCTAGGTCGTTAAGGTCTACTCGAAAGAGGAGGAAGGATGGGAGCGGTAAAGCCCCGGCGAATCTGTCTCGCGGAAAAAGACGGCCATCGTGGGCCGACCCGATTTGAAGCGTGCCAGCGTGTCGCATGTGGAACGGCAGAACGGAACGTTCCGCCAGTGGTACACGCGGCTCACGCTCCTCACGTATGCATTTTCAAAAGGCCGGGACAACCTAAAGGTGGCCCTGGCGCTCAACTTCGCGCTTTTTAATTTTGCCGGGTTCATGGAAGTTGCGGGTGACGCCTGCGATGGAAGCCGGTATTGCGAACCGTGTCTGGAGAGTTCAGCGACCTTTGGAAATGGTTTAATCCGTCAGGTCGGGAATGTGACGGGAGCGTCGATAGGTACGGACACAATGTTGCGCGGCTCTTGCTTGAATCGCCGAGAGAAATTTACAATCGTGATTCCTACAATTGCGTTGGTCTCAGGGTTTCGACGGACGACGACCCCCTCGCCCATCTCTTCTCCAACAGCTTCCTGCGGCGGCCCGATTGAGCAATATAGCACATCGGCCGGGTAATCGTAGTCGATATCGATATTGCCTACTGGTTTGTTTTCTTCAGCCATACAATCCTGCTTTCGTCCGTTTTGAGATTCTTCAATAGGTGTGCCGTTTTTACCACTCCCGTTTTCGTTTCCTCGTTTCTGTCCACGACGACTAGCACGTACAGGTCCGAAGCCTTGAGCTCCGTCCTTCCGGTAAGGCGGTAGTAATAAGCCGTAGTCGATCCTGCTGACACGGTGATGATCTGAGGGTCTTCAATTGTGCTTCGGACACGTTCAAGGTGCTGGCACATTTCTGGATGCCGTTTTATAATGTGGTCCTCCCACCGGTGGACATCCATGCTGATAACGAAACCCTCCGGATCTTTAGTGCAGATGAGGGCGCTTCCATTTCGCTTCTGCGGGCTAGTCGGCTCAACAGGCAGACCAGGAAGCGGATGCTCGGATTCAGCCATAGACCCTCCGATACATATATCAGACGCCACCAGCGGCGCGCAAGTTGTCGGGACAATTTAATTATGGCACGAATGCGTCCACTTTTGCCGAGTCGCCCCCAAACGGGGGTGTCAAGCGGTAAACAGCGCCAGTACCGGAATCCAAGAAATCTTTGCAATCTGCAATATCCGCCCTAAGCACACTACCCATCTTTGGGTACGCTTCGTAAATTTTCACGGGTCCGGCGATTGGACACACTACGGCCTTGCGGGAGGCGCCTTTTTGAAAATAGGAAGACCGTCACCGCCCGGCTCCCTCCGCAAGGAAGGGAAGCCGTGCGGGGTAATCCGAAACAGATGGGAGGCCGCAGTCTCCGGGGCGAACCCCAGACTTGCTGTAGCGCCTCTTCTCCGAGACTCTGGCAGGGAACCGGTTCCTACTGCTACCGTCCGGGCGAGCTCAATGGAGTCGTCCGGCAAGCCTTGAAGGGGCTCCGGGAGCCAGTATCACCGGCGGCCGGGTTTTGAGGCCCGGCCGCTGACGATGAAACGCTGCGCAGCGCTTTTCCATCGGGGCGCCGCGGGGAGCGCGACGCCCTTTCTGATTTGAGGATGGCACGGGGTGATGCGGGAGGCGCTGGGCAAAGGCTGGAACTAATTGAATCCAGGGCGCCGATATTTTTCAAAATCTGTCACCGATAGGCCGCACGTTCGATTTGAAGCGCCATGGGCCGATTGACAATCGGCCCGCAGGTTGCCAACGTTGCCAACCTGCCCCACAACCCGGCCTACGTGGTGTTGTTGGGGATCAACTTGACTTCAGTGAGATCCGTTACGATCACCTGGAAGATCTGGTTCAAGCCGGTAACCGGTTGAGAGGCGGAGATGCAGCTACTGTCGGAGCCCGTCGCCGTATAATCGGAGAAGAAGTACTGCGGGGCGGAGGCCATCCCCTCCATGGTCGCACATGGGGTGATAGCCGGACTGGTGTCGGTCGGGCATCCCGACGCTTCCGCGCCGTAGGCAACCGAGTATACCCGGGTTCCCGCTGCCGTGGCAAGTTGAGCCGCTGTGATCGCCTGATGGCACTCCTGGAGCGAGGACATGTACGTTCCCGACGTTTTTGAGGCCCCTACCATTTGCGCCGAGGTAGAAGTTGCGTCGCCGTCGCTGAGTATGATCATCGCGTTCTGCGAACTCGGATATAGGGTTTGCTCGGCGACAAGTTTCGCTTGCGCCGAATAGACGATCTGCGCATAGTAGGTTCCAGCGCCGCCTATGGCCTGCAGGCCGGTGCACCCGCTTTTTCCCCCGGCCGCCGCCACCAGGTCGGAACTGGAATTCAACGAAGTAGCCGTGTCGGACGCGCGGTAATCGCTGGAGAACCCTACGATCTGGTAAGTATAAGTGGCTGGGAAGGGAGTCGTATAAAGTTCAATCGTAGGAGTGCTCGATCCGCAGTTGTAGTCGTCCGGGGCCGTAGCCGTGGTCACCGTCGGAAACGTGAACAGGCTAGCTCTATCGACCGCGTTTGCTACGTTGCCGCCGGTGACGGCGCCGCAGCTTGATTCGGTCTGAAGGCAAGGCGAGAGACCACTCAGCAGAATCCGGACGCCGGCCAACGCGCAGGAGATTCTGGTGCTGCTGCAGTTGCTGTCCGAGTCCGAGTCGTTCATCGAAGCCGTCGAGTCGACGATGATCGCAATGTTCCACGGGGCTACCGCCGATCCTCTCATGGCCGCTGTCGCGGTGGCCGTCAGAGTAGCCTTTGTGCCGCCGAACATCGGGAAGAAAAGCATTGGCACCGTCACCTGCTGCGCCACGGCGATGGCGTTCGAATTCGAAGGGCCGAAGCACTGCAGCCCAAACTTGCTCGTCAGGGTCGCCAGGCACTTGAACTTAGGGTAACCGGACATTATCGAAACGCTTGGGAGATTCACGAAAGCGTTGTCGTTGCCGGATGTGCCGCTGTACGCCGTAACGGCGGTGGTGGTGCTGGCTGTGGTGGCCCCGGCCTGGGACATGGCATACGCGCCCGCCAACGCCGCCGCTTGCGTGGAGGCGGTGAGCTCGTTGTTGAAATAATAAATGCGGCCGAAATCGATTACCAAGGCCGACATTCCAAAAAACACGGGGAGCCACAGCGTAAAGAAAATGAGGACCTGCCCGCGCCGGCTCTTGCGCGCCTGGGCCAAGCGAACTTCGTTGTTCCGGTTCATTGGATTAACTCCGTGGTTTGCGCCCGGAGTTGACAGGTATAACTCTCCCCGTAGACCCCGAGAGCGCATGGATAAGTTGCCGTTATCTGAACGGATGTGCCTTGCACCATATTCGCCGCTCCCGCCGCGCACGTAGTCGTAGCCGCATAGGTGGTCCCGTCAATCACATACGTGACCGAGAGACCTGAAGTGAGACTGGGGGCTGCGCTGGTGATCGCCGTGTAGGCTGTATTGCAGGGGTCCGTGGACTGCCCCCGGCTAAACGCAAGAAGCTGCGTGCCAATGTTCACCGCGTTCGTGAGCACAATTTCGTTGTGGATGGCAAACCCGAAAGCTGCCATGCCCGTCATGGTGAGCAGCAGGACCGGCATGATCAAGGTGAACTCGATCACCGCCCCGCCGCGCCTGTTGCCGGCGCCGGTCCGTTTACCTCCGGACCAAATTTTGAAACAAGCCTTCAAAGTCGCCACTGATAATTCTCCATTTATCAACTAATGCTTCATCAACCGCCGAACGAGGGCGGCCGGCGGCGCAAACTGCCAAAAACAACCTGAACCCATTCTGTGTTGAGGGGCGGCGCGGGTACAAGGCTGAAAAAGGTTATTTGCTTCGGGCGTTGTCCAAAAAGAACCTTTTTCGTTGTCAAAAAAGAACCTTTTTCGTTGTCCAAAAACAACGCTTTTCACTTACTAAAGGTAACCCACACGTTGCGCTGGCTCGGGCGGGCGGCCGTAGGATTCCCCAGACAACTCACTAAGTCCTGCCTCTACATGCATTTGAGGCAGGGTTTTGCGAAGGAAACGCCATCTATGCCCGTTCCGGGTAAGCCGAAGCGCGCCGGTCTTTTCTTGGAGCAGTCATTGTGAAATACTTTCGTTGTGGAGCGAATTTGGATACTTGTCGGTATCGTTTTGGTGGCTGCGCTGGTTATCGTGTGCGGGCTGGCGTTCATCGTGGCGACGCGTGTTTTCCCATCGGCGCGCGCAAAGGCGGGCAAGGCGCCGCAAAAGATGCCGTGCCGGGTAACGACCCGGGAAAGGCGGGCTGAGGGCTGGTTGCAGCCGTAGGGTTACGCCCGATCCTCAAACCTAGGCCCGGGATAGGTTCCGTAACTATAACAAAATAAATAAGATCCATGGCACGCCTCAAGCCTTGGCTTTATTTGTCCAGTTTTGTTTCACAGCCCCGGATTTGCACAATCCTGCCCAATCCCGCATAAGTAACCCGCGCAAAAGCCTTCGGCCCTGGCGCGATGTAGGCAGCTGGCAGCCTGCGCGGCGGTCCGGCAAGCACTCTGGGGACGGCTTTTAGGCGGCCAGGGCCGGCTGAAAGCCGGCTGCGGGCAGGACTGCCCGCCCTCCAAGGCGTGTATAATCGAAGGAGCGTCTGCCGTCTCGCGCGAGTTTCCATGTTCGATAACCTATCCGACAAATTACAGCGGGTTTTCAAGAACCTGCGCGGCGAAGGCAAGCTGTCGGCCGAGAACATGGAGTCCGCCCTGCGCGAGATTCGCGTGGCTTTATTGGAGGCCGACGTCAACTTCCGCGTGGTCAAGCAGCTCATCGAAAACATCAAGCTGAAGGCCATGGGGGAGGACGTGCTGATGGCGCTGTCGCCTTCCCAGCAGGTCGTCAAAATCGTGCGCGACGAGCTGATCAAAATTCTGGGCAGCCACGAATCCAAGCTGCGCTTCTCGAACGAGCCGCCCAGCGTGCTGCTGATCGTGGGCTTGCAAGGCTCCGGCAAAACCACCTCCACCGGCAAACTGGCGCGCTGGCTTTCGAAGAACGGCCACCGCCCGCTGATGGTGTCGGTGGACGTCTATCGTCCGGCCGCGCGCGAGCAATTGCGCGTGGTGGCGCGCGACGTGAACCTGCCCATCTACAACGGCACGCCGGAAGAGACGCTGCCCGCCGACCTGGTCCGCTCGGCGCGCAAGGAAGCCGTTAATTCCGGGCGCGATGTGCTGCTGGTGGATACGGCGGGCCGCTTGCACATCGACGACGAGTTGATGACCGAGCTGCAGCAATTGAAAGAGCAGCTCTCCCCGGTCGAGATCCTGTTCGTGGCCGACGCCATGACCGGCCAGGACGCCGTGAAATCCGCCGACGAATTTCACAAGAAGCTGGGCATCACCGGAGTCATCCTCACCAAGATGGATGGCGATGCGCGCGGCGGCGCGGCCCTCTCCATCCGGCACGTCACCGGCCAACCGCTCAAATTCGTGGGCGTCGGCGAGAAGTTCGACGCGCTGGAGCCGTTCTATCCGGACCGCGCCGCTTCCCGCATCCTGGGCATGGGCGACGTGCTGTCGTTTATTGAAAAAGCCGAGGAAATCATCGACAAGAAGCAGGCTGTCGAGATGCAGCGCAAGCTCATCGATAACGAGTTTACGCTGGAGGATTTCCGCGACCAGATGCGGCAACTCCGCAAGCTGGGGCCGCTCGAGAACGTGCTGTCGATGATGCCGCAGGTCGGCATCCTGAAAGATCTTAAGAACGTGAAAGTGGATGAGAAGGAAATCACGCATGTGGTGGCCATCATCGATTCGATGACGCCCAAGGAACGCGCCAACCATATGCTGGTGAACGGCACCAGGCGGCGCCGCATCGCCAAGGGCAGCGGCACGACCGTGCAGGAAGTGAATCAGTTGCTGAAGCAGTACGCGCAGGCCAGAAAGATGATGAAGAGTTTCTCCGGCGGGCTGCTGGGCAAGAAAATGGGCAAGTTCAAATTACCGAATTTCTTAGGAGCGTGAATGTTGATGATTCGTTTGGCGCGATTTGGCGCCAAGAAGAAGCCGTTTTACCGCATCGTGGTGATTGAGAAGGAGCGCGCCCGCAATGGCCGCAACCTGGAAGTTGTGGGCCATTACAATCCGTTGACCGACCCGGCCAAGGTGGATCTGAATCGCGAGCGTATTACATATTGGACCAAGAACGGGGCGCAGGTTTCGGACACCGTCGCGCGTCTGATCAAGAACAACCCGGAGCCAGTGGCCGAGCCGGCCGCCTGATGGTAGGACAGGCCTCCCGGCCTGTCCATCCAGTCTGGGTAGTGGGTCAGTTTGCTTGTGGGGCGGCCAATCTTGGCCGCAGCCGCCTTTTAGGCGGCCAGAGCCGGCTGAAAGCCGTCCCCAAAGGGGACCCCAGGGCAGAATTTGCCAGCCCCACAAAACTCCAAATTGACCCACTACCCTGGTCTCTGTTAACTGTAAGAAAAGTAACGAGTGAGACGGCTCCGGATGGGCCGGACCACCGCACGCCTCTGTTACCATAAGAGGTAGAGGGAGGCGGGATGATGAAAGAGTTGATTGAAGATATCGCGAAGGCGCTGGTGGACATCCCGGAAGAAGTTGCCGTTCGGGTCGTAGAGGGAGAGCAGGTCACCGTTCTGGAACTGAGGGTCGCGCAAAGCGACTTGGGCAAGGTGATCGGCAAACAGGGCAGGACGGCGCGCTCCATCCGCACAATTCTAGGAGCCGCTGGCATGAAGTTGAACCGGCGCTTTACGCTGGAAATCCTCGAGTGAGTTCCGCCGCCTCGGATTCCGGTACCGACCGGGAATGGGTTACGGTCGCCGTTCTGGGCCGCGCCCGCGGCATTCGCGGGGAAGTCACGGCGTTTGCGCTCAGCAAGCCGGAGCGATATGCCAGCCTGCGCGAAGTCTTTCTATATCCGGAGGGCTCCAGGCGGGAAATAGAGTCGGCTTGGTTCCACGACAATCGCCTGATCTTGAAATTTCGCGGCGTGGATAACATGTCGGAAGCCGAGCGGTTGGCGGGGTTTGAAGTGCGCGTGCCTCGCGGCGAGCGCGTGCGTCCGGAGCCGGGCGAGTATTTCGAATCGGATTTGATCGGGTGTGAAGTGATCGAGCGGGAGGGCGGCGCATCGCTGGGGAGAGTGACCGGCTTCGAGGACGCGGGGAGTTCCGGGGTACTGGAAGTCGAAGGCAGGCTGTTGGTTCCGTTCGTGCGCGCGATTTGCGTGGCGATTGAGCCGGAAGCCCGCCGCATCGTGGTGGATTTACCCGCGGGATTGAAGGAACTGTATCAAGCGTGATTTTTCATGTGCTCACGATCTTCCCGGACTTTTTCCAGGGGCCGTTCGAGCACGGCGTGATCCAGCGGGCGCGCGAAACCGGCGCACTCGGGATTCGCATACACAATCTGCGGGATTGGACGCGGGACCGGCATAAGACCGTGGACGACCGCCCGTTCGGGGGCGGGGAAGGCATGCTGCTCAAGCCGGAGCCCTTGTTTCTGGCGGTTGAGTCGATAGTAGGACAGGCCTCCGGCCTGCCCCGCAAAACTATCCTCCTCTCCGCCCAAGGCCGCCTGTTCGACCAAAAGGTGGCCAACGATTTGAGCGGTCTGTCGGAGCTGCTGCTCATTTGCGGGCGCTATGAAGGAGTGGACGAGCGCGTGGCCGAGCATCTGGCCGATGACGAGTTGTCCATAGGAAATTATGTGTTGAGCGGCGGCGAATTGGCGGCGGCCGTGGTGATCGACGCGGTGGCGCGCCTGTTGCCGGGGGTGTTGGGCAACGAATCGTCGGCCGTGTTCGAGTCCTTTCAGGATGGCGGACATGCGGGGGCCATGTTGGATTGTCCGCAATACACGCGTCCCGCCGAATTTCGCGGATGGAAGGTGCCGGAAGTTTTGTTGAGCGGAAATCACGAGGAAATCCGGCGCTGGCGGCGCAGGGCGGCCTTGGAGAAAACCGCGCGCCTGCGTCCGGACCTGATGGCCTGAATGATGGTGGGGCAGGCGGTTCCGCCTGCCTCCGGCTGCTAGAATGTAAACTTAGGATCTGAAATGAACAACTCCCTTTTGACGAAAGTCATTAACAAGAACAAGCGCACGGACACTCCCGAGTTCCGGCCGGGCGACACCATTCGCGTGCACGTGAAGATCAAGGAAGGCGACAAGGAACGCTTGCAGGCCTTCGAAGGCACCGTGATTGCGCGCAACAACACCGGCATGGGCGAGAGCATCACCGTGCGCAAGGTGAGCTTCGGCCAGGGGGTGGAGCGCATTTTCCCCATCCATGCCCGGGTCATCGATCACATTGACGTGGTGCGCACCGGGCGCGTGCGGCGCGCCAAGCTTTACTATTTGCGCGGACTGAAGGGCAAAGCCGCCCGCCTCCGCGAACGTGAGTAATGTGGGGCGGGCCTCCAGGCCTGCGCGGGTCCTCCAGGACCCGCTCTCAATGCGCACCGCACACCCGGCCGCTCATTTCCGGTGCGAAGGAACGCTGGAGCGCGAGCTCCGGGCGCGCGGATTCCAAGCCGTGGCGGGTGTGGATGAAGTCGGCCGGGGCGCATTGTTCGGGCCGGTGGTGGCCGCCGCGGTGATCCTTTCGCCCGGCCGTCCGGTGCGCGGGTTGAACGACAGCAAACAACTCGACCCGCAGCGCCGCGCGGTGCTCGCCAAACGCATCCGCGAGCGGGCGGTGGCGTGGTCGGTGGCGGCCGTGGATGCGGCCACGATCGACTGGGTCAACATCTACCAGGCCTCCAAGTTGGCCATGGAAATGGCGGTCGCGCGCCTGACGCCCGCGCCGGATTTTCTGCTGATCGACGCAATGCCGCTGTCGCTTCGCACTCCGCAGCGTCCCCTGATCAAGGGCGACGCGCAGTGTCACGCGATCGCCGCCGCCTCCATCGTGGCCAAGGTCTGGCGCGACGAGCGCATGCGGATCTGGGATGAAATCTTCCCGCAATACGGCCTGGCCAGCCACAAAGGCTACTTCACTCCGGAACACGCCAAGGCGCTGGAAGAGTACGGGCCCACGCCTTTGCATCGGCTGAGCTTCGAACCAGTGCGCGAGCGCTGCCTGTTTCCCGTGGATTTCGATCAGTGGGCCGGAGCGCAATTGGATCTCTTCGCGGGAGCCGCATCGTGACCGGACCCATGCCCGCCCCGGAGGCTCCCCGCCATCGCTGGTATCACGTGGCGACGGCGCTCGTCTTCATCGTATTTTGCATGGAATTGGGGATGTTTCTGGCGATCTTCCCATGGTCGGATTTTTGGGACCGCGGCTTCTTCGCTTCGCTCGCCCCGGAGTGGCGCGTGTATTGGGACAACGCCTATGTGCGCGGCGCAGTCAGCGGCCTGGGCATCGTGAACGTGTATATCGCGCTGTTGGAAATCTTCCGGCTGCGGCGCTTTGCGCGGCGCTAGCTTGATCCCAGTTCGTACCTGTAAAGTAATACCGTCAATGACCAATTTCGAATCTGCTTCATATGGAAAGCGAAAGGACCGACCGATGTCGAAATCGTCGATTACCACTGAAAAGAGGCTGCCGCCGATTCACCCGGGCAGAATCCTGTTTGAAGACCTGAAGGATGAGCAGATGAGCATCAACGGCCTGGCCCAAGCGATCCACGTGCCGGCGAACCGTATCAGCCTGATCGTGAATGAGAAGCGCCGCATCACGGCCGCGCGGTTGGGACGGTACTTCGGCACTTCGGCGCAATACTGGCTGAACATCCAGAATCGCTTCGATCTAGACTGCACCGATTAGGCCGCGATCAAGCGGGACGTTATTCCAAGGCAGGCAGCCGGATAATTTTGAGCTATGGGCAAACTGACACATGCTGAGATCGACGAGTTAATGTTGCAGCATTACGGCTTGGTCTCCTTCTTGCCGTATCGCTCCAACATGGCGCTTGATATTTCCGCCGACGACGGCCAAACGCCGCCCGGCGCCCCGGCGCGGCGCTGATATCTCCCGAGAGCTTCCACGTCGGGCTGCACGGGCGTTCCGTCCGCCAGAAAGACGAAGCCAACAGCGTCGCTTGGAATGCGGCTGATGAATCCCTCCGCGTCCTCGATCATGCCGCGGATGCGCCGGTGGAGGCCGGGCACATCGATGGGCCGCTCGGTCGCCAAGACGCGAAATTCCTCCGCCGTGAACCGGCTGTGACGCGTGATGTCGGCCAGCATTTCTTCCGGCGACTGTCGGGGAAAGCGTCCCACGGCGGCGCAGACCACGGCCCCCAGAGGAAGAATGTTTTCATGGATGGTCACCAGGTCGACGATATCGCGGGGTTCGCGCCGGTCGGCTGCGGCGGATGCCTTATTCGTAGCGAGGTCCACGGGGTGCAGCACATAACCGAAAAGCTCGTCCGGTTGCGCGGGGAAGAATCGAAAGGCGCTGTCGGCGACCCATTCAAGCTGCATGGTCTCGCCGAGACCGGCCACCTCCGCTTGCCGCTTGCCACTTTGAATTTTCCCCCATGTCAGCTTAAGCCCGGCCCCGATGAGGGCCTTGGCGTCGGCCTCGGCGGCTGCCGCAAGGCGGTTTTCCGAGTCCTGAAAAATGTCGATATCGCCGGAAAAGCGCAGTCCTTCCCGATTGATGGCGAAGCCGCCCGCGATATAGCTGTCGGGGCTGCGTCCCGCCGCGAGCACGCGCAGCACGTGGGATTGCAGTCTAGTGAGAGGCACGGCACAATCTTTCAATGTGTTCCGCCAGTCGCCGCCCGTCCATGCCGCCGTGCGTTCGCAAAGCCTTGGCGATCGCCAATGCGTCGGCCGGGGTGGGGTCCTCAATGGGCCGCATGTTCCAAAGCGCCCGGCTGCCGTAGTCTTTGAAGGCGCGACGGTAAAGACTGGCCAGATCCTCTGGTTGTGTCGCGGGGGTCATTGCGCCTCTCTTGTCCATCCGCCAATTTGTAACACGTCCGGAGCTTCACTTCAAATTGAAAAGGTGGTCTCTCGATGACGGATCTTGCTCCTCCCGCACTACCCCGTGCCATCTTTGAATCAGAAAGGCGCCGCGCTCCCCTGCGCGGCTTCTTCGCTTCGCTCGCCCCGGAGTGGCGCGTGTATTGGTTCAACGCCTACGTGCGCGGCGCGGTCAGCGGCCTGGGCATCGTGAACGTGTACATCGCGTTGTTGGAGATCTTCCGGTTGCGGCGCTTTGCGCGCCGGTAGTAGGAGGGCGGGATGACCGAGAGCCCCGGGGAATTCCCGGTTTTGATCGGACACATCGAACTCCTCATGTCTCCGGTTAGGTCAGCGTCAATGGGAACGAGCGTGCCCCGCCGCCGTCGTCATTCGTACACCTCGCGCCTGTGTCCAATGCGCGCGATGCTGACGAGTTTCGCCGCGTCGTCGATGATGTACACCACGCGCCAGTCACCGACCCGGACGCGCCACTGGTCTTTGTAGCCTTTCAGCTTCTTGCATCCCGCGGGCCGTGGCGTCTGGCGTAGCGTCTCCATTTTTCGCAAGACTCGCGCCAGCACGCTATCCGGTAACGCTTCGAGTTCCTTTCGCGCGGGAGGCTTTACCTCAACGGAATAATCACTCACGCACCCGCCCGCGTTTTACCAGGTCCGCCTTGATCTTTTCAAGCGGTATCCCCTTTTCTTTGCGGCGCGATTCCGAAATCAGTCCGTCCTCGATGTCCTCCCAGAGCGCTCTGTGCTTCTTGAGGTCGATTACCGCCGCCGTCTTTCGGCCCTTTTCGTCGGTGAGGAATTGAATTCCGGTCATGGTCTGGTGTCTCCCTGCGTTGTTTCCAACATACCCAGGCGCATCCCCCGCCGTCAAGGAAAACCCGCCGCCGAACCGATGGGCCAGCGGAAACGCAGAGCGGCAGCCGTAAACACATCGGATCAATGACCACTGAAAAGAAGCTGCCACCGATTCAACCGGGCAGAATCCTGCTCGAAGACCTGAAGAATGAACGGATCGGGCCTGGCGCAGGCGATCTGCGTGCCGGCGAACCGCATCAGCCTGATCGTGAATGAGAAGCGCGGCATCACCATGGACACAGTCGCGCGGCTGGGACGGCACTTTGGCGCCTCGGCGCAATACTGGCTGAACATCCAGAATCGCTTCGATCTCGACTGCGTCGATTAGGCCGCGATCAAGTTCCGAAGGGCGCGGATCTCGCGCGGACAGGCCGGGAGGCCTGTCCCACCCGAAGGCGGCGGCTGGGTCAATTTGACCCAAGCACGGCGCGGTAGCCGATGAAACCGCGCGGTGAACCAAGCCTGGATTTGGCACGGCGATTGCAACGCCCGACCGGAAGACGCGCCTCTGTTATCGTAGATTGAGATCAGCATGCCCATCTTATCGAAACATCACGCATTTATCATCGCACTGGCCTGCGCCACCGCCGCGTATGGACAGGCTATCGTCACCACCGTGGCCGGCGGCGGCTTCGTCAACAACGCGCCGGCGGAGAAGACCTATATCGACAGTCCGCAAGGAGTCGCCGTAGACAGTTCGGGGAACGTTTACATTGCCGACGCGAGCCACATTCTGCGGGTGGACCATACTACCGGCATCCTGACGGCAGTGGCGGGAGGCGGGCCGACAGTCTTCAACGCTTCGGACGGTCCGGCGCTTTCCGTGCGCATCGTGCCCACCGACCTGGCAGTCAACGCCAGCGGCAATGTGTTGTTCCTGGATAGTTCCATGCTGCGCCAGCTCAACGTGCAGCAGGCCACCATCACCACTATCGCCGGGCAGTATTCGAGGAATGGCTCGACCGGAGACGGGGGACCCGCGGCCGCGGCGTTGCTCAACATGCCGCAGCAGTTTTGCCTGGATTCGGCCGGCAACATCTACATTGTCGAACTGCCTGGATACGTGCGCCGGATCGACGCAAAGACCGGCGCGATCGGCACCATCGCGGGCGATGGCAGCTCCAAGTTTGGCGGGGATGGCGGCCCGGCGACCGCGGCCACTCTGATTCAACCGAAGGGTATTGCGGTGGATTCCAGCGGCAACCTATACATTTCCGACGCAGGCGACGCCCGGATACGGGAGATCGCGGCCGCCACCGGGATCATCGGCACCATCGCGGGCACCGGACAGGTTCTCGAAGGCGGAGACGGGGGCAGCGCCCTGAAGGCTTCTTTCGCCGCGCTCGGCCAACTCGCCATCGACAGCCACAATAACCTGTCATTGATCGATGGGAACCGCGTGCGGCGCATCACGGCGGCGACCGGCGTCATCACCACAGTGGCGGGCAACGGCACGGCGGGACTGGCCGGCGACGGGGGACCAGCCACGCAGGCGGAGATCAACCTGCCGGCGGGCCTGGCGCTGGATAGCGCGGCCGACCTTTACATTGCCGATACCGGAAACGGGCGCGTCCGCCTGGTGACCGCGGCGACCGGCGCGATCTCCACCTTCGCGGGCACATCCCTGAATGGCGATGGCGGTCTGGCGGCCGGCGCCGTGCTGATCGATCCGCAGGGTCTGGCGGTGGACGCCGCGGGAGATTGGTTTATCGCTGAAAGCAGTGTGATCCGGGAAGTGAGCGCGGCGACCGGTATTATCTCCACGTTCGCCGGAGGAGGAACCAGCACACAGGATGGGGCTGCCCTGCTCCAGGCGAAACTCAGCCCGCTGGGCTTGGCCTTCGACTCCGCCGGCGACCTGATTGTGGGAGAGCCGGGCCTGATCCGCCGCCTCGATACGAACGGCACGGTGACCACCATCGCCGGCACGGGCGTCGTGGGCTTCTCGGGCGATGGCGGTCCCGCCACGCAAGCCCAAGTCGGTTACGTCTCCGCGCTGGCGGTCGATGCGTCGGGCGGAGTGCTGTTCGCCGATGGGGGCAACAAGCGGCTGCGGCGCGTGGACACCGCAACCGGCGTGATCGCGACCGTCGCGGGCAACGGGCAGCCGACCTTCACCGGGCTGGGACAGGCTGCGACCGCAACCGGTATTGGGGAAGTAGCGGGAGTGGCCGTGGATTCCAGTGGAAACATCTACATGGGCGGCCTCAATACCTACTTCGTGCTTAAGATTTCGCCCGCGGGCGCGGTCTCCATCGCGGCCGGGGTCGGCGGATGCAGCTACACCGGCGACGGCGGAACCGCCACCACGGCGTTCATTTGCCAGCCGTCCAGCATCGCATTGGATTCGAGCGGCAACATCTTCTTCGGCGACACGGCTTGCTATTGCGTGCGTCGAGTCGCAGCGGGGACCGGCATCATCCAGACTGTGGTCGGAACCGGGACCACGGGTTACACCGGCGACAACGGACCGGCCACCCAGGCGGAGTTGCAATCCGTCGCGTCGATTGCGGTGTCCGGTACGACGCTGTATGTCGCGGACGCAGTCAGCGACGTGGTGCGCGGGGTGACACCGGACACGCCGCCCGCGTTGCCCGCGGCGCCGATCGTGCTGGCGCTGGGGAATGCCGCCAGCTATCAGTTGGGTCCGGTGGCGCCGGGCGAGCTGATCACCCTTTTTGGACACTATCTGGGCCCCGTCACGCCAGCCTCTTGGACGCTTGGCTCCGACGGCCAGCTCTCGATTCCGAACGCGAATCTGCAGATTTTATTCGACGATGCGCCGGCGCCCCTGATCTATATTTCGGCGGGGCAGATCAACGCTATCGCGCCCTATTCGGTGGCCAACGGCTTTTCCACGGTGCGCATCCAGACGGCTGGAGGCTCGGTATCCAATACCAGCATCGGGTCGACCCCCAGCGCGCCCGGAATCTTCTATTTCGCTATCGTGAATGCGGATGGCTCGCTGAATGGCGCGGCAAGCCCCGTGCCGGTGGGATCGTACGTAACGATGTACGGGACCGGTCTTGGGCAGACCACTCCAGCGGGAGTGGATGGCACGTTGACATCTACCGTCAGCATCCCCAAGCAGATTTACCCCGTCACGATGAGTATTAGCCGGAACGAGCTTTTCGCCACGCCGGTGCCGATGAAGGTGTTGTACGCCGGGCCGGCTCCGGGGCTGGCAGAGGGTGTTTGCCAGATCGATGTGGTGATACCCGACGGCGTCGGTTCAGGTGAGAACTTTATGCAGATCGTAGCTGGGCCGGGCATTAGCCCACCTATCGCGTTGTACGTGCAATAGGAAAGCATTTCACGCAAAGACGCCAAGGAAGGCCGCCAAGTACGCCAAGAAGACAGAGAATCACGCTCTGCGAAAGGCGTAGCGGAAGCCGTTCTCTGCGATCAGGCGTAGCTCGGACTCCGAAAAGCCGAAGTGATGGGCCGCCAGCTCATATTCGCCCGATAGCGTGGTTGCGAAGATGGCGGGATCGTCTGTATTCAGCGTGATCGGCACCCCGGCATCGAAGAGCCTGCGCACCGGATGCGCGTCGAGCGACGCCACCGCGCCGGTGGCCACGTTGCTGGTGATGCACACTTCCAGCGGAATCCCGCGATCGCGCAAATGCCGCAGCAACGCCGCATCTTCAATGGCTCGGATGCCATGCCCGATGCGCTCCGCACCGATCTCCAGCGCCGCCCAGACCGATTCCGGCCCGACTGTTTCGCCCGCGTGTGCCGTCAGCCGCAGCCCCGCGCCCTTTGCAAACCGGTACACCTCGCCGAACCAAGCGGCCGGTCCGCGCTCTTCGTCGCCGCCGATTCCGAACGCCACGACGCCATCGTTCACCCGCTCGGCGGCCAGTTCCGCTACCCGCATGGCATGTTCGACGCCGAAGTGACGGACCGCGTCTAGAATCCAATGCACCTCGATGGGAGACTCCGCCGCGGCTTGGCGCACCGCCGTGTAGATCGGCGCGAACGCCTGTTCCTTCCACAGCACCACGCCGGCCGAGAGCGTGATTTCCGCATACTGCACGGTCTCGGCTGCCAGGCGCCGCATCAAGGCCCTGGTGATGCGCGCGTAGTCCTCAGGGGTGCGCAGCCGCTCGACCACCGATTTGTACGCCTGGATAAAGCCTTGAAAATCGTGAAAGCGATACGTGCCGTCGACGGAGCCTTCCAGGTGCAGATGCAACTCCGCTTTGGGCCAGGCGCGATAGGGGGCGTGCTCCATTAAGAATAGGTTGGCATAATCCGCGTTTATCCGCGTTCATCAGCGGCCAATTATTGCTTTGAGAAGTATCGGCCTATGGCGGCCTCTCGATATTGGCCGCTGATGAGCGCGGATGAACGCGGATAACGCCTGACCACGCGCGGACGTGAAATGGATTATCGTGAGCAAATGGAAAACAGCACTTCGCGCCGCGCGTTCCTGGGTTCGGCGCTGGCCGGAATAGCTCTGCCGCACGTACACGCGGCGGAAGAGAATACGATTCAGCTTGCGCTGGTGGGATGCGGCGGACGCGGCACGGGCGCCACCGAAAACGCGCTGGGCATCAAGAACGGGCCCATCAAGTTGGTGGCCATGGCCGACGTCTTCCCGCAGAAGCTGAGCGACAGCCACGGGCACCTGCGCGGCCGCTTCGCTTCGCAGATGGATGTGCCCACGGATCGCCAGTTCATCGGCTTCGACGGTTTCCGCAAAGCCATGGACTGCCTGAAACCGGGCGACGTGGCCATTCTGGCGACGCCGCCGGCGTTCCGCTGGGTGCATTTCCGCTACGCCATCGACCGGGGCCTGAACGTGTTCATGGAGAAGCCGGTCAGCGTGGACGGCCCCACCACGCGGCGCATGATCGCGCTGGGCGAAGAGGCCGGGCGCAAGAACCTGAAGGTCGGCGTGGGCTTGATGATACGGCACTGCCGGGCGCGGCAGGAACTGTTCAACCGCGTGCGCGACGGGCAGATCGGAGACATCGTGGCGATGCGCGGCTACCGCATGGGAGGAAGCGGCGGCACCGCGCCGGTGAAGCCGGAGGGCGCCAGCGAGCTGATGTACCAGATCCGGCTGTTCCACTCGTTTTTGTGGGCCAGCGGCGGCGTCTTCAGCGATTACTACATTCACCAGATCGACGAGCTCTCGTGGATGAAGGGCGCCTGGCCGGTGGAGGCGATGGCTCTGGGCGGGCGCCAGTATCGCGGCGATTCGGTGGACCAGAATTTCGACGTCTATGCGGTGCAGTATACCTATCCGGACGGCACGCGTCTGTTCTTCGACGGCCGCAACATGCCCGGGGTGCACAACGAGTTCGCCAGCTACCTGCACGGGTCGAAGGGATCGGCCGTGGTTTCCAGCAACGCGCACACGCCGGGACACACGCGCATTTATAGCGGGCAGAACATCCCGCGCTGGCAGAGCGGCCAGAAGGAACCGGCGCCGGAGAACCTGGTGTGGGCGTTCCCGCAGCCGGAGCGCTCGCCGTATGACTGGGAGTGGGACGACCTGATCGCAGCCATTCGCGACGATAAGCCGTACAACGAGGTCAAGCGCGGCGCGGAGGCGAGTCTGGTCGCGTCGATGGGGCGATTCGCCGCGCATACGGGCCAGCTCGTGACGTTTGATCAGATGATGAATCACGACCACGAGTTCGCGTCCGATGTGGATAAGCTGACCATGGATGGTCCTGCGCCATTGCGGGCTGGGGCGGATGGCGAGTATCCTGTGCCGGAGCCCGGGATTAAGACTACGCGGGAATACTAATGAAGGAGACAGAAGTCAGGAGTCAGGAAACAGAAGAAAGCAGCCTGAGCTGGACGTCACGGGCCAGTTGCATTAACCGGGACTTTCACTTACCCTGAAACAGTGAATAGCACGAGCAGCGACGACGATTCATCTGACGCCCGAGGCTTTGCGGGCACACAGGAAGAGTTGGAAACTTTGCTTGCCGAAGGGCTGGCATCGAAGGAGGTCTCGGAAAACAAGTTCTGGCATTCTGTGAACACGCAAACCGACGCCCTGCTTGCCGAGCATAGTCGCGCCCGGGCATTACCGTAGCGTGGAAGAGGAAGGTGCCGCAGCCATGAACGTTACCTTAAACCTAAGACCCGAAGTAGAGGAAGGCCTGATGGCGCGAGCACGTGCGCGGGGCGTCTCGCTGGACGATTACCTTCAAGAGCTTGTCACCAAGGAAGCCGGTGTGCCCGCCGCTGTAGAGCCGGGTCCAATTCAAAAGCGGTTCGATAATCTTTCCGACTTACTCCTCAATTCTCCCTTTGCCGGGGCCGATCTCGACCTGGAGCGATCCAAGGACTACCCGCGCCCGGTTGATCTTGCATGAACGGCTTCCTGATCGATACGAATGTTCTATCCGAGTACAACCGAGAGAACCCGATGCCGGCCGCCCGGAAATCATGGCGATCTCGGCGAACACCGTCTCCCCTGCGTCGGTGCCTTGGAAAGCTGGCCTGACTAGTTCGGGGCTACCGCAAAATCGAAGATCTGGGAGGCGCCCGCTGCACCGGCCCCAAAGGCGCCGATGTTGATTTGCGAAACCAGGAAGCAATACTCGCCGCCGTCCATGGGTCCGGTGGCAAGCACCTTATATAGCCCGGCCCGAAGCCTTTCGGACGTAAACGTTACCATCGACTTTTCGTTGGTCCCTGTGGATGAACCCAGGAGGCCGAACTCTCCAATGATCGTCTCCCGGCTGGTCTTAGTGATGGTGAGTTTAACCAGCGCAAATTGATTTGGATTTGACACCGAACCTGCACCAAAAGCTCCTTTGCCGAGCCCAGCAGCTCTGTCTTCAAAGTAGAAATAGAAGACCGGTTGCGGGTCCAGTGTGCGGATGCCGGCGTGTTGCCCCGGGATCACCGCCTTCATCTTGGCTTTCTTGATTCCGTAGGTCAGAGCCGTGCTCAGCACGCCTCCCATCTTTGACCCCTGGTAGGCAGCCTGTTCCAAGACGGTCATCTTATACTCGCCATTTCGATCCTTAGAATAAAGATAGATACCCGAATCGTGAGGAGTCGTCGGGTCGTTGGGATTGCCAGTCGCGACGGTTGGGTTAGGCGAAACAGGACCAGCCCCGGCATTCCGTTCCACCATAGCGGCGACAATTCTGTCGGAGACACCTGCGGACTTCAGCTCTATGAGCGTATCCGGAGTCACTGAGTACGCCGGCGGCTGGGAACTCACCATGCTGAGGATGACCCTTTCGGAAAGGCCGGCTTTTACCATCTTCACGACGGACTCGTTCGTCAAGACGTCTTGCGCACAGGCCAGCACGGCGAGCGCGAAAAGCAAACTTAGAATCCGCACTCTGCCATCCAGAGCCTGATGCCAGGTCAATGGGCACAAAGATACGGTCTGGCTCGGTACATTATGCCCCAAGTGTGCCTCGCAAGCGATGCTCTGTCAAGATGGTTTCTTAGCTGTTAACTTTCGTTAGTAAGTGGTTATGTAGCGAAAAGCCTGCCTGAATGCATCGTGGCACGATCCCGATCTTATCCCTCCGGCTTCTATTCGCCTTTCGTCAATTCTCATGCTTCCGTCGCTCCAAATCTCGGCGCGGCCAACCGTCAGGCCGTTTTCGCTTAGGAATTGTGCTGCTAGTTTTCCTCATGCCAAGCGCCCTGGGGCGCAGCGTGGGCCATAAAGAGCCGGCCTCGACGTCCTTCTTTCCTCGGTGATCACCTCAAAACCGGCCATCTGTGATCACCTGAAAACCGGCCAACGAAGCCGTGCCCAGGACATGTAGTTGTTTTACCGCGCCAGCGGCAGTT
>Ga0302324_100004926_pt1 | contig 29407 bp, 21 predicted proteins | sample Palsa_T0_1_FD_201949 | JGI IMG/M metagenome (GOLD analysis project Ga0302324, IMG submission 201949) | Peat permafrost microbial communities from Stordalen Mire near Abisko, Sweden - Palsa_T0_1 | ecosystem: Environmental > Terrestrial > Soil > Palsa > Peat permafrost | place: Sweden: Abisko...
TGGCTCTCCATTGCTGTCGACCGTGACCCCGACCACGCGCCCCGGAAGGCTGCGCTTGAATTCGTCCCGCGTCGCGAAAAATGCCGCATGCGGGCCGCCGAAGCCCATCGGCACACCGAAACGCTGGCTTGAGCCGACGACAACGTCTGCCCCCCACTCGCCCGGCGGAACGAGCAGCGCCAATGCCAGCAGATCCGCGGCCACGAGAACGAGCGCGCCGCGCGTGTGCAAGACGTCGGTCAACGCGCGATAGTCGCGCACGTCACCGTTGACGCCCGGGTACTGGAACAACGCCGCGAAGCAGTCCACGCTCGCGGCGCCAGTCGCCGGTCCGACGACGACCGAGAGGCCAAGGGGTGCGGCGCGCGTGCGCACCACATCGATCGATTGCGGCAGAACGTCGTCGGCAACGTAGATCGTCGTACTCCTGCTCGAGCCAACCCGCCGCGCCAGCGCCATCGCTTCCGCCGCGGCGGTTGCCTCGTCGAGCATCGACGCATTGGCAACGGCGAGCCCGGTGAGATCGCACACCATCGTTTGGAAGTTGATCAGCGCTTCGAGCCGCCCCTGCGATATTTCCGCCTGGTACGGTGTATACGCGGTATACCACGCCGGATTCTCGAGCACGTTGCGCAGAATCACTCCAGGCGTAAGCGTGCCGTAATATCCCTGGCCGATGAACGATTTCAGCACGTGATTGCGCCGCGCGCACGCCTTCAAGGCGGCGAGTGCCTCGTGCTCGTCCTTTGCCGCAGGCAACTGCAGCGGTTCGCTACCGCGGATCGACGGTGGAACCACTGCATCGATCAATGCCGCACGCGACGCGTAGCCAAGCGCCTTCAGCATCTCGGCCTGATCGGCAGCGGTGGTGCCGATATGCCGATCGACGAAGCCGCCATGCTGTTCCAACTCGGACAACGGCGCGCGCTCTGCCGCGGCGGGGAGTTTCTCGATCTTCATCACCGTGTTCCTATGCGTCGCCGACGACCTTGGCGTAGGCGGTCGCGTCGAGCAGCTTTCCCGTGTCGCCAGGGTTGGCTGGTTTGAGCTTGTAGAACCAGTTCGCATAGGCGTCGGCATTGACCTGCTCCGGGGTCTCGGTGACACCGGAGTTGATCGCGACCACATCGCCGGCCACGGGCGCATAGATGTCGGATGCCGCCTTCACCGACTCGACGACCCCGATGGCCTCGCCAGCCTTGACCGTCCGGCCGACTTGCGGCAACTCGATGAAAACCAGATCACCCAGCGCTTCCTGCGCGTGGTCCGTAATGCCGACCGCCAGCGTGCCGTCGGCCTCGCTGCGGACCCATTCGTGGCTTTCGGTGTACTTGAGGTTTGCGGGCAGTTCCATGCTGAGTCTCCCAAACGATTACGAAACGAGTGCTTTGCCGTTGCGCACGAACGGTGGCTTGACCACGCGCGCCGCATGCGGCTTGGCGCGGATTTCGACCTCGACCGTGTCCCCAGGCGCGACGCCCGCTGGCAGACGGGCGAGTGCGATCGACTGGGCGAGGGTCGGCGAGAACGTCCCGCTGGTGATCTCGCCGTCACCCTGCGCGGTGCGCACCGTCTGATGGCTGCGCAGAACACCGCCCTTGTCGAGCAACAGCAAGCCGAGCAGTTGGCGTGTCCGGGCTGCGCCGGCAAGGGCCGCCTTGCCGACGAAGTCGCGCGGACTGAGCAGATCGACCGTCCAGGCGAGGCCCGACTCGAGCGGGTTGTCCGCCTCGGTCATGTCCTGACCATAGAGATTCATGCCCGCCTCAAGGCGCAGGGTGTCACGGGCGCCGAGGCCACAGGGCCGCACACCGACGTCGGCGAGTGCGTTCCATAGCGCGACTGCCTGACTCTGCGGCAGCGTGATCTCGAAACCGTCCTCGCCGGTGTAGCCGGTGCGGGCGATGAAGGTGTCCGCGAACTGGGTTGAGGCGAACGGCTTGAGCGTATCGGACGCGGCGCGGCTCCCCGGAAGCGCCTGCCACAGTTTTTCGCGCGCGTTGGGCCCCTGGACGGCGATCATGGCCAGGTCGCGCCGCGGCTTCAACGAGATCATCTGCCCGCGCTGCGCGTTCAACGCCGTGAGCCACGCAACGTCCTTGTCGGCCGTGGCGGCGTTGACGACGAGGCGGAAGGCGTCCTCGCGCAGGAAATAGGCAATCAGGTCGTCGAGCACGCCGGCAGTCGGACTGAGCAGGCACGAGTAGAGCGCCTTGCCGGGCACGGAGAGCTTGTCGATGTTGTTGGCCAGCGCGTAACGCAGGAACGCTCGCCCTTCGGCCCCGGAAAGATCGACGGCGAGCATGTGCGACACGTCGAACATGCCCGCGTCGCGTCGCACCGCGTGATGTTCTTCGATCTGCGAGCCGTAGCTCAAGGGCATGTCCCAGCCGCCGAAATCGACCATCTTCGCCCCGGAGGCGCGGTGCACGGCGTTGAGCGGAGTCTGGCGGGGCATGGCCTCTCACGGACAAAGAAAGCGGGCGGCACTGTCCAAGCAGTTCCGCCCCGTCTGTCCCTTTTACCTGAGAGATTTCGGCGCCGCATGTCACGCAGCGCCGGATGCCCCTTCGGTGGGCCGTCCTGCAACAGGCCGGCCACTCTCCAGATTGGATGTTGCCACCCGCACAGTCCTGGGTACCTGAGCGATTGCGGGAGTTGCGCCTTCGGCGGCGGCCATTGGCCGCGCTCTCCTGCACGGGAGCGGCAAGGTTACCGGCGCCGCTGCGCGTTGTCAAAAAATTGGGCGCCTCTTGGATTCACCTTCGAGCCAGCGCTGCCTCCAGGGCCTCGAGTGAGTGAAACGGCGGCAAGCAGGAGGTGCCGGTGCAAACCCACGCGGTTGCTGTCTCGTCGCCTTGGTGCGCACGCGCCAGCGCACCCGGGAGGGCGTCGGCGCCGGCGAGGTCGAGCGTACGGACGTCCGGGCGATACGCCCGTTCAAGCTGCCGTCGCCATGCGGCGCAGGTCGCCGCATCGCCGCGCAAGATCACGCTCGTCGGAGGCCCTATTACTCCCTCGAGCGCGATCAGCAACGACGAGACGCCGGAAGGCCGCTCGCCAAGCTCGCGTGCGAACGCGCGCACGGTACGCTCGGCCGCGTCAATATAGCGTGGCTCGCCTAACCAGTGGCCGAGCGTAAGCAATGCCTGTGCGGCGATGCCATTGCCAGCCGGCGTGGCGTTGTCGTGGGCAGGCTTGGGACGATGCAGCAACGCCTCGTGATCGTGGCTGGTAAAGAAAAACCCGCCGTTGGCCGCGTCTTCGAACCGCAGCAGCAGCGTATCGGCGATCTCGACGGCCCACTTGAGGTCGTCAGCACGAAACGATGACTGCATCAGTTCCAGCAACGCCGCCAACAGGTAGGCGTGATCGTCCAGATAGGCATTCAGATGCGCACGGCCATCCTTGTACGTTGCCAGCAGCCTGCCCTCGCGCCACAGCACAGCACGGAGGAAATCGGCTGCGCGTTGCGCTGCGGCCAGCCACGTGGCGTCGCCAAAAACGCGCGCGGCGCGCGCGAGCGCGGCGATCATGAGCGCATTCCAGGAGGTAAGGACCTTGTCGTCACGCCCGGGATGGACGCGTAGTTCCCGGGCGGCAAAGAGCTTGGCACGCGCCCGCTCGAGGCGCTCTTCGGCAGCCTCGGTGGAAATATCGAGTTGCCGCGCAACGTCGGTGAGCGGCACGACGACGCGCAAGTGCCACGCCTCGTGCTCGAAATTGGGTGGCCTGTCGAGTCCCCAGTGCGGCCGGGCGACGGCCCATTCGTCCGCGGTCAGCAGCGCCTCGACGTCGGCGGCCATCCAGACGTAGAACTTGCCTTCCTCGTGCTCGCTGTCGGCATCGAGGCTCGAACAAAACGCGCCCTCCGTTGCGCGCATCTCACGCAACGTCCAGGCGACGATGCCGCGCGCGGCACGCGCGAATGCCGCGTCCGCAGTCGCCCGCCACGCGTCGGTGTATACCGCCAGCAGCGCGGCATTGTCGTAGAGCATTTTTTCGAAGTGCGGAATCGTCCATTCGGCGTCGACGCTGTAACGGCAAAATCCGCCGCCAAGCTGATCGTGGATCCCGCCCTCGGCCATGCCTGCGAGCGTCACCGTAACGATCTCGAGGGCGTTGTTCTCGCCCCGTGCTGCGTAGCGCCGCAGGCAGAAATCGAGTTCGAACGGATGCGGGAACTTGGGCGCGCTGCCAAAGCCGCCGTGGTCGCGGTCGAAGGAACGCTCCAGTGCGGCGAACGCGCGTGCTGATGCGGCGACGGGCAACGCCGCGCGCGGATCCTGCGGATCGGGGTTGGTTAACGCCAGCGCCGCGAGCAGCCGGGCGTTCTGCTCTTCGATCGCAGGCCCCTGCCCGCGATAGGCCGCCGCAATGCGCGGCAGCAGCTCCGCGAATCCATCCAGTCCGTAGCGCGAGGTCTTGGGGAAGTAGGTCCCGCCAAAGAACGGCGCCTGGTCGGGTGTCAGAAACATCGTCAGCGGCCAGCCGCCATTTTGTTGCGTGAGCATGGCGTGCGCCATCTGGTAGATCTGGTCGACGTCGGGGCGCTCCTCGCGATCGACCTTGATGTTGACAAACAGATCATTCATCAGCGCCGCGACGCGCTCGTCCTCGAAGGATTCGTGCGCCATGACGTGGCACCAGTGACAGGCGGAGTAGCCAATCGACAGCAGGATCGGCTTGTCTTCACGCCGGGCGTACGCGAACGCCTCGTCGCCCCATGGATACCAGTCGACGGGATTGTTCGCGTGCTGCAGAAGATACGGACTGGTCTCGCCCGCCAGACGATTGGGCACTTGCGGCATCACCTCGGCAGGCAACCTACGGAGCCGCTTCCTCGAAGGCTACGCGCTCGAAATCGGCCCCGCGCTGAAGCAGGCGTGTCAGGCGAAAGCGCCGCTCGGCACCCGAGTCGAGCGTGCGCAGAAGGCGGCCCGGATTGAAGGTGCGGGGGGGCGTGATGATCGATGCCTTCTCCTCCGGCGTGGCGCCGAGCAGGACCACGGGCACGGGCGGGTCCTCGGAGAGCATGGTCGTGTGCGCTCGCACGCTGAGCGCGGTGGGAGTGCCCGGCCAAAGCTTGACCGTAATCGACAGTTCGCCGTGGCTGTCCAGCGCCACCCGCGTCACATAGCCGCAGCGCACCCGCTCATCGTCGCGCAGGATGACCAGTTGCTCGAGGTGCCAGCGATGTTGCGCATGGCTGATGCGGCGCAGACTCGCTTCGTCCCAATCGTAGGTTCCCTGCCAGTGTTCCCACCCCCAGCTCTTTTCCGCCTCGTCCTTGTTGCGGTCGTAGTCGGTCAGCGCGCCGAGCGTGGCAAGATGCTGGGTGCCATGATAGGACAGTCGGCCAAGGGGATCCTGCCGATTGAAGGTACGCCCGGCGACGCGAAAATAGGCAGCGCCAAGGCCACCCACGCACAAGTCCAGTCCGGTCTGGGCCCCGCTCGCGCTCTTCTTGGGCAGCGCGTACCAGCGCGAATCGAGGTAGGAGAGCAGCGCGGAGCTCGCTTCGACCGAAACGTCGTGGCCAAGCTGCAGCTCCGCCGGATTGGCGCCGGTGGCAAGCCGCCTCATGCGCCCCCTCACGCTGGTTGCGAGCTTCGCCGGGTAGCCGAATCGGGTAGCTTCGCTCGGATAGCGGGGCGCGACCTGCGCCAGGGCCGCGCCGGCAGGTGCGTCGAGGTCGGCGACAATCATCGGCCCCTCCGTCTCGCGCTGCTGCGCATACGGAAAAACCTTGCGCGACCACATCGCAAGCCAACGGTCGGTCAGCTCGATCTGGCGCACGGTCATCGCGCACGGGTCGGCAAGCTGCATCAGCAGCGCATGCGAGTAGGTCGAATAGCACGACACGCCGATGGCGTTGGGCATGAGCTCGTCGGAGACCGCGCTCACCGAGCATTCGAGAATCTCGGCCAGCCGGTAATAGGCGTGCAGTTCCTGCCAGACGTGGGGCGCCGGCAGTCGCCGCGCCAAACCATATACCAGGACGATCTGCTTGCCGACCCATAAGCCGCGCTGCAGGACCTTGGCTTTGACCCCCTGCAATTCGGGATCGCCCTCGAGCAGTGGCTTAAGGCAGGACGAATATTGATTCCAAAGCCCCTGCCAGAGCGAGAGCGCCTGCTCGGCGGCCTCGTGCTCGCGTTCGGTTGCCGGATGGGGCTTGCCCGCATAGCGGCGCGCGAGCTCGGTGTGCAGGTATGCGACCGGTTCGCGCAATACTTCGGCGATGCGCGCGCGCTCGCGGGGCGTGAATTCGGCCTCCGACAGCCGTTTCAGCTGGCCGCGAATGGCGTCGTAGTGCTTGGGGATGTTCGACAGCGGCAGCGCCCGCAACCAGCGTGCGCAACCCTCGGCGTCGGCGAAAGCCAGCGCCGTCGGCTCAGAGTCGGTCTGAGTGAGCGTGAACTCGTTGGTCACCGTCTCTCCGTTGCACCCGGGATCCCCACCGTTCCCCGGGTCGAACGCTTCTCGCGAGCCGTGCCTCGGGGTCCCAAGGCTCTTATAGCACAAACGGCCCGTTTCCCGGGCCTCCGCCCGGCGTGCCGGCGGTGCCATCCGATCAGCCCGGATATGCCGAATATTCGACTTCGCCGATGCCGAATCCTCCCCCTCACAGGGGGGCCTGGCCAGCGCAGACTGCTTGCCATGGACACGACGAAGTCACTCTTTAGAGCCGAGGACGCCATGCAACGTGCATTGCAACAGCATTCCAGCCATGACGCATTCCGGACGCGCTTCGCTGCCGCCGGGAGCCCGATCGGTCAACCGCCGGGCCGCCGCTTGCCTCCAACCCGCGCTGCGCGTCCCGCGCGCAGTCGCGGGGTCTTTTTCGGCGCCCACCGGTATCCGCGTCTGGGTGATTGGATCCTTAATTTCGTGTGTGTCGCCTTGGCCACGATGGCTATCGCTGCCAGCGCCCACTTCGCCCAGCCGGCATTCGACGCCGCCGCGAGTAACGGCAACGCCGGGCCCGAACTGATGGCGTCGGCGACCCGTACCCCGTCGTTCCTGTTGACACCCAACAACTAGCCACTGGCAAAGGTGGGGGCGGCGCGGTGCAGCGCCTGAAGGAGGCCGTTACTGCCGCCTTGTGCGGGCGCCCGGCGGCGGGTCGGCTTCGAAATTGCTCCGGAACGGATTGATGTCGATTCCACCGCGGCGCATGAACCGCGCATAGACGGTCAGCGCCTGCGGCCCACAGCGCTGCACGAGGTCCACGAAGATGCGCTCGACGCAGCTTTCGTGAAACGCCGCGTGGCACCGGTATGAAACAAGGTAGCGCAGCAATCCGGCAGGCTCGATGCGCGGCCCCCGATAACGGACCATGATGTCGCCGCAGTCCGGTTGCCCGGTCACCGGACAGCGTGAGCGAAACAGCGCGGAGCGCAGGGTCTCTTCGACGCCGGCACCGGCAGCCGCCAGGGCGGAAGGATCGGGCTGGTAGACATCGGTGGCCATGGTCACCGTATCGATCGACTCACCCGGCAGGTCGCCACCAGAGCAGGCGCCCGGCCAATCGGGCGGGGTCATTGCGACGGCGACGCGGGCACCGCAGGCGTCGGATAGGTCCGCCTGGATCCGCCGCGCCAGCTCATCGCGCGTTCCGAGCGGCTCCAGCGCAAACGAGCCAAGATAGAGCTTCAGCGACTTCGACTCGATGAGCGCGGGCGAGTCGCAAGGAACGCGAAATTCACCGATCGCCGCCTGCGGTTTGCCGCGCGCATCGAGCCACGAAAGTTCGTAGGCGGTCCACAGGTCGGCGCCGCCAAACGGAAGTCGACCGCGCAGGCCAATGGCCTGGCGCTGCGCCTCCCGATCGACGGGAAACAGCAGTGCGGGGTCGTAGCGATCCGGAAAGGCGGTCGCCCTGCCGAGCGGGGAATAGTCGAGCCTGCTGGTCAATTGCTAGTCCGGTCGAGCCGGTGAACGGTGGCTTGAAGACGCAGCCCGCTATTCGCCGTCGCCACGGCCGGCGACACGTGCCTCCAGCTCTGCCACGCGCGCCTCCAGCGCTTCGAGCTTCTCGCGACTGCGGAGCAGGACTTGCGCCTGGATCTCGAATTCCTCGCGCGGTACCCAATCGAGGCGTTGCAGGCCGCTTTGTAGCAACGCCTTGATGTTCTTCTCGATGTCGCGTGCCGGTGACGATTCAATAATGCGCCCGATCTTTCGCGCCAGATCATCCAGGGTGTCCCTGTTCAACATTGTCAATCCTCATAGGTCGCGACACAGGTCGGCTCCCGGTACATCGCCTCGTGCAGTCTAGCAAAGCTCCTTCGGCGGCCCGCAGTTGCCTGGCGCGAGAGCGCAAGACTGCCGCGCCAATTTCGTGCCCAGCTTGCCGCGGACTGCACACAGTTGGTGCTGCGGATCGAACCGCTTCCCGCATCAAGACCTGGATATCGCGATAAGGCCATGAATAACCATAGGTTTGCCCAATGGCACAGGAAATGCTCAGCTGAGACTCGGCGGTTCACTCGAAGCGAATTGCGGCGTGCACGCCACCGCCAGCGACAAAAAAACGGACCGTACCCGAACGCCTGGGGCAAATGATCGCCGCGACGCGAGTCGCGGGTTCGGTGTTGCGGGCGCTCCGGGGGAGCGGCTGGCGCTTGCGCCGGCCGTCCGCAATCAGCGAGGGACACATGAAACTGGTTACAGCCATCATCAAGCCATTCAAGCTCGACGAAGTACGGGAAGCGTTATCCGCAATCGGCGTGCAAGGTATCACCGTTACCGAGGTCAAGGGATTCGGGCGGCAGAAGGGACACACCGAGCTGTACCGAGGCGCGGAGTATGTCGTCGATTTCCTGCCCAAAGTAAAGATCGAAGCGGCGATCTCGAGCGACTTGCTCGACCGCGTCATTGAGGCGGTGGAGAAAGCCGCGAACACCGGCAAGATCGGCGACGGCAAGATCTTCGTTTTCGACCTCGAGCAGGTCGTGCGTATCCGCACCGGCGAGACCGGCGCGGATGCGCTCTAAGGGGAGCGCCATGCAGCGACTCGGGTTGATCGCCCTGATCAGCGTCCTTGTCGGCGTGGGTGGCGTCCAGGCTGAGGACAAGGCGACGGATCCGAAAGCCACCGCGCCGGTGATGACCGCGCCGGCGCCCGCCGCACCCGCGCCGGAAGCGAAGGCAATCGAGGCGCCCGCTGCTGCGGCCGCAACCCCGCCGGCACCGGACGCGCCGGTGCTGGTCGGCGTCGACAAGATCAACAGCGGGGACACCGCATGGATGCTGGCCTCCACCGCGCTGGTTCTGATGATGACGATACCGGGGCTGGCGCTGTTCTACGGCGGCATGGTGCGCAAGAAGAACGTGCTCGCGACCCTGATGCAGAGTTTCGCCATCACCTGCCTGGTAACGGTTATTTGGGTCATCGTCGGCTACAGCATTGCCTTCACTCCCGCAGGCCCCATCCTCGGCAGCATGGACCGCTTCTTTCTTAGCGGCATGGTGTTCATGAAGGATGCCGGCAAGCTGACCGTGTCGCATCTCGCGCCGACGATCCCCGAATCGGTGTACATGACCTTCCAGATGACGTTTGCCATCATCACACCGGCGTTGATTGCCGGCGCCTTCGCCGATCGCATGAAGTTCTCGGCGCTGCTGTGGTTCATGGGCCTGTGGTCGCTGCTCATCTATTCCCCGATCGCGCACATGATGTGGGAGTCGACCACGGGATACTGGGCGAAAAAGGGAGTGCTCGATTTCGCGGGCGGCACGGTGGTCCATATCAACGCCGGTATCGCCGGCCTCGTCTGCGCGCTGGTGCTGGGCAAACGCCTGGGCTACGGCAAGGAGACGATGGCACCGCACAACCTGACCTTGACGCTGATAGGCGCGTCGCTATTGTGGGTAGGCTGGTTCGGGTTCAATGCCGGCTCAGCCGTCGCGGCCGACGGTCGCGCGGGCATGGCGATGTTCGTCACCCAGTTCGCGACCGCCGTCGCCGCGTTGGCCTGGATGTTCACCGAGTGGGGGGTCAAGGGCAAGCCGTCGGTGCTCGGCATTGCTTCGGGCGCGGTCGCCGGCCTGGTTGCGATCACGCCCGCATCCGGCTTTGTCGGCGCGACCGGCGCACTCGTGATCGGCATCGTCGCTGGCGTGGCCTGCTTCTTTGCCGCGACCAGCGTGAAGAAGTTCTTTGGCTATGACGATTCCCTCGACGCCTTCGGTGTGCACTGCGTCGGCGGTATCGTCGGCGCCGTTCTAACCGGCTTCTTCTTCGTCAAGGAAATTAGCGGCGTCGATGCAGACGTGCCGCATCAGCTTGGGGTGCAACTTGGCGCGGTAGCAACCACGCTGGTGTACAGCGGCGTGGGCAGTTTCATCATCCTCAAGATTCTTGACATGACCATGGGCTTGCGCGTCTCGGAAGAGCAGGAGCGCGAAGGCCTGGATGTGAGTCTCCACGGCGAACGGGTGGAGTAAGTCGGCAGGCACGTTCGGCTCTTGTTTCTCCTCAGTGGCTTCGGGGCGCCCCAAAGGCGCCCCGCTTTTTTTGCCCCGCGCGGCGCAACGAGGCGGGCGCACCGACCTGCCGCGGGCAAAGCGTGGCTCAGCTTTTCTTCCGCGCGCGCGGGTGCGCCTTGTCGTAGGCTTTCGCCAAATGCTGGAAATCGAGGTGGGTATAGACCTGTGTACTGGAAATGCTCGCATGGCCGAGCATTTCCTGGACCGCGCGCAGATCAGCTGAGGATTGCAGCAGGTGCGAGGCAAATGAGTGACGCAGCATGTGCGGATGCACGTGCCGGTTCAGACCGCGCTTGAGCGCCCACGCCGCGAGGCGTCGCTGAATGGCGCGCGGCGCGATGCGCCGCCCCGAGCGCGACAAGAACATCGCCTCCGGTTCGGCGGCATCGAGGCCAGCACGCACGGCGAGCCATACTCTAATGGCATCACGCGCCGGCCCACCGACGGGAACGATGCGCTCCTTGGAGCCCTTGCCCCAGACACGGACTTCGCCCGTCGCGAGGTCGACCGCGGAGACGTCGAGCCCTGCAAGCTCCGACACGCGCAATCCGGACGAATAGGCAAGCTCGAACAGCGCCCGATCCCGCACGGTGAGCGGGTCGCTGCCCTCGACTGCAACCAGGCGCACCGCTTCGTCGGGCGAGAGCGCGTCGGGCAGACGGCGCGTCGACTTAGGCGCCCTGAGACCGGCGCAAGGGTCCTGCTTGAGGGACGGTTCGTGGTCGAGTGCAAAGCGGTAGAAGCAGCGCCAACCGGAGAGCATGCGGGCAAGGCTCCTGCCCGACAGCCCGCGCCCGTGCAGGGCGCCGAGGAATCGCCGCACCATGGCCGGGGTAAGCGCAGTCAGCGGCGTCTCGCCCGCAAGCGTCTGCAGCGCGCCGACATCGCGCCTATACGCCTCTCGGGTGCGCACCGGCAGGGTCCCCAGGTACGCGACGAACGCGTCGAGCAGCGCCGCATCCACGCCCGAGGACGTTGTCGCGGCCTCGTCGCGCGCAACGCCCATGCGCTTTAGGCCTGAGGGAGGAAGCGGGCCGTCGCCATGCTGGCAAGCTCGGCCAAGCGGGTGAGGTAGACGGTGCCCATACCCGCGTAGAACCGCCCCGGCGTCTCGCTCCCCAGTCCGAGCAGGCCAAAGGTGTGATGCGTCCGAAGCGGCAGAAACGCAAACGATTTGAGCGCCGCGTTGGCGTCGAACCATTCGCCCGATTCGAACGGGACGTGCGTTCCGCAATACGGCTCGCCGAGCGCGGCCGCGTACTCGCGCAGCTCCTGGCTCGTCGCCGCGAGTTCCGGCAGGTACGATTGCTCGGGCACCTTGCCCCAAAGGCGCAGCGCGACCTGCGGCACATGAAAATCGTCGAGCAGGCTGTGGTAGAGCACCCCAAGGGTCGTTTCCAGGTCGGGGGCGGCGAACAGCGCCAGGGTCGAGCGGTGCAGTTTCTCGCTGATCGCGTCGTTCTCGCTGCCGAACTGCACGAGCTCCTGCAGCTTCGTTTCGAGTTGCACGTTCTTCTCGCGCAACGTAACGATCTGGCGCTCGGCGATGGGGATCGCGCGGCCACCGTGCGGATGCGGGACGAAGATCTCCGCGAGCAGGTCGGCATATTGTTCGAAGAATCCCGGGTTTTCCTTCAGATAGTCGGCGACCGCGCTCGCATCCATCTCTCCATCCCTGTCCATGGTCATCATCGCTCCGCAACGCTCCATTCGCCTTCGAACACCGTTTCTGCCGGCCCGGTCATCAAAACCGGCGCACCATCGCCTCCCCAAGCGATCGTCAACGCGCCGCCGCGGGTCAGCACGCGCACCGGCGAATCGAGCAGGCCGCGGCGGATTCCCGCCACCACCGCCGCGCACGCTCCTGTGCCACAGGACAGCGTCTCGCCTGCGCCGCGCTCCCACACCCTCAAGCGAATGTTAGCGCGATCGACGACCTGCATGTAGCCCACATTGACCCGATGCGGAAAACGCGCATGCGTCTCGATCAGCGGACCTTGCGTTGTAACGGGGGCCTGCTCCAAGCTGACGACAACCTGAACGGCGTGCGGATTGCCTAGCGACAGCGCGGAAATCATGACCGTGCCACCGTCGACGTCGAGCGGCTCAAGCGTTGCTCCGGCGCCCCCTTGGAAGGGAACGTCGGTGGCGCGAAACAACGGCACGCCCATGTTCACGGTGACCTCGTCATTGGCTGTCAGGGCGGGCTCGATCACACCGCCCGCCGTCTCGACGCGGATTGAACGCTTGTCGGTGAGGCCGCGCTCGCGCACGAATTGGACAAAACAGCGCGCGCCGTTGCCACATTGTTCGGCCTCTCCGCCGTCAGCGTTAAAGATCCGGTAGCGGAAGTCGGCGTCAGGGCGCGTTGCCTTCTCCACCAGGAGTATCTGGTCGCAGCCGACGCCGAAATGGCGGTCCGCCAGGCGACGGATGTCGGAAGGCTGCAACTCGATTCGCTCGCTTACGCCGTCGAAGACGACGAAATCGTTGCCGAGGCCCTGCATTTTGGTAAAGCGTAATCGTCGCGCCATTACGGGTGCACGCCGAGCGCACGATCGAAGCGTGCGACCGGTATATCGCCCTTGCGCGAGAACGGCAGCGCGATGCCGTTGCGTAGCGTGACGGTGCCCTTGAGCGTATAGGCAACGGGCACCTCCGATCCCAGCGCCATGAGCGAGGTCGCAACGACAACGATGTCGACACGGCCAGCGAGGTCCACTTTCGCGTTGCCGTGGGCGGGCAATGGCTCCACGTGAACGCTCTGGATATTGGCCGCCGGACGGCCGTCGAGCGTGACCTCGCAGGCGAGGGCATCGACAGGAAGATCAAAATCATTCGGATTGGAAAGTCCGAGGGTGAGCGAGAGGCTCGCCTTGCCCTCGCTGACGCCCACAATGCGCGCGCTCAACACCGCGACCGAAGGCGGCGCCGGCGCCTCGATGGTCGGCTTGGTTGTGGTGCACGCGGCCACGAGCGCAATCGCGGCGACGGCCGCCGTTCCCAATCGGCGCCACATCAAGATACCGCTGGACGCGAGCAGGCCACGATAGCTTCCCGTAGAGCCGTCCGTTTGGCCAAGTTCGCCCGCGCAAGGCGGGCGACGACCGCTGAGCGGCAGACTTGTTGCAGAAAACCCACATCGTGGCAGGACGTTGTAGCAGGCAGCTCGGCCCCTTGGCAGGGCACAAGAAGCGCCGGGTGAAGCGCGTCGTTTCGGGCGCATGCCCATGAACCAGAAGGAAAAGATGCCTCCACGCGTCGCCCGCGTCTGCTTCTCCTTCCGGGACTGCCCACTACAAGGTTTCACAAAAGCTCGACTCGCTTCCAGAACTCGCTTTCGATTCAGCAGATTAAGCTGGCGAAAGCCATCTTTTGCCGATTAGAATCTTCGTACTGCAAATTCCAACACCTTTAACCAATCACCGCGACGCTCGTTACCAACCGATCGCCGATTATAACTTCCAACTATTCATTCTGCGCCAGATCGGTCGGGTCTTGAACACCTTTCGCAGAATCCTTTGCGCCCTCGGCCTTAGTCTAGCCCTCTGTTCCACCGCAAACGCTGCGGTCGGCGTCAATAAGAGCTTCACCCCCAATTCGGTCGTCTCGACGCAGCCCTCTGCGCTGACGATCGTCTTGCTCAATCCGAACAGTGCCGTCGCAACGGGTGTCGCGCTCACCGACACGCTTCCGACGGGGGTCGTCGTCGCCACGCCGTTACTCATCGGCAGCAACACCTGCGGGTTCACCGTGAGCGGCGTCGTCGCGGGAGCAAATACCATTCCGCTCTCCGGCGGCACGATACCCGCACTGAGCGGCAGCACGGCGGGGACGTGCCAGATCCAGGTCAACGTCGTCGCCGCAAGCCCGAACACCTATCTCAATACCATTAACCCGGGCGCGGTGACCTCCTCGCAGGGCAGCAATTCGCAGTCGGCGCAGGCGACGCTGGTGGTGTCCGCGCCCTCCAATATAACGGGCGCCAAAGTGTTTGCGCCGACCAATGTGCATGGCGGCGGGACCCCGTCGACCTTGACTATCACCCTGACAAATCCGAACGCCATTGCGCTGACCGGTGCGGCGATTACCGACACATTGCCGGTGGCCATCACGATCGCGACTCCCTCCAATGCCGCCACGACCTGCGGCGCCGGGACGGCAACCGCGAACCCCACCAATCCGGCGACGATCGCGCTTTCGGGCGGCACTATTCCCGCCAGCGGGTCGTGCACGCTATCCGTCAGTGTGATCGCAACGAACCCGAATGCGCTGCTCAACGGGAACCAGACCAACACGATCGCCGCAGGCGCGCTGATAACTGACCAGGGAGCGACCAGCCCGGCGATTTCGGCCAATATCGACGTGCAGACAGGCGGCAGTATCGCGAAGGCGTTCGCGCCAGCGGTCGTTGGGCCGCCGCCCCCCGCCGGCTCAGGCGGTGTGTCGACGTTGACGATCACGGTTACCAATTTCAACGCGACCGCGCTCACCCCGATCACGTTCACCGACACATTGCCTGCAACGATTACCGCAACTGCGTTGCCGGTGAGCAGTTGTGGCGGGACGATCAGCACGGTTCCGGCTCAGCCGGCGGCACCGCCCTACACCGCCTTCACCGTAACCGGCGGCACTGCGGCCGGCTTCCCCACGTCCGGTACCGGTTCAACCACCTGCACGATCACGGTCCCGGTCATTGCAACCGCGAGCGGAACCAACACGCTCCCCGCCAACAGCTACGGTGGGGTGGCCATCGCTGCGGCCAGCGGCACGCTCTCGGTTAGCGGGATAACCGGCAGCAAGGCGTTCTCCACGCCCGCGTTGCAGTCCGGCTCGACCACGATGACGGTGACGCTCAACAATCTCACCAACACCGACGCGGTAATCTCTACAGCTCCGGTGGGCTTCACCGACCTGCTCACCACGCTGGGTACCGGTTTTACCGTTGGCGGTGCAGGGACGAGCACCTGCGGCGGCATTTCGATCAACGCGCCAGTGGGCGGCACCTCGATCACCGCAACCGGCGGTACGATTCCCGCCAACAGCTCTTGCACGATCACCATTCCCATCGCCATCTCCGCGACGGCGACGACTGGCACGCGCACCAACACCATCGCCGTCAACGGCGTAAAGACGAATCAGGGCAACAACACGGTAACGATCACCGGCACGGTCAACGTGCAGCGCGCGCTGACCGTGACCAAGGCGTTCGCGCCAGCGACCATCGAAGCGGGTACGGTGTCACGCCTGACGGTCACGATGGTGCCGACCGTGAATCTCACGGGCGTCGGCTTCACCGATCTTTTGACGACGATGGGCGCGGGCTTCGCCGTGGCGCCGACGCCGAACGCGGTGGCGACCGGTTGCGGGGCCGGCACCGTCACCGCAACCGCGGGCGCAGCCAGTTTTGTGCTCTCCGGGGGGGTCCTGACTGCGGGCACAAACTGCACGGTTGCTGTCAACGTCGCAACTCCCGCCACGGCAGGGACGTTTACCAACACCATTCCGCTGACCAACATCGTAACCGACCAAGGCGTCACCGAAACCGCCGTCACGGCCAACCTGGTGCTGATTTCGTCATCGGTGACGGTGAACAAGTCGTTCATCCCGACAACCGTCGCGATTGGAAACACCACGGCCGGCAATCCGAATTTTTCCACGCTCTCCATCCAGATCCGCAACAACAATGCCGGCGCGATCAATCTGACCGGCGTTGGCCTGACGGACAATCTGATCGCGCTCCAGCCGGGGCTGGTCGTGGCCAATCCGCCGACCGCGAGTTTCACCGGAACAGGCTGCGCCGGCGCGACGATCACGGCACCGGTCGGGGCAACGCAGATAGTCCTGTCGGGGGCCACCGTCAACGCCGCCGCAATCTGTACCCTGTCAGTGCGCGTGGTCGGTACGATTTCGGGCAACCTGATCAACAGCGTTGCGCCGCAGTCGATCAGCAGCGCGCAAGGCGTCACCAATCCACTGCAGGGCACCGCCACACTCGCGGTAACCGGATCGGCGAACCTGAGCATCACCAAGACCGACGGCGTCACCTCGGCGATCCCTGGCAGCACCACCACGTACACCATCGTGGTACAGAACGCCGGCCCCAACGACGTCACCGGTCTGGGCGTCAACGACGCACCGCCGGCAGGCATGACGTTCACCTCCTGGACCTGTGCGTCGACAGCCGGTTCGATCTGTCCGGCCAGTGGCAGCGGGCCGATCGCCACGACCGTGACGGTGCTCAATGGCGGATCGGTGACCTTCACCGTGAATGCGGCGATCGCGTCAAGCGCAACGGGCAGCATCACCAACACCGCGAGCCTTGCGGTCCCCGGATCGGTGATCGACACCAATCCCGTCTCGTCGGCAAGCGACACCGACACGCTGACGCCGGTAGCGGACTTGGCGATCAGCAAGAGCGACGGGGTCACCACGGTGATTCCGGGTGGCCCAACGACCTACACCATCGTAGTCAGCAACAGCGGGCCGAGCAACGCGACCGGTGCCACGGTGGCGGACATCCTGCCTGCCGCCATTACCAGCGACACGTTCACCGCGGTGGGCAGCGGTGGCGCTTCAGGCTTCACCGCCAGCGGCAGCGGCAACATCAACGACACGGTCAATCTGCCGGTCGGCGGCACAATCACCTACACGCTGATCGCCAACATTGCCTCCGGTGCGACCGGCACCCTGGCGAACACGGCGACGGTGACCGCGCCGGCGGGGGTGACCGATCCGAACCTCAGCAACAACACCGCCACCGACACCGACACGCTGACGCCGCAGGCGAACCTGGCGATCAGCAAGACCGACGGCGTGACCAGCGTCAATGCCGGTGGCACGACGACCTACACCATCGTGGTCAGCAATGGGGGACTGTCGGCGGCGAACGGTGCGGTGTTCACCGATCCGGCGGTAGCGAACCTCAGCGTGACGAGCGTTACCTGCGGCAGCGCGAGTGGCGGCGCGTCGTGTCCGACGGTGGCCAACACGACGATCGCCCTAATGCAGGGCGCGGGAATTGTTATTCCGACGCTACCCCCGGGAGGCAGCGTCACGTTCACGGTCAAAGCGACGGTTGCCGGGAATGCCACCGGCTCGATCACCAACACCGCCAACGTTGCCGCGCCGGTTGGGGTGACCGATCCGAATCTCAGCAACAACACCGCGACTGACACCGATACCATCAATTTGATTGCGGACCTGGCGATCACCAAGAGCGACGGCGTGACCAGCGTCGATCCGGGTGGCACGACGACGTATACGATCGTGGTGAGCAACAGCGGCCCGAGCAACGTGACCGGTGCCACCGTGACGGACATCCTGCCGCCCGCGATCAGCAGCGACACCTTCACCGCGGTGGGCAGCGGTGGCGCTTCGGGCTTCACCGCCAGCGGCAGCGGCAACATCAATGACACGGTCAATCTGCCGGTCAGCGGCACGATCACCTACACGTTGCACGCCAACATCGCATCGAGTGCGACCGGCACGCTGGTGAACACGGCGACGGTAACCGCGCCGGTCGGGGTGACCGATCCGAACCCCGGCAACAACACCGCTACCGACACGGACACGCTGACGCCGCAAGTCACGCTTGCCGTGGTCAAGACCGATGGCAGCTTGACGTACACGCCGGGCGGCATCGCAACCTACACGGTCACTATTACCGACACGGGAGCGAGCGACGCGGCGAACGTAACCCTCAGCGACGCGCTGCCGCCGGGTGTAACACTCACCGCCAACGTCACCTGCGTCGCCAACGGCAGCGCGAACTGCGGTACCGTCAACGGCAGCATCGGCGGCACGAGCTTGGGTACAACCGGTGCAACCCTCAGCGCCGGTATGGGCAACTCGCTGGTGTTTACGGTCCCGGTCGCCTTTGCTTCGGACATGACGGCCAACCCGCTGGTAAACACGGCGACGGCGACCGATGTTGCCAGCGGTGCAACGGCTTCGGGTAGCGACAGCGATACGCTTGCGTCGCAGGTGACCCTTGCCGTGGCCAAGACCGATGGCAGCTTGACGTACACGCCGGGTGGCACCGCGACCTACACCGTCACGGTCACCCACGGCGGCCTGTCGGATGCAACCGACATAACGGTCAGCGACGCATTGCCCCCGGGCGTGACGCTAAGCGCGGATGCGAGCTGCGTCGCCAACGGGAGCGCAAGCTGCGGCACGGTGACCGGTCTCGCGGGCCAGACGAGCTTTGGCGCGACCGGCGCGCAGATTGCCGCCGGTGCCGGCAACTCGCTGGTGTTCACCGTGCCGGTCGCGTTCGACGCGACGATGACGGCCGATCCTCTCGACAATACTGCGACCGCAACCGACTTGCCTTCCGGCGCGACCGGTTCCGGCACCGACAGCGACGCGCGCTCACCGCAAGTTTCGCTGTCCGTGAACAAGACCGACGGCAGCGCCACGTACACACCGGGTGGAACGGCGACCTATACGATCACCGTCACCGACAACGGCTTGACCGACGCACTCAATGTGTCCGTTGCCGACTCGCTGCCGGCAGGGGTCACGCTCACCGCCGACGTGACCTGTGTGGCCACCGGCAGCGGCGCGAGCTGCGGCACCGTGGCCGGCACCACGGGACAGACGAGCTTCAGTGCCACCGGCGCGACCATCGGCCCGGATGGCAGCAGCTCGCTCGTGTTCACCGTACCAGTCGCCTTTGATCCCGATTTGCTGGACGATCCGCTGGTCAACGCCGCGACTGCAAATGACCTGGCATCCGGCGCCACCGGCAGCGGCTCGGACAGCGACACCCGCGCCGCATCGGCGGACCTCGCGATCACCAAAACAGACGGGGTAGCCTCCGTGATGCCCGGTGGCACGACGACGTATGTCATCGTGGTAAGCAACAATGGCCCCAGTGACGTGACCGGCGCCACGGTGACAGACATCCTACCGTCGGCCATCACGAGCGACACCTTCACTGCTGTTGGCAGCGGCGGGGCGTCGGGATTCACTGCCAGTGGCAACGGCAACATCGACGACACCGTTAACCTGCCGCTCGGCAGTACGATTACCTACACGCTGATTGCCAACATCGCCCCGAGCGCGACCGGCAGCCTGGTAAACACGGCAACAGTGACCGTGCCGCCAGGGGTAACGGATCCGGATCCAAGCAACAACAGCGCCACGGACACCGATTCCATAAGCGCGCTCCTCGCTGATCTTGCGATTACCAAGACCGATGGCGTCACCTCGGTTAGCCCCGGTGCCACGACGACCTACACCATTGTCGTGACCAATGCCGGGCCGGCCGCCGCGGACGGTGCGGTGTTCACCGATCCGGCGGTAGCGAACCTCGGCGTGACAGGCGTTACGTGCGGCAGCCCGAGCGGTGGCGCTGCATGTCCGACCGTTCCCAATACGACCGTCGCCTTGATGCAGGGTGCGGGCATCGTCATTCCAACACTGCCGTCGGGCGGAGCGGTCACCTTCATGGTAAGCGCGATGGTCGCCGGGAACGCCACCGGCTCGATCACCAACACCGCCAACGTTGCCGCGCCGGCGGGGGTAACCGACCCGAACCTCGGCAACAACAGTGCCTCCGATACCAATACCGTCATTGCGGCCAACAATCTGACGCTCGTCAAGAGCGACGGAAGCCAGACTTATAAGCCTGGCAGCACTACGATCTACACGATTACCGTGACCAACAACGGACCAGCGGACGCAACGAGCCTTACCGTCTCGGACAACCTGCCTTCGGGCATCACGCTCACCGCGAATGCAACGTGTGCGGCGGCAGGGGTCGCAACCTGCGGGAGCATTTCCAGCGCACCAGGCGGTACAACCTTCTCCGCGACGGGCGCCACGATTGCGGCAGGTACCGGCAACCGGCTCGTCTATTCCTTGCCGGTTCGTTTCGCGGCCAACCTCTCGGCGCAGCAGATTACCAATGTGGCGACTGCGACCGATCCGACTGCAGGCGCGGCCTCCGCCTCCGACACCAACACCCTCAGCGGTGGCGGCAGCCCGCCGAAGTCGATCCCCACCGACGATCGCCGCGCGCTGTTCTTGCTCGGCTGTCTCATTCTTCTTTTCGCGTGGCGGCGGACACGGGCAACGACGCATGCTGGCGGCCTACGCCGCTAGCAACGACCTGCTTCTTGGCTTGGGAGCCCGCAGGGACGGCATGTCGGCCCGCTGGCAAGTCTGGATCGCCTGCCCCCTCGCGCCCCGCCGCGCTATCTGCGCGGTCGGGGCATCAGACGAATTCGTCTTCTTTCGCCAGGGTTGAAGCGGGGTACGGCAAGACTAGCCCCGTTTGATGACAATCATTCGATCGCTTAGAGCTGCGGCATAACCCGGGGCCGAGGCACGGCCCGTCTAATGGAGGCGCTTCGTACCGATCAGATCTTCTTCAGCAGGAACCCTATGCGCCGCCACAGCCACGAGCCACGAATGCGCTCGAGCTCCGCGCCCCGTTTCAACAAGAGCGCTTCAGCATGGGCAAGCCCGCTGCGCAGTTTGGCTATCTCCTCGTCGCGCTCGGCGACCAGCGCCTGCGCGTGCGCGAGTCCCGCCCGCAGTTTCGTGATCTCATCGCGTAGTTCAGCGAGTCCCTCCCTACACTGCTTCTGGATCGCCTCGACGGCACGAGTCACGTTCTCGTAATCGCGGTACAAATACTCGTCACGATCGGCAAGCACCGAAAGCCTCGGTACGACATTGGCAACGGAATCGGCGTTGCTGCTCGCGATTACGATGAAGTACAGGGGCCGTCCATGTCCCGGCGCTGGCGCGTCCGCCAGAGCTTCCGACACTTCGAAAATCTCCGCATTCGCGGTGCCCGATTCGGGCCACAGGATGGAGTAAAAGCTGGGGCGCTGCCCGTACCATACGCTGTGTTCGAAGCGCGGCGCCAGCAATGCTGAGAGCTCGTCGCGATAGAGCTCACGGACATGGAAGGCGTTGACGACGCCGCGTTTGTCGCTGTACTCGACCTTGTTGGGACACGATAGAATGAAAATACCGTCGCTCCGAAGCACCCGACGCACCTCGTCGAGGAACATCTGCTGGGCGGCGACGTGCTCGATGGTTTCGAACGACACAACCGCGTCGAATGAAGCGTCGGCAAACGGCAACGCGGCGCAGTCCGCTTCGCGGAAGGTTAGGTTCGTGTGTGAGGCGTAACGCGCGCGTGCGTGCGCAACCACGTCGGATGCGACGTCGACACCCGTAACGCGTCGGGCGCTTCGCGCGAGAAGCGCGCTGCCATAACCTTCGCCGCAGGCGACGTCGAGAACCTCGCGTCCAGCGACGAGCGGCGATGCGAAAAGGTACCGGTGCCAGTGCTCGTACCAGATCTCGCCGGCGGCTCCGGGAACGAAGCGCTCGCCCGTCATTTCAAGTTCGTCGTTCATGTCTGGTCTGTCGTCAGCGAGCGAAGACGAGTCCATCATTCTACGCGTGCACGCGCTGCGCTGCCGGGGATTGGCCTCATTCGCGAGGGCTGCGGCTTGCCGGGCGGGCTGCTAGAATGCTAATCCCTTTCCGCGCCGTCTGCTCCGAGTTGTCCCGCATGAACACGATGGCCGCAACACGCGGGAGCGCTTGCCCGCACGATTCAACAGATGATTGAAATCAGCAGACCCGATCTGCATTACAACGTCGATCGCCTGATTGCCAGAGGAAGACGCGTCTTCGGGTGGGGATGGGCGGCGCATTCGACGCAGGCAATCGAGGCGATTACGCTCTCGGTCAAAGGCAATGGGTGGGAAGTGCCATTGTCTGTCAACTATGGATTGGCCCGCGACGATGTCAAGGAAGCGTTTCCGAATCTCGTCAATGGCGGGTCTTCAGGTTTCGTCGTTACCGGATACCTACCGCACGTCCCCGCGCTCGAATTCAACATGCAATTGAAGCTCCACGACGGCGGCGCCACCTGCGTCAATGTCACGCCGGCTATGGAGGCGCACTCGGCTCGTCATCGCAGGCTCCGCGAGCTTCGCTGGCTTGCTAAGGCTGTTCTGCGACGCGTGAGACAAGGCGATTTGCGCGGCATTGTACGGCGGGCGAAGTCCCAGAATTACAATGCCCCTTCGCTCGATTCGCTCAAGATTGTTGCCAGCCTTCTGCCCCGGTTGAAGACAGGCCACGCCGTGACCCTTGTGTTTGACCACAACATGGGTGGCGGCGCGAACCTCTACCGTCAGTCCGTCGTCAGCGAACGGGTTGCGGGCGGAAGGATCGTGCTGCTTTGCACCTACAATCTTCCCACGCTCGACTACCGGCTCCATCTCTTCGCGCCCGGTGAGGAAGAGCGGATTTTCCGGATCTCCTCGTTTGTCGTACTCGAATCCATCCTCGACGAGGCTTGCGTTGACGAGCTTTTCCTCAACAGCCCGGTTTCGTTCGACGAGCCCCTGGTATTCGCGGAATGGCTGACTACGATGCGGACGCAGCACCCGAAGACGTGGCTTACGGTCGCCGCCCATGACTACATTTCGGTCTGCCCGTCGTTCGTGCTGCTCAATGCTGAAGGTCGTTATTGTGGGATTCCCAAGATCTCCGAGTGCGCCGTGTGCCTCAAGCACCACCGCGGCAGTTACGTGGCCCTGTCGCCGCGCACCGAGATCGGAGCGTGGCGCGCGGTTTGGGGCCGCTGCCTCTCTGCGGCGGATGAGGTGCGCTGTTTCTCCGAATCGACGCGGCGACTGCTTCTACGGGCTTATCCGAACCTTGATGGTGACCGGATCAGCCTGGTTCCTCACCGCGTCGACTACATGCCGACCCGCCTGCCGAAGCCCGACTATAACGCCCCTATGATCATCGGCATCATCGGCCATATCAGTACGCAAAAAGGAGCGCTGGTTGTGAAGGAGATGGTGCGGGAGATCGAGCGCGAGTCCCTCGACATCCGGGTAGTCGTGATCGGCACCCTGGACGCCGCGCCCAACTCGCCGCGACTCGTCGTCACCGGGAACTACCAGCGCGACGATCTCGTGAGCCTGATCGAGGCGCACCGAATCAACATGTTCTTCTTCCCTTCGATATGTCCGGAAACGTTTTCGTACGTCATCGAGGAAATGATGCGACTCGGGCTGCCCATCGTGGCGTTCGATCTTGGCGCCCCGGCCGAGCGACTGCGCAACTATTCCGCGTCGAGGCTGTGCAACGGCGTAAGCGCCCAGGCCGCGCTTGGCGCCCTCGTCGAATTCCACGCGCAGCTCGTCGCGACGCAAACCATGCCAGGGTAACCGCGCCCGGTCATCCTCGAAGGTTCCCATGGCAGAGACTTTGCACATTTTCACGAGTGCGGCGGTCAATTATTTGCCGAAGGTGCGCATCCTGTGCCGATCGCTTAAACGCCACCATCCGGAGGCCATCGTCCATCTTGCGCTCGCTGACCTGCGCCCAGATTGGCTCAGCGCGCAAGGCGAGCCATTCGATCACATCCTTGACATCGGGGAACTCGAGATCCCGAATTGGAAGGCATGGAGCTTCACCCACAACATCGTCGAACTTTCGACCGCGATCAAACCCTTTGCACTGCGTCATTTGCTGCGCCAGTCCGGAACCGGCGTAGTCCTGTATTTCGATCCCGACACCGTGCTCTTCTCGAGAGTCGACGACATACTGGCGACGCTGCGGGACGCCAACGTCGCACTCACGCCGCACCAGGTCAAGCCGGAACGGACACTGGAGGCGATTCTCGACAACGAGGTCGCAAGCCTGAAGCATGGCATCTTCAACCTGGGGTTTATTGGGGTGCGCAATACGGAGGAGGGGTGTCGCTTCGCAGACTGGTGGGCGGACCGGGTCTATCGGCTGTGTCGGGCGGAGGTGGAAAGCGGCCTGTTCACCGATCAAAAGTGGGTCAATTTCGCTCCGGTGTTCTTCGACGGCGTCGCGATCATCAAGTCGGGACGCCACAACGTCGCAACGTGGAATCTTACGACGCGTCGCCTGTCGGGAAATCTTGAATCCGGGTTCGAGGTCGATGGCGAGCCGCTTTCCTTCTATCACTTCAGCGGCTTCGACAGCGGCGCCCATCGGATCATGGCCATAAAGAACGCGGCAACGAGCCCGCCTGTTCAGCGCCTGATCGGCTGGTACGAGCACGAGATCGTCATTGCGGAGGGCGATCCCGTCAGCAAATGGCCATGGGCCTTCGGACGGTTTTCCAACGGTACGCCGATCACTGCAGTCCATCGCTTCCTGTACCGCGAGCACCTCGACCTCCAAGCGGCTTACCCGGACCCATACGATGCCGACGCCGAGAAGGCAACTTTCCTTGGCTGGTGCAACACCGAGGGCAGATTGCGCTACCCCAAGCTGTTGTCTGCGAATGGCCCGCAGCTCCCGCTCAGGGCCCCGCTGCGCGGCGCGATGTCCTTCGTTAATGCGATTCGGTTACTGCGCCTCATGCTTTTGCCCAAGACAGGCAAAGCGCTGAGGGCCAAGCTGGCCGGAATCGTGCGAAGCGAAGGCATCGGCGGAGTCGCGCGACGGTTGCATCCCAGGCGATAGGTGGTTCGTATGATCGACGTCATCATCCCGGTTTACAAAGGCGCCCGCGAGACTCGCCGTTGCCTCGACAGCGTGCTCGGCAATGCGCAACGCGAGGCTTTCGAAGTCGTCGCTGTGGACGATGCGAGTCCGGATCCTGACATCGCCGCTCTCGTGCGAGATCTCGCTGCGAAGGGACGCATCACCCTGGTGAGCAACAGCACGAACGCTGGGTTCGTTCATTCGGTCAACCGAGGAATGTCGCTGCACCCCGATCGCGACGTCGTTCTTCTCAACAGCGACACCGAGGTGGCAAACGACTGGCTGGATCGGCTTCGGCAGAGCGTTTGGAGCAAGCCCGACATCGGGACCGCGACACCCTTTTCTAACAACGCCACGATCTGCACATATCCGTTTCCGGGTTGGGCTGGAGGGGTGCCCGGAACGCTTGGCCTTGCAGCGCTCGATCGTATGTTCGCGACCATCAATACCGGCTCGACGTTGGATCTGCCGACGGCGGTCGGTTACTGCATGTACATCCGGCGCGCCTGTCTGGAGCAGGTCGGGCTTTTCGACGCCGAGCGCTTCGGACGCGGTTATGGCGAGGAAAACGATTTCTGCCGGCGCGCGGTGCACGCAGGGTGGCGCAACGTGCTGGCCGGAGACGTCTACGTGTTTCACGAGGGTGCGGTTAGTTTCGCCGGCGAGCGAGGAGAGCGCGCAGAAGGCGCGCTTCGGGCGCTGCTCGACGTGCATCCGGATTACCTGCGCCTGGTGCGCGACTTCAACCTACGCGATCCAGTGCAAGCGCTGCGCCAGGTTGTCGACGCGGCGCGCATCGCGACCGGGGTGGAGGAGTCGAGCTGCGTACTGGCGGAACAGGCGGCCCACCGTGCGCAGCTTAGCGCGAGGCTCGCCATGGCCGAGGATCTCTCCGAAGAGCGCACCCGGGTGGTCGGGGAGCTACGGCAGGCACTGTCGCACGCCGAAGCCCTCCTCGCCGTGCACACGGAGGAGATTGGAAAACTGCGCGCAGGACTCGCCCACGCGGAAGCGCTGGTTGCGGCGCGCGAGGCCACGATTCGCAAGCTATCCGCGGATCTCGATCGTATCCGCGGTATCTGGTTGTGGCGAAAATTCGAGTCCTTGATGAGGAGACTTAGACGCTAGCAATGCGTCGACTCGAAGTATTGGACCGTCGCCGCTCGCTCAGCCAAACGCCTCGCCGGCGGCACTTAGGGACCATTCCAAGAACACTTAGCGCATCAGACGCAAACATGTTTGTTCTTATCCGTACGATTACGTACGCTGTACTTTTCATTGGCCTCGTGCTTGTCTACCTTCCAGTCCGGCTCTTGTCTTGGTCGGGTATGGTCCGGCCTGACGCGATCGAAGCGCAGCAGGTCGCCGGGATCGTCATGGGACTCGCTGGTGCGGCGGTCGCTGTGTGGTGCATATTCACCTTGGCATTTATCGGAAAAGGCACCCCAGCGCCCTTCGATCCGCCTCGCCGGCTTGTGATTCAAGGTCCGTACCGGTTCGTGCGGAATCCCATGTATATCGGTGCAGGTCTTGCTCTCGCCGGCGCCGCGATCTTCTATGAGTCGTTGCCGCTTCTTGGTTATACCGGTCTCTTCTTTCTCGCAACGCACGTGTTCGTCGTTTCGTACGAAGAACCTGCTCTCCGGCGAACCTTTCCCCAAGAGTACGAAGCCTACTGCCGTCAAGTCAGTCGGTGGTGGCCGCGTGCTTGAACTGCGCACGATGTTCGTTTGATAGCTCCGCCATGACCTTGGACGCCTTTCTTGAAGCCGCTTGGAATGAGCATGCTGATCGCCCGCAGGAGGTCGCGGATCGGCTGGCTGCATCGCTCTCTCTTGTAGAGGCTCCTGAGCATATTCCGGCCTTTGCGCGTCTGGTAACGCATGTCTTCGGCGAACATCTCGGGCAGTGGCGTCGCGGGATCGACCTGCTGGACGCGATACGCAGTTTGCCCGCGTTCGATGGCGCCGCCACCAACGTTAGCACTCTGACGCGATGTGCCGCGACCTTGAGCTACGCCGGCGGCGATAGCTCTACCCTGGATTCGCTCGTCACCGAAGATCGCGTGTACGTCTTGGCCTCTGCTACGTCGGTATTTGCGGCCCGTAACGAGTTCAAGCGAGCCCTCGCCGCCTACACTGAAGCTCTGCGGCTCGCCCAAAGCGATGTGCCTTCGAAGTCACCTGCCATTCGGGCGCTCGCGGTCGGAGGCAACAACCTTGCGGCGGCACTTGAAGAGAAGAAGGACCGAGACAGCTCCGAAACGGAAGGAATGGTCGTCGCCGCGACCGGTGGCTTGACCTATTGGAAGCTAATCGGTACATGGCTCGAAGAAGAGCGAGCCCAATATCGCCTTACGCGAAGCCTTTTACAGGCTGGCGAGCCACATGCTGCCATCCAAAGCGCTACGCGGTGCATTGACGTCTGCAAACTGCATAATGCGCCGGCGTTCGAGCGATTCTTCGGCTACGCTGTTCTCGCATTGGCACAACGCGAGGCTGGAGATACCCAATCGTTCGAGAAATCGCGCGAGTGCGCCTTGGCTCTATTCGAACAGGTACCGCTGGATGAGAAAAAGTGGTGTAAGTCCGAGGTCAACGAACTTGGTGGCTGAACGCCAAGGATCCTTGCGCGAATACTGGCATTATTTCTGGCCCTTGTTTATCGCACTGTTTGTCCTGGCCTTGTTTGTCATTGGCACTCTGCGAGGCATGTTCGACATAGCCAATGCCAGGTCGACTCCGTGTGGGCGGTGCGGGCGGCCGAAGCGCCGTCGCATCCGGCGCACGCTGCGGCAACGGCAAGGATCATTGTGGCGCGAGCGAGTCCGCGTTTTGTAATCCACAACGTTGGCAGCGTAGCCCTTACCGGAGTGCGAACGCCCTGCTACACTAACTACAACAGCCACGCTGGGTTCGAAATATGAGCAACGATGGATTATCTCGTTTTATGGTCGTTGCGACGTTCGTCGTGCTGGGCAGCTTGCCCGCTCACGCGACGCCGGGGAGCGGTCCCGCACCGACCCCGCCCGCACCATTGGGACTGCCACATGGCAATCCGGTCCTTAATGGCGGCTTCGAAACGGGTACGTATGCACCTCAGTGGACGCTCACACCTGGTGGCCCGTTCGACTTTGTATGCAAGGCGGGTGCAACCATTGGCGCGACGACCTGCATCGTGCACGGTGGTCTCTACGCGATGAGCTTCGGCTTGGACGGGGCCACGGATTCACTGTCACAGAATGTTGCCACTGTCGCGGGCCAGAGCTACATCCTGTCGTTCTTCCTGGCCAACAACAATCCCCTGGACCAGGACACAACGACTTTCCAGGTTTTTTGGGACGGTGGCCTGGTCTATTCGCTTCCGAGTCCGCAGCCAACATTCCCCTATCATCAAGTGCTCATCAATGTAACGGCGAGCACGAATTCAACACCGCTGACGTTTGTCGCCGAGAATGATCCCTCGCAATGGTTCCTCGACGACGTATCGCTCACGATACCGGCGCCGCCCGCTCAGCCGGTCCCGGCGCTGACCGATTGGAGCGCCGTGCTTACGACCCTGCTCCTGGCTGGCGTCGCAGTCGGGCAGATTCGTCGCCGACTCGGCTGACGTAGGCAAGGCTAATGCTAATGCGAACGACCGCAAGCATAGCAAACACCAACGGTGATTAGCCGGGCGCACCTATCCAGAAATGTGAAGCTGTAGCTTAACCGTCCGCTTCCGGGAAAAATCTTGAGGGCCCGCTCCTGGTCCGATCTCGGAAGTAGACGAACGTCCGGTCTTCTCACGCGTGACAGGCAGCAAGAGGTTAGAAATCGGGCGTGGAGTTAGCGCGCTTTCCGCGCGGCAGCTCCTTGCTACAGTCCTCGTTCCGTGATGTCCTGAACCATTTCGAGTCGACGGGCAAACGTCAGTCGGGCATTCTTATGGGTGTTCATCCGGCTGGACTCCTTGAGATGACCGGGGGTTTGGCGATTCCCAGTTTCTCGAATCCAGTCCGAATGAACACCAACAACCTATCGGGCCTTCACAGCTAAGGCCCATACCGTTTTTGTAGTCGCATGCGCCCCTGCGCGACGGGCATTCGGCGTGCGCAGTACACTCTACGCTTGGCTACGCTACAAGCCTGAACCGGCATACGCATGCGTGAAGGGGGATTCCGACAATGCTATTGCGCCTATTGCCTATATTTTGGTTGCTGGTTTCGGCTGGTGTATCTGCGGCGAACCTCAATGTGGTTGTCGAGAGTCTCGACGAGGACGCGCAAAGGTGTGGCTTAAGCAGCGACGCATTGACGTCAAGAGCCCGGCTGGCGTTGCGTGCAGGCAGGGTTGACGTAGCCAGTTCTGCAATTGGCTACCTTGACGTTAGGGTTACAACGCAGTTCAGGTCGAAC